>JACCDQ010931671.1_pt1 | contig 11089 bp, 13 predicted proteins | sample 7446031 | NCBI WGS metagenome assembly JACCDQ01 (sample SAMN15323442, study PRJNA562643) | freshwater metagenome | isolation source: river surface water | place: USA:Blue River Watershed | collected 2017-08-17
GGTTCGGTATCAAGGAGCGGGTCATGGAAATCGGTTCAGTTGGCGTTAATGCCTACACCAAGTCGAATGTTCAGAACGAGCGCACGCAGCAGACTCAGCAGGCGCGTCAGGTTGAGCAACAGGCACAGCAGCAGACGGCTCAGAAAACCGAAGAGCAGCGGCCGCCCGTCCGTAATGCCGAAGGCCAGTTGACCGGTCAGAAGGTCAATACCCAGGCCTGACTTGGCGCTGATCAGGTGTTTTCATGGCACTAGCGACCGCTTCCTCCCCATCTTCGCCGGCCAGCGCGATCTGGGGCCAGTTGCAACAGCAACAGGCTCAGCAGGTCGCGGATCGGGCTGAGCAGAATGCGCGGGCATTGCAACAGAAGGCACGCCAGGCGGAAGGGGATGCATCGCGCGCGCAGGACCGGGCCAGGACGATTCGGGTTGAATCCAACAAGGCAAATGAGGGTGAACGCTCGGCGAAACAGACGCTTGCCACCATGGATTCGGCTGCCCAGATGTACGAGGATCTTGGTCGGCGGGTGGGGGCGGTGAACGCCAAGATATCAGCAGCTGAATCGGTTTCGGTCAGTGCCACGACGTCGACCGCAAGTACGGTAGTGGTGACGCCGGCTGTTTCGTCGGCGAAAGCCGGCGCTACCATCGACGTCTCGGCCTGAGACTGTCGTCCGGGCGACTGTCGGCGCCCGTATCCGAGGTTAAGATCCCCGGCACTTCGGCAGGGAGATTCTCGGATGCAATTACAGGGTAAGGCTTTTCTCGTCACAGGTGCAGGATCCGGTCTCGGCGCGGCAACGGCACGGGCGCTGGTCGATGCGGGGGCTCGTGTCGTGCTGGCGGATCTCAATGTGGCAGCAGGATCGGCACTGGCAGCGGAGTTTGGTGATTCGGCCTGTTTTGTCGAAACCAATGTCGTCAGCGAAACGTCCGCGGTCAACGCTATCCAGACTGCCGTTTCCAACTTTGGCGCCCTCCACGGGCTGGTCAATTGCGCCGGTGTGGCCCCAGCCGAAAAGGTGGTCGGCAAGGATGGGCCGCACCGTCTCGAGAGCTTCGCCAAGGTGATCAACATCAACCTGATCGGGACCTTCAACATGATCCGCCTGGCGGCCGAGGCGATGCTGCGTAATGCGCCGGATACCGGCGGCGAGCGCGGGGTGATCGTCAATACGGCATCGGTCGCCGCTTACGAAGGGCAGCTCGGGCAGGCGGCATACGCTGCATCGAAGGGTGGGATCGTTGCGCTGACGCTGCCGGTGGCGCGTGAGCTGGCGCGGAGCGGTATCCGCTGCATGACCATCGCGCCGGGCATCATGGAAACGCCGATGTTGCTCGGCATGCCGCCAGATGTTCAGGAATCACTTGGCAAGATGGTGCCCTTCCCGTCGCGCATGGGAAAGCCCGCCGAGTTCGCCGCGCTGGTGCGTCATATTGCCGAGAACAGCTATCTGAATGGTGAGGTGATCCGCCTGGATGGCTCAATCCGGATGGGCAGCAAATAAACTATACTGCGCCTCCGCCCTTCCCCTAAAAGGCGCTCAGGCGCCTTTTTCTGTATGTCCGACCACGCCTGTTATCACTGCGGTTTGCCTGTTCCCGAGGACGTTGATCTGTCGGTGGATGTCGGTGGTCAGGCGCGGGAGATGTGTTGCATCGGCTGCCAGGCGGTGGCGCAATCGATCGTCGATGGTGGTCTTGAGGACTATTACCGGGCGCGCGATGCCATGCCCGAGTCGCCACGCGAGGCGATGCCCGCCATCCTCGACCAGTTGGCGATGTATGACCATGCCGATTTCCAGAAGAGTTTTGTCAAGGCGCTGGGTGAGACCGAGCGTGAAGCGACCCTGCTGATCGAGGGGATTACCTGCTCCGCCTGCATCTGGCTCAATGAGCGCCATCTTGCGAAATTGCCGGGCGTGATCGCGGTCGATATCAATTACGCATCACGACGGGCCAGGGTGCGCTGGGACGAGGCGCGCATACGCCTGTCGGATATCCTCGCAGCCGTCGCAGCCATCGGCTATCGCGCCTATCCCTACGATGCGGCGAAAAACGAGGCGCTTTCCCGCAAGGAACGGCGCGATGCCATCTGGCGGGTCTGGGTGGCCGGTTTCGGCATGATGCAGGTGATGATGTACGCCTATCCGGTGTATATCGCCAATGGCGACATGACGCCGGATATCGAGAGCCTGATGCGCTGGGCGAGTCTGATTCTGACCCTGCCGGTGATTTTTTATTCTTCCGGGCCGTTTTTCCGCAATGCCTGGCGTGACCTGAAATTGCGCCGGGTGGGCATGGATGTGCCGGTTGCCCTGGGGATCGGTGCAGCTTTTCTGGCGAGTTGCTGGGCGACGTTCGTTGAAAGTGGCGAGGTTTATTTCGACTCGGTCACCATGTTCGTATTCTTCCTGCTTGGTGGGCGCTACCTCGAAATGACGGCGCGCCAGAAGGCGCTCAACGTCACAGAGGCTTTAGCCAAACTGCTGCCAGCCTTTGCCCGGAAATTGCCCAATTTTCCGGTCGACCGTGAAACGCGGCAATGCATGGTGGCTGAGTTGGCGTCCGGCGATGTTGTAATGGTTCGGCCGGGGGAATCGATTCCGGCTGACGGACGGGTGATCGAAGGCAGCAGCCAGGCCAATGAGTCCCTGCTCACGGGGGAAAGTCGGCCGATTTCGAAAGGTCCGGGCGATTCCGTGATCGGGGGCTCGGTGAATGGCGGGAGCCCCTTGCTGGTGCGCGTCGATCAGGTCGGTGAGGGAACGCGCCTGTCGGCCATCATTCATTTGATGGAACGGGCGGCCTGCGAGAAGCCAAAAATCGTCGAACTCGCCGACCGCGTGGCCAGCTATTTTGTCGCTGCCTTGCTGGTGGTGGCACTCGCGGTCGCCCTCGGCTGGTATTGGTATGACCCTGATCGGGCCCTATGGGTGACGGTTTCGGTGCTGGTGGTGACTTGCCCGTGTGCGCTTTCCCTGGCGACCCCGATTGCGCTGACGGTGTCAGCGGGCGCGCTGGCCAAGGATGGATTGCTGGTGACCCGGGGGCATGCCATTGAAACGCTGGCGCGGGCGACCCATTTCGTTTTTGACAAGACGGGCACGTTGACCGTGGGGCAGATGCGTCTGCTGGAAACGGCGGTCGCAGGGCGAATCTCTTCCGGGCAAGCGCTGTCCATCGCTGCCGCCCTCGAGTCCTCTTCGGAGCATCCGATTGCCCGTGCCTTTATGCTTGAGGCTGGCGCCTCTGCGTTGCCACCCGTCGAGCAGATTCACGGCGAGCCCGGCCAGGGGCTGGAGGGACTGGTGTCGGGGCGACGTTACCGGATCGGTCGTCCGGAATATGCCCTGGCGCTGGGCGGACATCCGGCGGTGCCTGCCGCCGAGGCGTGGTTGGCTTCGGGTGATGGGGTCGTCATGTTGGCGGATCTCGATGGGGCACTGGCCTGGTTCAGGATCGGTGACGATGTTCGGCCGGAGGCGTTATCACTGGTTTCGATGCTGCGGGAGCAGGGCAAGCGGGTAATCTTGCTGACTGGCGACGCTACGGAAGTGGCTCATCGTGTAGCGAAAGCGCTGGGAATCGACGATGTCCGCGCCGGGATGACGCCACAGGGCAAGCATGATGTGGTGACGCAGTTGCAGGCCTCCGGGGGGCTGGTGGCGATGATCGGTGATGGTGTGAATGATGCGCCGGTGCTGGCGCGAGCCCAGGTATCGGTCGCCATGGGCGAGGGGGCACATCTGGCACGGACCCAGGCCGATTTTGTCTTGCTGGCCGACGACCTGGCGTGCCTGCGCCGCGGTTATCTGCGCGCCGGAAAAACGCTGCGGGTAATCCGCCAGAATCTGTGGTGGTCGTTTGCCTATAATTTCGTCGCCTTGCCGCTGGCGATCGCTGGTTGGGTGACTCCCTGGTTGGCCGGTATCGGGATGTCGGCCAGTTCCCTGCTGGTGGTGCTCAATTCCCTGCGGATTCAGCATGTGAAGGACGAGTGATGGAAAGTATCTATCTGTTGATTCCGGTATCGGTTTTGCTGGTGTTCGGTATTGCGCTGGCCTTCTGGTGGTCGGTGAGGAGTGGTCAGTTTGACGATCTGGAAGGACCGGCTTTCAAAATCTTGATGGATGACGATGGACTGCCGTCGGCCCCAAAGAATGACGATAAGCCGTCGGGTAACTGAGTTCCTTTTGACCTGAGTCAAGTCAGGGTTATTTGAACGCAGGCAGAATTCGACGTGTGTGAAGCGTTGCTTCACGGTGATTCTCTGTTGGGGTTCGGGTGCGTTGCGACGCACCCTTTTTTTGTCCCCTGATCTGCTGCAAGCCTTGCGGCATCGCTTGTTTCAGGGAGTGCCTGGGCGGGTAATTGATCTAGGTCAACCCCGGGGCCGCGATCTACAATACCATCTTGTCCCTATGTGCTACCTCGGTAAGAGGTGGAAACATTTGATTTTTTATTAACGAGAGGTGGGTTCATGTCTGGAACACAAACCACATATAACGATAAGGTTGTACGGCAATTCGCCGTCATGACCGTCATCTGGGGCATCGTCGGCATGCTCGTCGGTGTCATCATCGCCGCCCAGCTAGTCTGGCCGGAGTTGAACATCGGGCCATGGCTGCACTTTGGTCGTCTGCGTCCGTTGCATACCAACGCGGTTATTTTTGCGTTCGGTGGCTGCGCCCTGTTTGCCACGTCCTACTGGGTCGTGCAACGTACCTGCCATACCCGCCTCTGGGGTGGTCCTCTGATTCCGTTCACCTTCTGGGGTTGGCAGCTGATCATCGTTCTGGCCGCCGTGACCCTGCCGCTGGGGATTACCTCCGGCAAGGAATACGCGGAGCTGGAATGGCCGATCGACATCCTGATCACGCTGGTCTGGGTTTCCTACGCTGCAGTGTTCATTGGTACGATGGTCAAGCGCTCCGTATCCCACATCTATGTGGCGAACTGGTTCTTCGCTGCGTTCATCATTGCCGTCGCCCTGTTGCACCTTGGTAACAGCATGGCCCTGCCGGTCTCTCTGACCAAGTCCTACTCCGCCTACGCCGGTGTTCAGGATGCCATGATCCAGTGGTGGTATGGCCACAACGCGGTCGGTTTCTTCCTGACCGCTGGCTTCCTGGGCATGATGTATTACTTCGTGCCGAAGCAGGCTGGCCGTCCGGTGTATTCCTACCGTTTGTCGGTGGTGCACTTCTGGGCGCTGATCTTTACCTACATGTGGGCGGGTCCTCACCACCTGCATTACACCGCCTTGCCGGATTGGACGCAGTCCGTCGGTATGGTCTTCTCGCTGATCCTGCTGGCGCCTTCTTGGGGTGGCATGATCAACGGCATCATGACTCTGTCTGGTGCATGGCACAAACTCCGCGATGACCCGGTCCTGAAATTCCTGATCACCTCGCTGTCCTTCTACGGTATGTCTACCTTCGAAGGTCCGATGATGTCGATCAAGACGGTGAATGCACTGTCGCACTACACCGACTGGACAGTTGGCCACGTGCACTCCGGCGCCCTGGGCTGGGTGGCGATGGTTTCCATCGGTTCCATCTATTACCTGTTGCCAAAGCTCTTCGGCAAGAAGGAAATGTATAGCACCACGCTGGTGACGACGCATTTCTGGATTGCCACCATCGGTACTGTCCTCTACATCGCTTCCATGTGGATCGCCGGCGTGATGCAGGGCCTGATGTGGCGTGCGGTCAATGCCGACGGTACGCTGGCTTACAGCTTCGTCGAAGCGGTCAAGGGTTCGTACCCGTTCTGGGCGATCCGTGTGCTGGGTGGCGTCCTGTTCCTGACGGGCATGGTGATCATGGCTTACAACATGTTCAAGACCATGGCGGGTGGCAAGACTGAAGATGCGCCGGTGATCGCGGCTGTCGGTCATCACGCCTGATATAGGGGGAAATAACAATGCTGAAGCATGAGCAAATCGAGAAAAGCGTACCGCTGCTCGTCATCCTGACCCTTGCGGTCGTGATCTGGGGTGGTCTGCTGGAAGTTGTTCCGCTGTTCTTCCAGAAGTCCACGACCACGCCGGTCGAAGGTGTCAAGCCTTACGACGCGGTGCGTCTGGTCGGTCGTGACATTTATATCCGTGAAGGCTGCTACAACTGCCACTCGCAGATGATTCGTCCGTTCCGTGCTGAAACCGAGCGCTATGGTCACTATTCGGTCGTGGGTGAATATGTTTACGATCACCCGTTCCAGTGGGGTTCCAAGCGTACCGGTCCGGATCTGCATCGCGTCGGTGGTCGTTATTCCGACGAATGGCAGCGCGCCCACCTGATCAATCCGCGTGATGTCGTGCCGGAATCCAACATGCCTGCTTTCCCGTGGTTGGCAACGACCAAGGCAAAGGACACCGTGGGTGCCGATGTCGAGAAGAAGATGGAAGTGATGCGTACGTACGCCAACGTGCGTGGCATTCCCACCTATTCCGATGAAGACATCAAGGGTGCCAAGGCTGCGATCGGTGACAAGACCGAACTGGACGTTCTGGTGGCCTACCTGCAGGGCATGGGTACGGCTCTGGGCTCCATGAAGCAATAAGCCATGGACATCAACGATCTGCGTTCCATCATCACGGTTGCCGGCTTGCTCTGCTTTCTGGCGATCGTGGGTTGGGCCTACGGCAAGGGTAGCAAGAAGGGGTTTGATGAAGCTGCCAAACTGCCGTTTGCAGAAGGTGATGATGACGGCGGGGCGCCTCGTGCGCCGCGCCAGCGCTGAATTAAAGGAAAGCAAATGAGCGATTTCGTTAGCGATTTTTGGAACCTGTATGTGATCGTGATCGTGCTGGGCAGCATTCTTGCCTGTGCCGTTCTCCTGGTCGTTCAGGGCAAGGCCACCTTTACCCCGGGCAAGACCATGGGTCATGTGTGGGATGAAAACCTTGAGGAATACAATAACCCGATGCCGAAATGGTGGAGCTGGATGTTCATCATTACGGTGGTTTTCGCCTTGGGGTATCTGGCGCTGTATCCGGGCCTGGGTAACTACAAGGGTGCCTTGGGTTGGACCGCAGTGGGGCAACACAAGGCGGAAGTCGAGAAAATGGATGCAACCGTCAAGCCACTGTTCGACAAGTACCTGGCGATGGATGTCAAGGCGGTTGCCGCTGACAAGCAGGCCATGGAAATGGGCAAGCGTCTTTATCTGACGTACTGCATGCAATGTCATGGCGCGGATGCCCGCGGTGCCAAGGGCTTCCCGAATCTGACCGATGCCGACTGGCTGTACGGCGGCGAACCGGATCAGATCAAGCAAACCATCGCTGCAGGTCGTATGGGTATGATGCCGCCGCACGCTCATCTGGGTGCTGATCCGATCAAGGATGTCGCGAATTACGTTCGTTCGCTGTCGGGTTTGCCTAACGATTCCGTGCGTACAGCCAAAGGCAAGGACGTGTTCGCATCCGCTGGATGTTCCGGTTGCCACGGTCCGGACGGCAAGGGCATGCAAGCCCTTGGTGCGCCGAACCTGACCGACAAGGTCTGGCTGTATGGTTCGTCCGAGGCCACCATCATCGAAACGGTGACCAATGGACGTCAAAACCGCATGCCGGCCTGGGAGGAGTTCCTCGGTGATGCCAAGGTTCATCTGTTGTCAGCTTATGTCCTGAGTCTGGGGCAGTCAGCTAAATAAGTAGAGAATCAAGGGGCGGGTGACCGCCCCTTGATGTTTATAGGTATATAAGAATAGTCTGATCTGTATCAAAACGACATCAGCCGGGTCAATTAGAATTCGGGGCTGGTGTATTTCTGATACCGATAGGAATTTCATGAACCCGAATCCGGACAGCAAGCAGGTCGATCCCGTCCCTGTTTCCTTTTACGAAAAGCATAAAAAAATCTACATTCGCGACGTCAAGGGCTGGTGGGCTGCTTGGCGTTGGGTTTTTGTCTGGCTGACGCAGATCATCTTTTACGGGGCGCCTTGGCTGGTATGGAATGACCGCCAGGCCATTCTGTTTCACCTGGTTGAGCGCAAGTTCTATCTGTTTGGATTGGTGCTTTGGCCGCAGGATGTCTTCTATCTGGCGGTTCTGCTGATCATTTCGGCCTATGCCTTGTTCCTTTTTACGGCAGTGGCAGGTCGACTGTTCTGTGGGTATGCCTGCCCGCAAACCGTGTACACCGAGATTTTCATGTGGGTGGAAAACAGGATTGAGGGTGATCGTTCGGCGCGAATGAAGCTTGACAAGGCGTCGATGAGTGGCCGTAAGTTCATGCTCAAGGCCGCCAAGCATTTCGTCTGGATTGTCATTTCCCTGTGGACGGGTTTTACGCTGGTGGCTTATTTCACACCGGTCAGCGAACTGATGGCTGCATTTCCAGGTGATTTTTCCGGTTGGGAAAGTTTCTGGACGCTGTTTTATGCCGGCTTCTGCTACATGCAGGCGGGTTTCCTGCGTGAGCAGGTCTGCAAATACATGTGTCCTTACGCCCGTTTCCAAGGGGTGATGTACGACCCGGATACATTGGTCATTACCTATGATCCGGAACGCGGAGAACCGCGTGGTGCTCGTCGCAAGGACGCTGATAAGGCGCTCGGTGATTGTGTCGACTGCGGGCTGTGCGTGGCGGTATGTCCAACCGGGATCGATATTCGCAAAGGCATCCAGTATGAATGTATTGGATGCGGCGCCTGTATCGATGCCTGTGATCCGGTGATGGACAAGGTGGGCAAGCCGCGGGGCCTGATCCGTTACACGACGGAAAATGCTTTGGCCAAGCATATGACCAAGGAAGAAATCCTGCGTCACATCATGCGCCCACGGATCATGCTGTACTCTGGAATTCTTACCCTGATCGTCATTGCCACGGCTTGGAGTCTGGCTACGCGGGTGCCACTCAAGGTCGATATCATCCGTGACCGGTCATTGTTGGCGCGTGAGGCGGACGATGGTCGAATCGAAAACGTCTACAACCTCAAGATCATGAACACGACTGAATTGGTTCAGCGCTACTCCTTGGCTGTGAGTGGCATGGAAGGGATCGAACTGGTTGATAATCAGCCCGTAGAAGTGGGTAGTGCGAAGAATCACGAACTCACCGTTGTCGTGCGGGTTCCGCCGGAGTCTGGTAAGAAGGGTGCGAATACCATCCACTTCCAGATTGCTGCCGAGGGGGCCGCCTCCCTGGCGGTCAATGAAAAAGCTTCTTTCCTGATGCCTTGAAATGAATGTGACGATGGAATCACCCGATAAAATGCCCTGGTACAAGCACCGCTGGCCTTGGTTGTTGATGCTGGGACCGGGGATCGTGATCATCGCCGGTATCGTGACAGTCTGGTTGGCCGTGGTCAGTAATGATGGCTTGGTGTCCGACGATTACTACAAGCAAGGTCTCGCCGTAAATCAGCGTCTGCAACGTGACCACAAGGCAGGGGAGTTGGGCATGAAGGCGGATCTCATGCGGTCGGGAGAGCAGCTGCGTCTGATGATGACGGCGGATCCATCACTTCAGATGCCGTCGGAGTTGATTGTCAGGTTCATGCACCCGACGCAGGCGGGGCGGGACATGGCGGCGACAATGAAGGCAGAGGGGCAAGGCTTTTATGCCGGTCGTCTGGCTGCTGACATCGGGGGGCGCTGGCGTGTCTCGATCGAGGATCCGGCAGGCCAGTGGCGTCTGCAGGGGGACTGGGAAGCGAATGCGGATGAACCGCTGAGACTCTCAGGACGCGCCGGGAATTAATTTTTATCAGTTGGGAGAAAAATCATGGCATGGGAACTGCTGTTCAATAGCGATATCGGTTTGATGAGCCTGGGCGTGATCGTTGGTGTTCTGGTCATCGGTTACGGCATGGGCAAGCTTTACACGAAAAAAATGAATGAGGATGCCGCGAACGCCAATCGCTGATTCGCGCTTCGTGGTCTCATTCGCTTACCCTTGGCGGCCAAGTCGCCAAGGGTAATTTTTTGTGGAGTTCCGGTTGCGAGAAATCGACTGGGCCCTTCTTGGCTCCGTGGTGCTTCATTGCATCTTGTTGACCGCATCTTCGCTCGAGTTTGTCGAAGGAAGAAGCGCTTCGAACGGTTTTTCTAGGCCGCTGAGAGTGCATCTCAGCCCTGGTGGCGCGTTGTTGCGGAGTGGCGCCGGGAACGGGCTGGAGATGCCAATGGGCGAAGGGCCTACTGGTGGTCTTGCTCTGGCAACGGCCAAGGAGTTCGCTGCCGAGAAGCGCCAGAAATTTGCTGAACCGCCAATCGAGACGATGCCAAGTGGAAAATCCGAAGTCGGTACCGCCTCGCCGGTTTTGATCGACAGCGTGCCTGAAGACGGGATCAGGCAATACCGGATTAGCCTTGCGCGCGAGGCACGGCTTTATCGTCAAAACCAACCCAAGTTCACGGTCGACCGCGAGCGACAGGTGGTTTTGGTGATTTCAACCGTGAAGGGTCTGCTGTTGCCTCAGGTGACTATCAGTCAGTCGAGTGATGATGTCGTCCTTGATCACCATGCACGGGAGGTGATCGAGGCGGCGGTGAAGCGGGTCAGCGTGCCGGCGTTGCTCAACGGCCGGGAATTCGGGCTGACGCTGTCGATTCAGTTCGCGCCTGATGATGCCATGTAAGCTGGATTGAGGCTGGTTTCGTGGAATCCGAACCTGTTTGCTGCGGTATCGGCGAGGAAGCGCTCGAGACAAAACTGGACGCTACTGAAAGCCAGTTCCTGCCAGGGGATCGCCTTCGGATGAAACAGGTCGACTTCAAGACTTTCCTGGCCAGCAGAATAAATCGGACGGGGCAGCACGCCGCGATAAAAAAGGTGGACTTGATTGATGCCAGCGATGCTGACCAAGGCAAACGGGGCTAAGTCAGTGACCGTTGCGCCTGCTTCTTCAAGCGTTTCCCGGGCAGCGCCCTCGGCGGTGGTTTCCCTGTTTTCCATGAATCCTGCAGGCAACGTCCACAAGCCAAGCTGCGGCTCAATCGCACGCCGACAGAGCAGAATTCTGCCGTCGTGCTCAGCAACACAGCCGACGATCAGCCGGGGGTTTTCATAGTGAATGTGCGCGCATGTTTCACAGACGGCGCGTTGCAACGAATCACCTTCCGGGATCAGGTA
>JACCDQ010946572.1_pt1 | contig 11084 bp, 10 predicted proteins | sample 7446031 | NCBI WGS metagenome assembly JACCDQ01 (sample SAMN15323442, study PRJNA562643) | freshwater metagenome | isolation source: river surface water | place: USA:Blue River Watershed | collected 2017-08-17
CCCATACGACCATAAATAAAGCTCACACCTTGTTTTTTGTGTAAAATAGGAAACGGCAACTGCACATCTGCCTGTGTGCCACTAACGGCAAGGTCTACCTCCCCATATTGTTGCAAAATTGGCACAATTTCACGTGCGCGACTTAGGTGTCCGTTTCCTGTTGCTTGTACCGCATAGAGGATTTTCATTTTTTTTTAAAGTTGATACAATCTGAAATAAGGACAAAGGTAGGATTTTTAAGAAATTAAGTTTTGCATTTTTACCAAAAGTATTTTGGTTAGATTTGCTAAAATCTATTATATTCGTGTTTCTTTGATAAAAGCCATATAAAATCGACCGAAACACCGTTTTTTAATTAAAAATTATTCTTAAAAATAAAACTTACAAATAATGAAAAAAAGATTGTTAGAAAGAGAAAGCCAAAAAATGGCGACCTCTAAGCCATCAAAAAGCCAACAAATCGCAGGGTTTCAAGACAACCGTCCGAGTACAGCACTTCAAATGAAATTAAAAAATGCCGCTGATGAAAGCCCACAAGTACGGAAAGCCGCAGCAATGCAGGCACTTGCGGACAGCTATTCAGAACGGAATACTTTTCAAATGAAGAAAAACAATGACACAGGACTTCCTGATAACTTAAAATCGGGCATAGAAAACCTGTCAGGTCATTCTTTAGATGACGTTAGGGTGCATTATAACTCCGATAAACCTGCACAACTGCAAGCACACGCTTTCGCACAAGGGACGGACATACACCTCGCATCGGGGCAAGAGAAGCACTTAGCACATGAAGCATGGCACGTTGTTCAGCAAAAACAAGGTCGTGTAAAACCTACGATGCAAATGAAAGGCAATGTAAATGTGAATGATGATAAAGGTTTGGAAAAAGAAGCAGACGTTATGGGGGCAAAAGCGTTGCAAATGAAAAGCCGTTGGAGTAATAATGTCGACAAAGGTATGGCTTTACAGATGAAAAAGTTTTCAGGTACTACGGTGCAACGAGAGTCTGATTGTACGTGTCCTATAGGGGGAGATTGTACATGTCCTGTTAAGGGTGCTGAAGAAGTGATAAAAGTAAAAGCAACCTTAACACCTCCGCTCGAATCGTATTTGAAAGCAGAAGAAATAGCTTATACCAATGTTAAAGGATGGTTGAAGGTGGGTAAAGTAGAATTTACAGTCACCAAAGCACAACATGATGCCTTAGTCGCCAAAGGACTTATTGAGGATAGAAATGGACCAGCGTCTTTGGGTCCTAATGCTGCTGATTCTGCTGCTTCTTATTAAAAACCAAACGCCCCGTTTCACTTTTGCGAAACGGGGCGTTTATTTATTTCTAATAAATAAAATATTCCTTAATAAACGTGTTGTCCGCCATTGATTGCAACATTCGAACCTGTAATAAATGCTGCTTCTTCAGAAGCTAAAAACGAAACTAAATGTGCAATTTCACCTGTACCACCCAAACGCCCAACAGGAATTTGTGCCACAATTTTTTGACGGTATTTTTCAGGAACAGCCAAAACCATATCCGTAGCAATGTATCCCGGTGAAATTGTATTAACGGTAATGCCTTTACTTGCGACCTCAATCGCCAAGGTTTTCGTGAAACCGTGCATACCTGCTTTGGCAGCCGAGTAGTTCGCTTGTCCAAATTGTGCGCGTTGCCCATTGACAGAAGAAATGTTAATGATTCTGCCATACTCTTGGTCAATCATTTGATTGATTACGTTGCGAGTGCAGTTGAAAACGCTGTCTAAATTGGTAGAAATAACAGCGTGCCAGTCTTCTTTTGTCATTTTGCGAAACGCACCATCTTTTGTAATACCTGCGTTATTTATCAAAATGTCAATTATCCCAACTTCTTCCTCAATTTTTTTGACCATTGCTTCTACGGAGTCATAATCAGCGACATCCCCTTCATAAGCCAAAAATTCGTAGCCTTTTTCAGCCATTTCTTCCTTCCAAACCTCAGCTTTTTTAGCGTTGCGGTAGTTCGCAATAACAAGGTAGCCGTCCTCTTGTAAGCGCTTACACATTGCAGTTCCTAAACCGCCTGTCGCACCTGTCACGAGGGCAATTCGCTTTTTGTTGTCCTTTGTCATAATTTTATACGTTTGTTGGTTAAAGATTTTATTTAAAATAATCTATGTATGTAGATTATTATATACAAAGTTAGTTTAAAAAAAACTTTAAAAAAATGACGTGTGACAGTTCTATTTTTATGTAATAAAAAAAAATATTTTAACCCATAAAGTATATTTTTTTTATAAAAAAATAAAAATACAAAACATTGATAATCAGTTGTTTATGTAACAAAAAATGACCTCATCTTTTGTGTTTCATATCAAAAAACACTTAATTTGTAAAAGTCAATACTGTAAATAAACTTATCTAAGTCATTGATAATCAATTTATTATATTAATAAAAATATAAAAAACATAAAAAGTCCATAGTACAATTTATGAAAAATAAAAAAATTGCAACTTACAAAGCCCTAATTTTAACTGTTTAATCGACCTTGTAGAACCAAATTTATAAAGAAACCTCTGTTGGTTAGAGTGAATCGGGCTTCAGTTATTGCCGTCATAGGTAATAACTTGAAGTCCTTTTTGAGAACCAATCGAACCAAAAAAAACCAATGACTGAATATCCGTATCCGCTCAAATTTGTCCACTTACCTGATGGCAAAATGGCATACATTGACGAAGGCAAGGGTAAGAATACTTTGCTTTTTGTGCATGGTTTAGGCAGTTCCCTTCCTGCATGGCGTAAAAATATCGATGACTTGAAACGTGATTTTCGCTGTATTGCGGTCGATTTATTGGGTTACGGACAATCGAGTGTTAGTGATTACACTTTTACGATGCGTTTTTTTACAAAAATACTCCACGATTTTATTCAAACTTTAGGTTTAAAAAACATCGTTTTAGTTGGACATTCGATGGGTGCGCAAATCGTTATGACACTCGCCCTTGATTCGAAACCGTTAGATTTGAACGCCCTAATTTTGGTCGCACCCGCAGGAATTGAACGATTCTCACCCGAAGAGGCAATGTGGTTGCGAACGATTTATATGCCTGAACTCATCAAAAGTTCTTCGACCGAACAAATCAAAAAGAGTTTTGACATCAATTTTGCGACAGGAAACACGCCCGAAGATGCGATGTTTATGTATTACGACCGCCTCGAATTGCGTGAAAATCCTCACTTGTATGATGCTTATTGTAAGATGATTCCGAAGTGCGTGATGGGAATGTTAGAAGCCCCCGTTTTCAATAAGTTACCAAATTTGGAATTACCCGTTTTGGCTATTTTTGGCGAACAAGATTACCTCATTCCAAACCGCTACCTTCATCCGATGATGACAATTCAAACGGTTGCAAGTGCTACAAAAACGGCTATTCCGAACAGTACGGTTTTTAAAATTCAGAACGCAGGGCATTTTGTTATGTGGGACAAGGCGGCAGTTGTAAATGATAGAATTAAGTTTTTTTTAGGTTCATTCAAGGGAAGTTGAATGGCTTTTCTATTGTGTTGCTACAAAAAATCAGCACTCAAAACACACCTAAAATGCGATAAAAATATTTTTTATCAAATTTAGTAAAATTTTTTGGGGAAAAAGCAGGTTTTTGGAGTTTGATTATAGTCACAGATTTTCATTTTTTGGGATAAAATTTCTTTTATAGTAGTTTGAAGGAACACTTAACAATGATTATCCCCATTTTTTGGAATAAATGCGTTATAAAATGTTTTAAATAAAATCAATCTGTGACATGGTTTTTTATAATTTTTGTTGTGTGATTTTTATCACAAAATAATAAAAAGTATTGATAATCAGTAGTATAATACCATAATAAAGTTAAATGTAGTAGTTTAAATATGAAAGGTCAAAAGCGAAGAGTGTTGTAGTTGTCACAAAAAAACCGTATTTCCCTTGTGAGAGGTGTTTGGTGTGCATATATTTGTTATATCATTTGAAAAACGAATTTAATCATCACCGAAAATAACGCAATCATGAAAACAACATTACAAACATTATCAATCGCAATCGTTTTAGTTATCAGCGCTTTCGCTGCAAACGCAAGCAAAGTTTATAGCGGTTATGTTGTAACGATGGCAAATGATACGCTTTTCGGTCAAGTTCACGTTTCTACACCTACTGTGAACGAGTTGAAAGTGAAGTTCACAAATGATAAAGGTGAAACTAAAACTTACAATCCTTCTGATTTAAGTGCTTATGCTTTTCAAGTGCCAACTTATAGCCCCGAAGGCGTAAAATCAATGTTGTGGATTACTTTCGTAAAAAAACAAGTTGAAGAAGCACCTATTCGTATCGCAAGTACAGATGTTTTCGTTGAAATTCGTGTTGCAGGTGCAATTACTTTATATGACTACTACGTTGAACGCAATAGCGATAAAATCGGACAAGAAGTTGAACACGTTTATTATATTGAAAAAGAAGGTAAATTGACTTTCCAAAGCATGACACAAAAAAATTACAAAGAAATTTTGAAAGACTTAACCAGCAATATGCCTGAATTGTCTGAAAAAATTGGTACAACAGGCTACGGTTACAAACACATCGTTTCAATCGTAACTGCTTATAACGAAAAAAATCCTGTTGAATGTAAAGATTGCAATTTGCCATTATTGACTTCTACTTCTGCGGAATAATTTTTAAATAAAAGAACAGAAAACTCAACTACAAATATAACCAGCAAAATAAGAAAACGCCGCTTCAAAGTAATTTGACGTGGCGTTTTTGTTTTCAGCGATTTAGGCTTACTTTCGATTTTTTTCTAAAACCTAAAAAGTCAGTCATGCGCAAACGAGGGCAAATTTCATCTTCCGTTTTAGAAGTTTCTTTACAACAATTACCCGAAAAATATGCTGTTTTATTAAATCAATTTTTAAATGATTTGGACGTGAGGCAAAATTCCAAAGCGACCTATCATCGAAGTTTATTGCAGTTTTTTTTGTATATGGAACAACAACAAACCGCGCTTGAAGTCTGTGACCGTGCGGCTATTATTCGTTACAAACAGCATCTTTTACAACAAGTAGAGGCACAACGGCTTTCTTTACTCACTGCCGATAACTACCTCAATGCCGTAAGACGTTTTTTTAGTTGGATTTTTCATTCGGACGTTTTACCCGAAATAAAAAAGAATATTTCTGATAAAATATCGATTAATGCCGATTATGACGGTTTCAAAAAAGAAGCATTAACAACGGCACAAGTCCAACTTTTACTTGAAAATTTGAAAGAAAAAATAAATACCGCTAAAAGTGAAAATAACAAATTAAATGCCCTCCGAGATTATGCTTTTGTTTTTGTGATGGTGACAACAGGGCTACGCACAATTTCCATAACACGCATGAATATTGCCGACCTCACCCTCCTTTACGGTACGCACATTGCTTATGTCCAACACAAAGGTAGAACAGATAAGGACGATTTTGTCGTTTTAGAAGCAGCCACTTATAAAGCAATTTTTGATTATTTGAAATTCCGACTAAAAATTGATGACTTTTTAAAACTCCCAGAAAGTACTTCATCGGAGCCGCTTTTTGTAGGGCATAGCAACCGCAATAATGGTGAACGCCTTACGACTGACCGCTTGCGGCAGGTGGTAAAGGCACATCTGCGTACTATTGGGCTAAACCATAAGGTTTTTTCTGCTCATTCTTTGCGACATACTTATGGTACATTGCAGTTGCGTTTGACAGGCGACATCTTTCAGGTTGCTGAAAATATGGGGCATAAAGACCTCAAAAGCACTAAACGATACACCGCAAAGGAACGACAACGGCAACGCATTGATACGCACACGCCTTTGACACATTTGTTTAAAAAAGACGAATAAATCTTTTGTGAAGTGATTTTTTTCTTTCAAAAAATGGCTTCATTTTATCTATTTTTTCATTTTATTGAATAACTTTATTTTTAAATTGTAATAATATTTATTTCTTTATTTTAATAAAAATATTTCTTTTACATACAAAAACGTTGATTTTATAGCTTAAAAACGCATTTTCGTACAGAAAAAAACGGCATATAAAAGCAGTTGCTTACTTTTGGGCTTATTATCAATCATAAAAAATAAAACTATGGCAAAAAAAATAGGTTTGGGGCTACTCGCCCTACTCATTATTATTCAGTTTTTCAGAATTGACAAAACAAACCCAGCATCAGACCCTGCACAAGACTTTTTGACCATTACACAAGCCCCTGCTGAGGTCGCTACTATCGTTAAAGCGGCTTGTTATGATTGTCATTCGCACGAATCAAAATATCCTTGGTACACCAATATTGCCCCTTTTTCATGGGTTATCGGGCATCATATCGAGGAAGGGCGCGAACATTTGAACTTTTCGACTTGGGCTACTTATCCGCAAGGGAAAGCTGACCATAAATTAGAAGAATGTGCGGAGGAAGTACAAAAGGACAAAATGCCGATGAAACCTTATATTTTGATGCACAGCGAGGCAAAACTTACGCCCGAACAAAAGACAATGTTAGTCGATTGGTTCAATAGCAAACGCAACGGAGAAAGTGAGGAACGGGAGGAACACGAACATCATTAAAATATAGTGTTTTTTTAAGTAAAAATAAGTTTGGCAAAGCGATAAAAAATAAAAGAAAAACGCTTTGCCAAACCCATAAAGTGATTATTTTCGTAATTTTGACATCTTTTTTATTTATCAAAAACGACTTTTGCACCACCATTTGTCGATACACCGATAATTCTTATCTTTTTACCTTCGTCTGTTTTGACAATTGTTGCTCCTCCTCGTGTCAAAGATAATCGTACTTCTGCATTATCAGGTATTCCTTCGAAGTCTTGTTCTTTAAAAACATACTCGCCTACATCGTCCGATAAGATAAATTTATGCTGAGAAGAATGTTGAGGGTAACGTGCATCAGGTATAAAAAGAATTTCAACTGCCACCCCAAGAGTATTTTTTTCGTCTACATTCCATTTTATCTTAGACCCTTTACTTATTTTAGCATTATAATCATAATTGTTGAAATGTATAGGGGGTGGTAAGTAAAATGTTGCTGTTTCTGTGCCAATTCTTACGCTTACATTCTTGCCGAAAAGACTCATATTAGCTGAACTGTAATCTCGTAGATACATATTATTAGGATTGGGACTAAGTTCCAAATCATCAAACTTTATTACGCCCACATTGATAGTATTGCCAAGTTCCCCTTTTACATACCCCTCAATTTTAGCATCATTAAAAGATGAACTTTCATTAGAGCCTACTGCGAACGCCTCTATTTTGAAATTGCCATCAAACTTTCCATGAAAAGGTAATAGACCAAGATATATGTCTGATTCACTCCTGACATTCGTAACTTCTTCTTGACAACTGCTTACAATTACAGCTATAAGCAAGAAAAGTATCATTGATTGTTTCTTCATAATTGTACTTTTTTAGAAAAATTAAATAGAAATTGAATATAAAAAAAACGATATGTTCGTAAATTCTTAGTAAAGCACTTTACTTAATACTGACAAAAGTAAACTTTTGTAGGAACTACTTCAATAAGCATAAACGACTGTTTAAAAATTATAACCAAACCCTGTTTCCATTGCAATGCTGTTTCGACCACTATTATACCCTGAAAAGTAGAATAAATTATACCAACGAATATTTTTTCTAACAAGGAAAGATGTCCAAACTTGTAAAATATAACCGTAATCGACTCGATGTTCGTATTTTGCTTCAAGTAAAATGAGTGAATTAGGAACAACTGACATACGATGACGAAAAGAAAAACCTGTTCCTATGCCCATTTCAAATTTTTTATTTTTTGCACGAGTCAAAATATAACTCAAAGGAATTTGTAAGGATTGTGTAGCATAGCCTCGCCAACGAGTAACCTCTGTTGAGTCTAAAGGTGCATTTTCAGCAAAATGAACTGAAGTTAAAAAATTGACCCTTACGCCAAATTGAAATCTATCGATTTGTTTTGTATATTGATTTGAGTACACAAAACTACCATAGTCATTGAAATTGCTACGATTCATTAAATCAGCATAACCTAATGTAATGCTAAACATTTCATTTTCACTTTTTTTTATCTGACTATATGCAGCAAAAAAAAGAAAAGATGCACATAAAGTAAAAAAAATTTGCTTCATTTTCTATAAACGGTTTTTAAACTATTAATAATATCACCTCCTATAGTAATTTGAATACCTTGTGCTAAAAATAACATAGGGGAACTAAGACTATTGAAATTATTTAGTTTCTGAGCAATTAAACTATATTGATTATATAGACTTATTCCAAAACGAGAACCGTAACTAGTATAAAAGAAAAGCCCCAAATGCCCTATAAGATTATGGTGAAGATAGGATAAGTCGTGAGAACTGATTTGAAAAGTAGAGTAAACTGGTTTAGCAATACCATACCCAAATCCAAAATTTATGTCAAATAATGGATACATATCTCCATTATTACGTCTAGAAATATTAAAGGTGGATAATCCTTTAACCTGAATGAAACTTGTAGATAAAGAAATATTGTTTTGAGTACCTGAAAAATCGTAAGTAGAAAAGCCTAATTTTGGTTCATAACTTATGCTGTTATTATTTTCTCTTTTATTAAAAATATAAGAAACAGTAAGTTCTGAAGCAGCCGCAGCATTACTTTGAAATGCCCTTCCGTTAGTCCAAGTAAAAGTATTTGTTTGTAATAATGAAATCCCTGCATCTATACATAGTTGAGAATAAAGGGAAGCATGGATAAGTATGAGTGAAAAGGTAACAACTATATTTTTCATCTTTGTTTTAATTAAAAATAACAGAGGCATTCATCAAGTTTTATTTTTTTTAAATATGACGAATGCCTCTAAATATACCATTACAAGCCGATACACATTGGGCAGTGTGCTATAATTATGACAGCCCATGCTGAACCAATAGCTGCCACGCAATGCCAAAATGCAACTACTCCGACACCAGGTAGTATAGCATTAGCGCTCAGTAATAATACACAACCTACTAATCCCAACACTAAAAAGGCAGAAGACCAACCAAAAATCTTCCATTTTTTAGCTATTAAACAGTCTGCACAATCTGACTTATTTGTATCTGACGCATTAAACAGATACTGAGCTTTTACCCCTTCTTTAAAAATCAGAAGTTGGTTTTTCTCCTCTGTTGTTAGTTTTGCACTCTCTCTGACGTTTTCTTCAAATTTCGACAATTCTTCAAGTGCCTCTGTGCCATCATTTACAAGACTCATTTTTTTATCAAGTTTCACAAGTAGCTCGTGCTGAACTACACTTACTTTTCCATCCGTCAGAAAAATATCAAACATACTTGTTTGTTTTATTTCTTCCAGAATATACGGTTTATAATGTTCAAAAGTAGAAACAAAATCTTCGTAACTAATGATAGTTTCTCCATGTTCTTTTAATGAAACCGCGTTTAAAGCATCTACAATTTTTTTTAGACTTGCCTCCTGCTGGTTAGCTACATCCCAACTAATTTGAAGCCCTTTTTGCATTTCTGTTTGTATGTTAGCTAGTTCTGCCTTAGATATGGCATCCGCAATAACAACATCTTTAGCGCAACTCATGAAAAGGATGATAAAAGCCATGAATAGTGCAGATGTTTTAAGAAAAATTTTCTTCATTTTTTCCGATTTTAAAAATACGAAATTTCCCACCTCTCGCCGCAGGGTATAGCGTCCGTATCATTTTACCTTTTCTGGAGTTGCGCGGGTTCAGCAAGGTATGGAATTGATGGAAGTTCCTACTTAGTAAAGCACTTTACTTAATACTGACAAAAGTAAGGAATTTTACAATATCAGTCAAGTCCAAAAATCGGACAAAATCGGACATTTATAGTTGTGATATATTTGATTTTTGTTTTAAAAACCGAAAATAGGCTTTTAAGACTTTATCGTTGGCGAATCTTGGCGTTTTGATTTCTAAAATAGCGGGACGGTTATTGTCTTGTTTTTCGTAAAAAAGGGATAGTTTTTCTTTTAATTCAAACTCAGACTCTGCTTCGTAATAATTCAAATTAAAAAGTCGTGCGAGGTGTTTTGCTTGTAAATCGTGATGCGTTTCAAAAAATTGCTCTAATTGATTCGAGGTATCTGGTCCTGGAATAATTCTAAAAATGTTGCCACCACCGTTGTTTATCAAAATAACGCGCAAATTGTCCGTTAAATGAAAATTCCAAAACGCATTCGAGTCGTAATAAAACGAAATATCGCCTGTGATAACGGTTGTAGGACGCTGATTGACCATTGCCGCCCCAACCGCAGTCGAGGTACAGCCGTCAATGCCTGCCACGCCCCGATTCGAGTTGTAGATGAGGTCAGGGCGCTGCTCGAACAACTGCACGTAACGCACCGCCGAACTATTGCCCATTTGCAGGTTCGATTGGGCAGGAACTGCTGCTAAAAGCGTGTCAAAGGCTTTCATATCCGACCATTCGCAGGTCGCCAAAAATTGAGCGTGCGCCACTTGAGTTTGGTTATTTTTGTTTTTCCAAATTTCAAAGAAAATCGTATTTTTTTCTGAAATTTTATTTTTGAAAATATCAAAAAAAGCCGTTGCCTTCATCGGAATATGGTGCGTGAGGCTTTGCATCGTATCCAAATGATAATTTTCGAGTCCGATATGCCAAGTATTTTTTGCAGGATATTTTCGAAAAAGGGCTTTTATTTTTTTTGAAATAATAGAATGTCCAACGGTAACGAGTAAATCAGGGCGAAAATCGGTCATTTCTTCTTCCGAAATTGCATCAATAACCCTATCAATACAAGGAAAAAATGAGCTGTGATTTAAGTTTGAGGTTGTTTCGGTTAAGACGACTACACTTTTATCTTTATTCGTAATTTCAGATAAAAAAGCCGTCATTTTGTCTTTTTCTTCGAGGGGGAGTAGCCCTATCAAAATCAAAATTTTATCCGTTTTTTCCCAAATCTGCTGCAAAAAAAGCCACTCTTCGGTCGGCAGTTGCGGCTCGATTCTCATGGTCTGAGCTATTTTTGGCAACGGCACATCACTGTAATTTTTCACGCCATAAAGCGGTTCATTAAACGG
>JACCDQ011094878.1_pt1 | contig 11081 bp, 10 predicted proteins | sample 7446031 | NCBI WGS metagenome assembly JACCDQ01 (sample SAMN15323442, study PRJNA562643) | freshwater metagenome | isolation source: river surface water | place: USA:Blue River Watershed | collected 2017-08-17
CTAGGATGCCTTGCTCGCTGGGCACTGCAATATGCCGCGCTGCCACATCGCAAAACTTCCTAAACGGCAATTATACTGGCCTTTTTGAAGCACTTGCAAGCCGTTTTCAGAGCATTTCGTTGAGTTTGACTTCAATTTCTTGTAAGCACAAATAACAGTGCGCAATCGTGCGGCAGAATAATGCTATGAAGTAATTATTGATGTCCGTTTACCGGAAATAATTTCTGTTGCCGGAGCATTCAATTTTTAATTCAACCAGCAACTACCCAGCCGTCCCGATACCACTGGTACAGGCTTTCCTGCAAATCATCCGACGCTTTGCCGATCTGCTCAGCCGGTATTGCCCGTTCATCAGCGAGTGTCTGCAGCACACGCCGATCCGCACCTGCAGGCTGGAAAGATTCACCGTTAATAAATACAAATTTGCTGCGATACAGCATGCGCGTTTTGCGATGAAGACGCAGGCCACGCTTTGCCGCCGTGCTGATGAAGCGCGCCAGCGCGAGCGGTCGCGGAGGTAGGTCGAACCAGACCGTCGGCTTGGGTTCGGACAGGTATTCACCCAGGAAAATGGCGATGTCCTCGGGGCGAGCGGCGAGTTTGGCAAATTGGTTGCTGACGGTCGCTACCAGGTCATCACCCAGCTTTGCGGGATGAGAGGTCGTCGACAGTTCCGGATCCGCATAGCGACCCGGCAGGTCGACGTTGTCGGCCATGAAGTTCATGAAGCCTTCGCCCAGCTCTTGCCATGACGGCGCGCGGAAGCCCACCGAATAGGTCATGCACTCGCCGATCGCTACGCCTTCATGCGCGTAGTGCGGGGGCAGATACAGCATGTCACCCGGCTCAAGGACGTATTCCTCGGTCGGCGTGAAGTTGCGCAGAATTTTCAGTGGCATGCCATCGACCAGCGACAGATCCTTCTGCGCACCGATGCGCCAGCGCCGCTGGCCGTGCGCCTGCAGCAGAAATACATCGTAGGAATCGAAGTGGGGACCGACGCCGCCGGTATCGGTGGCGTAGCTGATCATCAGGTCATCAAGGCGTGCATCCGGAATGAAGCGGAACTGATTCAGCAGTTGGTCGGCCTTATCGTCATGCAGGTTGACTCCCTGGACCAGCAGGGTCCAGTTTTTGCGGGACACGGCGGGCAACTTGGTCACCGGTCCATGTTGCATCTTCCATTGTTCGCGGAAATTGGTGATTAGTCGCGACTCGACCGCTTCGTTGCCTGCGAGCGCGAACAGCGCGTCACGCGGAAGCAGGGGCTGGAAGCCGGGAATCGCCTGCCGGATCAGCAGCGGCTTTTTCTGCCAGTAGGTCTTGAAGAATTCGCGGGCTGACAGTGGCCCCAGTACGCCTTTTGTTTTCATCCCGCGATTATATCGGGATGCCCGGCGCCGGCGGGAAGCTTGGGTGCGGCGGTTATAATGCGCGCTGGTTGAATGAAAGGATCATCATGAACATTACGAAGGACACGGTCGTGACGCTGCACTACCAGCTGTCCGATGCGCAGGGCAACCTGATCGAAGAGAGCAGTGAGCCCATGGTCTATCTGCACGGTGGTTACCAGAACACCTTGCCTAAGATCGAAGAGGCGCTGAGCGACAAGGCTGTGGGTTACCAGGTGACGATTCAGGTCGAGCCGGAAGATGCGTTCGGCGAGTACGATGCCGAGCTGGTGAAGATCGAGCCGCGCAACCTGTTCCCGGATGAGCTGGAAGTGGGCATGCAGTTCGAGGCATCCCCGGAAGGTGATGCGCACGCGGACATGCGCGTGTTCACGGTGACTGAAATTGCCGACGGCAAGGTGGTCCTCGACGGCAATCATCCGCTGGCTGGCATGGCGCTTCGTTTTGCACTGAACGTGGTTGACGTGCGCGAGGCCAGCGACGAAGAGGTCGCCCATGGCCACGTTCATGGCCCGCACGGTCATCATCATCATGACGATGATGACGAAGACGGCGATCAGTTCCGCTCTATTCAGCTGCAGTAACTGGCTGAAGCCGATTCGCGATCAAGGATCGCGAATCGCAGTGCGTGAATCAGCACGCACGAATCAGTTCTCACAGATCAGGGCGTGCAAATCAGCACGCTCTGCTCACTGTGCCGATCCGGTGTCGTTTTCGCCGGACAGCACAAACGGCATCGATGCATCGATGTCAATTTCCAGATCGTTTACGCCTTGCGGCAAATTGACGTGCGCGAGCTTTCCTTGCCACTCAATGCTGGCATTTGCCTGGCCTGTGGAACCTTGTACCAGCAATACCGGCCGTCGCACTGAACCGGCAAATGCTTGCACTGCGCTGCGAATTTCACGGAACCCATCCCGCACGCCGGGCTGCAGTCGTGCCAGCGGCCAGAGGCTGCCATCACAAAACAGCACAATCGCCCCCGGGCGCTCAATTGACGCATGCTGCGCCAGCCGTTTGAGCCAGTCGCGATTTGCGGTCAACCGGTCTTCAAATTCGCTGTTGCGTCCTGCCGCGGCAAGGTAGTGGTTGTTCGGCGCCGGAAGGTGCAGGGTTGCAAACATGACCTGATGCACAGACCAGCGCGTGTTCTCTGCGTAGCTGCGGAAGGCCGGTAGCGCGGACTGTCGCCGCAGCCTCAGGTGCTTCGAGCCATTCCAGCTGATGTCGCCGTACAGCTGATCGCGCAGCAGGCCGAGCCAGACCGACTCGGCCGGCCGTCCGCGCAGATCTCTGCAGTTGATCCAGTCGCTCCCGGCCATTGACAAGAAGACGGGCGTGTCGACCGCTTCGAGTACCGCTTTGCGGCGTCGGAACAGCCGGTCGCTACATGGTTCGCTGGCATCCTTGAGCCCATTGACGACGATGAAGGCCGGGTTGCGCGAATGCGCGGTGTCGAGCGCACTGCGCAGTGCGGCTTCGCCGTCGCTGCGCGTTGCCACATGCATCAGCACGGAGATCCGCAAAGCTTCGGCATCCGCTGACACGCTGACGCATGCCAGTGCCGCCGGCAACAGCACCCGCCACAGCAGTGGGAGTACCGGCGTCACCGCTGCTCCGGCGTATCGCCAGCCAGGTGCTTGAGCCGGTACAGCAGTTCCAGCGCTTCGCGCGGACTGAGATTGTCCGGATCAATGTCCTGCAGAGCCTGCATGGCGGGCGACGGCGCCGGCAGCGCCGGCTCGAACGCCGGTTCTGGCGGTGGCGCGGCGAACAGGTCGAACTGGCCGCCGGCATCGGCGGATTGAGCCTCGAGCGCAGCCAGGTGCCGGCGAGCGGCACGGATGACGGCTTGCGGCACGCCGGCCAGCTGCGCGACCTGCAGTCCGTAGCTTTGCGACGCCGGTCCTTCCTGTACCGCGTGCAGGAACACGATGCTGTCCTTGTGCTCGACTGCAGACAGGTGCACGTTGGCACAGCCCGGATGTTTCAGCGGCAGTTGCGTCAGTTCGAAATAGTGGGTCGCAAACAGCGTGAAGCTGCGATTGTGCTGGAGCAGCGCAGTGGCGATCGCCCAGGCCAGCGCCAGGCCGTCGAAGGTGGACGTGCCGCGGCCGACTTCGTCCATCAGGACCAGCGAGTGTTCTGTGGCGCCATGCAGGATGGACGCCGATTCCATCATCTCCACCATGAAGGTCGAGTAACCGGCGGCCAGATCGTCCGCTGCGCCAATCCGCGTGAAGATGCGATCGATCGGACCGATCACGGCCGAGCTTGCCGGCACATAGCTGCCGACGTAGGCCAGCAGGGTCATCAGCGCGAGCTGGCGCATGTAGGTCGATTTGCCGCCCATGTTCGGACCCGTGATCAGCAGGAGCCTGCGATCCGTCGACAGACGGCAGTCGTTGGCGATGAAGCGCTCGATGCTGTTCTCGACCACCGGGTGGCGGCCTTGCACGATGTCCAGCTCGGGTTCGGCGGTCAGCTGCGGACAGCACCACTGGTGACGTTCCGCATGCGAGGCAAGCGCAACCAGCACGTCGAGCTGCGCCGCGGCCTGCGCCACCTGCTGCAGCGCCGCGATGTGCGTGCCAAGCGCCTGCAGCACCTGCTCGTACAGCATTTTTTCGCGCGTCAGCGCACGGTCTTGGGCCGACAAGGCCTTGTCCTCAAATGCCTTCAGCTCCGGCGTGATGTAGCGCTCGGCGTTCTTCAGCGTTTGCCGGCGGCGGTAGTCCTCGGGCACTTTCGCCGTTTGTCCGTGCGTGACCTCGATATAGAAGCCGTGCACCTTGTTGTATTCGACGCGCAGGTTGGCGATGCCGGTGCGCTCGCGTTCGCGAGTTTCGAGATCGACCAAAAACTGGCCGGCGTTCTCGGACAGCCCGCGCAGTTCGTCGAGTTCTTCGTCGTAGCCGCGCGCGATCACCCCGCCGTCGCGCACCATGGTAGCGGGCTCGGGGGCGATCGCGAGTTCCAGCAGCGACAGGCATGCTTGCGGCGTTGCCAGTTCGGCTTGTGTTTGCATCAGCAGCGCCGGCAGTCCCAGCGGGGCGTCGGTGTTCAAGCCCGCTTGTAGCGCTGGCAGTTGCTGCAGCCCCGCCCGCAGTGCGGACAGGTCGCGCGGACGAGCTGACAGCAGCGCAATGCGACTGGCGATGCGCTCGATATCGGGCACGCCTGCGAGCAGCGCTGACAGTGGCATACAGGCCTGAGCATCCAGCAGCGCGCCAATGGCCGCGTGGCGTGCCTGCGCCAGTGCTTGCGCACGCGGTGCGTGATGCAGCCAGTGGCGCAGCAGGCGTGAGCCCATGGCGGTGCGGCAGTGATCGAGCAACGAAAACAGGGTTGGCGATTGGCCTTCTGCGCCGCGCAGCGGCTCGGTCAATTCAAGGTTGCGGCGGGTGGCCGCATCCATGCCGATGAATTCGTTTTCGTTTTCAACCTGCAGCGTTCGCACGTGCTGCAGATTTTTTCCCTGCGTGTTGCGCGCATAGAGCAGCAGCGCACCGGCCGCGCCGATCGCGGCCGTCAGGCCGTCGGCGCCGTAGCCCGCCAGTGTGGCCGCGCCAAGTTGCTCTAGCAGCGATTTTTGCGCAGCGGCGATTTCGAAATGCCAGTCGGCGACTGTGGTCGGACGCAGTCCTTGCGATTCCTGCAGCAAGGCAGCACGCGCGCTGTCGGCCAGAATTTCGGCAGGCGCGATGCGTTCGAGTTCTTGCCTTATCCGCAGCGGCAATTGCGCTTCATCGACGTTCACTTCGGTCACGCGCAATTGGCCGCTGGCCAGCGACAGCCAGGCCAGGCCTAGCGTGACGCCCTTGCGATGTTGCAGAACGTGCAGTGCCAGCAGCGGGCGCTCGGATTTCTCGGGCAGCAGTTCAGATTCTGTCAGGGTGCCGGGCGTGACGATGCGCTGTACTTTGCGCTCCACGGGTCCTTTGCTGGTAGCCGGGTCGCCGATCTGTTCGCAGATGGCGACGGATTCACCAAGCTTGACCAGCTTGGCCAGGTACTGGTCGACCGAATGAAAAGGAACGCCGGCCATTTTGATCGGCGTGCCATTCGACGAGCCGCGCTGAGTGAGCGTGATGCCGAGCAGGCGCGCCGCCTTTTCGGCATCGTCGAAGAAGAGTTCGTAGAAATCACCCATCCGATAGAACAGCAGCAGGTCCGGGTAATCTGCCTTGATGCGCAAATATTGCTGCATCATTGGCGTGTGCTTTTCGGTGCCGGACCGCTCGGGTGCATTCATGGATTCAAGACGATGAAGTGAAAGAAGCCGGGCTTGCGCCCGGCCTCTGAGAGTGATGCGAATGTAGCACAGCCAGGGCGGTGCGAAATGCCCTGTTGCAGCGGTTTAGTTTTCCCCGCTGCGCTGCTTGCGTGCCTGTGCATTGGCCGCCGGCTGCGACAGCAGCGCGCCGCCGCGCTGGGCCGGACGTGCGCCGGAAGAACGCGGTGCCGGCTGCGCTGCTTGCGCCGGCTGTCCGGAGCGTGGCGCTTGCGTCGAGCGGGTCGATGCAGGCTGCCCGTTGCGGCTGCCTTGCGCCGGACGGGCACCGGCCGGTCGCGGCGAACCGCTGCGCTGTGCCGGCTGGCCGCCTTGACGCGGCTGGCCACCGCGTGGCTGGCGGCCACGATGGTCCTGGCTGCGCAACTGGATCGGCTGCGCTTTCGCGGTCGGATCCGGCTCGAAACCTTCAATCACTTCACGCGGCACTTCGCGCTTGATGAAGCGTTCAATATCGCGCAGCAAGCCATGCTCATCGACGCAAACCAGCGACACTGCCTCGCCGGTGGCGCCGGCGCGGCCGGTGCGGCCGATCCGGTGCACATAGTCTTCCGGCACGTTCGGCAGGTCGTAGTTGACCACATGCGGCAACTGGTCGATGTCGATGCCGCGTGCGGCGATATCGGTGGCGATCAGTGCCTGCAGCTTGCCGCTCTTGAATTCGGACAGGGCGCGCGTGCGGGCCGCCTGGCTCTTGTTGCCGTGGATGGCGAGTGCGCTGATGTCGGCCTTGCCCAGCTGTTCAACCAGCTTGTTCGCACCGTGCTTGGTGCGCGTGAACACCAGCACCTGGAACCAGTTGCGGTCCTTGATCAGGTGCGCCAGCAGCAGATGTTTCTTGTCGCGGTCGACCGGATGCATCTTTTGCGTAATGACCTCGACGGTCGAGTTGCGGCGCGCCACTTCGATCATGGCCGGATTGTTCAGCAGGCTGTCGGCCAGCGCCTTGATTTCGTCAGCGAAGGTGGCGGAGAAGAGCAGGTTTTGCCGCTGCGGCGGCAGGGCCGCCAGTACTTTGCGGATGTCGCGGATGAAGCCCATGTCGAGCATGCGATCGGCTTCGTCGAGCACGAGAATTTCGACCGACTTCAGGTCGACTGCTTTCTGCTGCATCAGGTCGAGCAGTCGGCCCGGCGTGGCGACGAGGATGTCGACGCCGCGTGCGAGCTTCTGGATCTGAGGATTAATGTTGACGCCGCCAAAAATGACTTCCGACGTCAGCTTCAGGTATTTACCGTAATTGACCACGCTTTCGCCAACCTGTGCAGCGAGTTCGCGCGTCGGCGTCAGGACAAGTGCGCGGATGTGGCGCGGCGCCGGACGCTTGCCGCCGTTCAGGCGCTGCAGCATGGGCAGCGTGAAGCCGGCGGTCTTGCCGGTGCCGGTCTGAGCGCCGGCCAGCAGGTCGCCGCCTTTGAGTACGGCGGGAATTGCCTGGGCTTGGATAGGGGTGGGTTGGGTATAGCCGCTTTCCGTGACGGCGCGCACGATGGGTTCGGCCAGGCCGAGTTCAGCAAATGACATTGAGATGAGAGTTGGTCGAACCGCCGCCACTTCAGGCGCCAGTCACGGGTTCGGGGGGTGAATCAGGAGGGGCGGCAAGGAGACTGGAACGATTGCCGCAGGCGCGGAGTATAGCAGGGTTGGCTGGCGAGCTCACGCCGGGGTTTTGCGGCGAGCAGCCGGCGAGGCTGTTGCCGTACCGCGCAGCAGCCTCGCCGGACGAATGGCAATCAGGCGAACGGTGTCAGCACGTTGAGCATTTGCGCGAAGACCTTCGGTGCACCGGCGATCACGTTGCCGGTTTCCATGTGGCGGCCTTCGCCAGTGAAGTCGGAAACGATGCCGCCTGCTTCGCTGATCAGCAACGCGCCGGCCGCCATGTCCCAAGGCTTCAGGTTTTTCTCGAAGAAGCCGTCCAGACGGCCTGCTGCGACGTAGGCCAGATCCAGCGCTGCGGATCCCGGGCGACGCAGGCCGGCGGTTTTTTCGGTCATGAGCTTGAACATCTTCAGGTAGTCGTCCAGGCCGGTCAGGTCGCTGTACGGGAAACCGGTACCGACGAGTGCGTCAGCCAGCTTGTCGCGCTTGGTCACGCGGATGCGTTTTTCGTTCAGGAATGCGCCTACACCCTTGGTGGCGGTGAAGAGCTCATTGCGGGTCGGGTCGTACACGACGGCTTGGGTAATCTGGCCGCGGTACTGCAGCGCGATCGATATCGCATACTGCGGGAAGCCATGGATGAAGTTGGTGGTGCCATCGAGCGGATCAATGATCCAGACGTTTTCATTCTCGTCGTGCAGATTGGCCGACGCGCCGGATTCTTCGGCCAGGATCGCATGGTCAGGGTAAGCCTGCTTCAGCACATCGATGATGGCCTGTTCAGCGGCATGGTCGACTTCGCTGACGAAGTCGTTGTGGCCTTTGCTGGTGACGCGCAGTTGTTCGAGGTCGAACGAGGCGCGGTTGATGATCGTGGCGGCACGACGCGCGGCTTTCACCGCGGTATTGATCATGGGATGCATGGAGGTTCCGTTAGAATGCGGCGACTGTGAGAATGAGCGATGCGAAAGCAATCCGGACTTTCCGGCGGTGACGTCGCTGACGACAGACTAAGCGAACTACCCGCTTCCCGTCGGCGCATCTGGCCGGTGATCTTTTGTGAATCTTTGCGCGATAGCCGCTATTTTAAATGAACCCGCCTGCTTCTTCCCAATCCCTGTTCGATCGGCTGCGTTTTGTGCTGGTGGAGACCAGTCGCGCCGGCAATATCGGCTCGGCCGCCAGAGCGATGAAAACCATGGGTTTTTCCGAGCTGGTATTGGTGAATCCGCGCGATCCGGCAGCCCTGCAAGACCCTGAGGCGATCGCGCTGGCCAGCGGTGCGACGGACGTGCTTGCCGGCGCGCGCATTGTCGGCTCAATCGACGAAGCGCTGGCCGGATGCAATTTCAGCGTTGCGCTGTCAGCTCGGCTGCGCGAGTTCTCGCCGCCTTTGTTCGAGCCGCGTGCGCTGGCGCAGCAACTCGCTGCCGAGCATGGTCTGCGTGCCGCTCTGGTGTTCGGTAATGAACGCTTTGGTTTGTCGAATGAGCAGGTCGCGAAGTGCAGCGCGCTGGTGAGTGTGCCCGCCAATCCGGATTATTCGTCACTCAATCTGTCGCAGGCGGTGCAGGTGCTGGCTTATGAATGTCGGATGGCGGAGAGCGCTGGCGAGACTGTACGGCCAGATATCGGATTTCGCGGCGAGCCGGCCGATGCGGCGCAAATCGAAGGCATGTTCAGTCATCTGGAGCAGGCGCTCGTTGAAATCGAATTCCTTGATCCGAAGAACCCGAAGAAGCTGATGCCTCGTTTGCGAAGGCTGTTTGCGCGAACTGGTCTGGAGGTCGAGGAGGTGAATATCCTGCGCGGGATCGCGACCCAGCTGATCGAAAAACGTAAGCGGCGTGGCAGTTAAGAGCCTCTCTCGTTAGGTCACTGGTGGCGTTGGCAGTCCCTGGTCGTACGTGTCGGTATGGTCGGCGGGAATGGCGTCTTGGCACCGACCTAACGAGACAGCCTCTACGGGCCTGCTGGCTGGATCAGCCCCAGGCCCTTAACAAGCCGACGGCCAGCCCTTCGAGCGCAAACTCATGCTTGCCCGGCTCGACGCGAATGGTGTCGAAATCAGGATTTTCAGGCAGCAGTTCAATCGCTCCGCCGTTGCGGCGGAAGCGCTTGACGGTGACTTCATCATCCAGTCGAGCGACGACGATCTGACCGTCGCGCGCAGTATCTGCCTTTTTCACCGCGAGCAGGTCGCCGTCCAGAATGCCCGCGTCGCGCATCGACATGCCGCGTACCTTCAGCAGGTAATCGGGGCGCGCAGAGAACAGAGCGGGATCGACGTTGTAGCTTGCGGAGATATGTTCTTCGGCAAGTATGGGGGAGCCCGCAGCGACGCGGCCGATCAAAGGGAGTGAAAATTGCACCAGAGCCGGATGTGGCAAAGTCATCTGGCCGGCGGGGCGAATAACGCCGGCCCCGTCGGCGCCACGATCCAGCAGCCGGATACCGCGCGAAGTGCCCGGAGTAATTTCGATGGCCCCTTTGCGCGCCAGCGCCTGCAAATGTTCCTCGGCCGCGTTGGCGGACCGGAATCCCAGCGTCTGCGCGATCTCGGCGCGAGTGGGCGGGAAGCCGGTGTTTTCGATGGCTTCGCGGATCAAGCCCAGGATCTGTTCCTGGCGTGCTGTCAGTTTGATCATCGACTTCCCCGGGGCGGGCTGGTTTTTTGAACAGCCTGTATTTTTATACAGCACTCGCTGGGAGTGCAAGCGTTTTCAGGTGGAATTCGCGCCTGATGGCCGCTTCCCGGCCTTAACTGCCTGAAAGAATTGAGTTTTAGTCGCGAAACAGTTATAGTCTTGGGCTTTCCTCTTCCCACACCCGTCCTGACGCCGGGGTGGGCGATTCTGCAATCCGACCACAAGGAGAAATAATGCGTCACTATGAAATCGTTTTTATCGTCCATCCGGATCAGAGCGAGCAGGTTCCCGCAATGATCGAGCGCTACAAGACCCTCGTGACGGGTCGTGGCGGCAAGATCCATCGCGTGGAAGACTGGGGTCGTCGCCAGATGGCTTACATGATCCAGAAGCTCGCAAAAGCTCACTACGTCTGCATGAACATCGAGTGCGACGGCGAAACGCTGCTTGAGCTGGAAACCGGCTTCAAGTTCAACGACGCCGTGCTGCGTCACCTGACCGTTCGCATGAAGAAGGCCGAGACCGGTCCTTCGCCGATCATGAAGAGCGTGCAGAAGGAAGACGCCGCCAAGGCAGCACGTACCGAGGCGCCGGCTGCCTGACAGCCCAGTGTCCTTGACCGAGCGGGGAGAGAACAACTTTCAGTGCATGGCGACCCTGGCTGAGCGTGACGCAAAGCGTTACACGCCGGCTGGTATCCCGATGGTGTCGGCAAGATTGCTGCACGAATCGGAGCAGGTCGAGGCAGGCATAGGCAGGCGAGTGGAGTTCGAGATGGCAGCAGTCGCCGCCGGACACATCGCCGACATGCTGGAGCGCGCTGAATTGGGGCGGATGTTCAGGTTCTGCGGCTTCATGGCGCGCAAGAACCGCAACAGCAAAGCCCTGGTGTTCCACCTCACGGATATCGAAACAATTTCTTAGATTCAGGAGCCAAGAAAATGGCATTCGGCAAAAAATTCGACAAGAGCAAACTCAAAGAGAAGCGCAAGCAGCAGAACCCGCTGTTCAAGCGCAAGAAGTTCTGCCGCTTCACCGTCGCCAAGGTGGAACAGGTGGACTACAAGGATGTGGACACCCTGAAAGACTTCGTCCAGGAAAACGGCAAGATCATGCCGGCACGCC
>JACCDQ010225354.1_pt1 | contig 11076 bp, 9 predicted proteins | sample 7446031 | NCBI WGS metagenome assembly JACCDQ01 (sample SAMN15323442, study PRJNA562643) | freshwater metagenome | isolation source: river surface water | place: USA:Blue River Watershed | collected 2017-08-17
GATCGACCTGGTGTGCCCGTTTGCCAAGGGCGGTAAAGTGGGTCTGTTCGGTGGTGCCGGTGTGGGCAAGACCGTGAACATGATGGATCTCATCAACAACATCGCCAAGGCACACTCGGGCTTGTCCGTGTTTGCCGGTGTGGGTGAGCGTACCCGTGAGGGCAACGACTTCTACCACGAGATGGCCGATTCCGGTGTGGTGAAGTTGGACAACCTGGCCGAATCCAAAGTGGCCATGGTGTACGGTCAGATGAACGAGCCCCCGGGCAACCGTCTGCGCGTGGCCCTGACCGGTTTGACCATTGCCGAATCGTTCCGTGACGAAGGCCGTGACGTGCTGTTCTTTGTGGACAACATTTACCGTTACACCTTGGCCGGTACCGAAGTGTCCGCTCTGTTGGGCCGTATGCCTTCTGCTGTGGGTTACCAGCCCACCTTGGCCGAAGAAATGGGTCGCCTGCAAGAGCGCATCACCTCCACCAAAGTGGGCTCGATCACGTCGATCCAGGCCGTGTACGTGCCTGCCGATGACTTGACCGACCCATCGCCGGCCACCACTTTCGCCCACTTGGACTCCACTGTGGTGTTGTCTCGTGACATCGCTGCCTTGGGTATTTACCCCGCAGTGGACCCTCTGGACTCCACATCCCGCCAGCTGGACCCGCTGGTGGTGGGTGAAGACCACTACGCCACTGCCCGCTCTGTGCAGGGCACGCTGCAGCGTTACAAAGAATTGCGCGACATCATTGCGATTCTGGGTATGGACGAACTGGCACCAGAAGACAAGTTGGCCGTGGCCCGCGCGCGCAAGATTCAGCGTTTCCTCAGCCAGCCGTTCCACGTGGCCGAAGTGTTCACCGGTTCCCCCGGCAAGTACGTGCCTTTGTCTGAAACCATCCGCGGTTTCAAGATGATCACCAGCGGTGAGTGCGATCACTTGCCGGAACAGGCCTTCTACATGGTGGGCACGATTGACGAAGCCTTTGAGAAGGCCAAGAAGCTGGCGTAAAGCTGTGCGCCCGGGTGGTAAAGGCTGCCCAGGCGTTGGCTTTTCTGTCAACTTTTAACAAGGAAAAGACATGAGCACGATACAAGTCGAGGTGGTGAGCGCGGAAGAGTCCATCTTCAGTGGCTTGGCCAAGTTTGTGGCGTTGCCGGGTGAGTCGGGCGAGCTGGGTATTCTGCCTGGGCACATCCCACTGATCACCCGTATCAAGCCGGGTGCAGTGCGCATTGAAAAGGCCGATGGCGGCGAAGAGTTTGTGTTCGTGGCGGGCGGCATTTTGGAAGTGCAGCCCAAACTGATCACGGTGTTGAGCGATACCGCGATTCGAGGTCATGACTTGGACGAAGCCAAAGCCAACGAAGCGCGCAAAGCAGCCGAGGAAGCCTTGAAAAATGCCAAGAGCGACGTGGACTTGGCCAAAGCACAATCTGAGCTGGCCGTTATGGCGGCTCAAATTGCTGCGTTGCGCAAGTTCCGCGACAAAAAGTGATGCCTCGCACCTTGTGAAATTCCTCGCAAAAGACCGCCTTCGGGCGGTTTTTTGTTGCCCCAGAATAGGGGTATAAGACATTTGTTGTGTATTTAACGGCATTCATTGTGGATCAAAGTCCTTTACAAGCAGGCCCTTGGTGGCTGGCAGGCGGCAACGCACAGACCATCTGGCCCGCTTTGTATGCCCAGCGTTTTGAAGGGCCGACGCCTGCGTACCGGCGGGAGCGGTGGAGCACGCCCGATGAAGATTTCATCGACGTTGATTGGCTTGTCGAAGACAAAACACTGCCTGAAGACCGGCCGCTGCTGGTGCTGTTTCATGGCCTGGAGGGGTCATCGTTGAGCCATTACGCTCAGGCGTTTGCCTGGGTGGCCCGCGAGAGCGGATGGGATTTTGCGGTGCCCCACTTCAGGGGGTGTTCTGGGGAGTTGAACTGGCGGCCCAGGGCCTACCATTCTGGAGATCATGAAGAGGTCCATTGGATTTTGCAGCGGTTTCGGGAACTGGCGGGTACCCGTCGAGTAATGGCCGTGGGGGTTTCACTCGGCGGCAATGCATTGATGCGGTGGGCCGGTGAGTGGGGTCAATTGGCCAAAGCCACGGTGGACGCGATTGCATCGGTCTCGGCGCCTTTGGACTTGGCGGCGGCAGGTGCAGCAATAGACACCGGGTTCAACCGTTGGGTTTATGCAAAAATGTTCTTGCGAACCATGGTGCGCAAGGCCCAGGACAAATGGCAGCAATTTCCGGGCTTGTTTGACTTGGCCAAAGCCACCCAAGCCTCCACATTGTTTGAGTTTGATGACGTGTTCACCGGTCCGTTGCATGGGTTCAAAGGCACAGTCGATTACTGGCACCAAGCCTCAGCGAAAGCTTTGCTGCATGACGTGAGAGTGCCAGCGTTGGTGCTCAATGCCACGAATGACCCCTTCGTACCGGGGGGCAGCCTGCCCACGAGGCAAGAAGTGAGCAGGTCGGTGACGCTGTGGCAGCCCCGCCACGGTGGGCATGTGGGATTCGCAGCCCCCATGCCAGGTGGCCTTGGCTTGCCCGGGCAGGTGTGGGGCATGCCCCAAGCAGTGGCGCGTTGGTTGGCCGGGGCCGCAGGAGCGACACATGGATGATCTGGTGCAAGCAGCCATGCGCAAATGGCCCAATGTGCCGGACTGCTACGGTTGGTTGGGTTTGGATGCCCGCGGAAACTGGTGGATGCGGGATGCTGAGGCGCAGTTGAACGGCCCATTTGCAACAGACCACTCCCAAGGCATAAACCCCATGGCCAAAGGTGCCCTTTTGGTCCATCAGAAGCTGGTTGAGTTTATTGGGCGCAATTACCTCTGCAACGACAGCGGTTGTTGGTACTTTCAGAATGGCCCGCAGCGGGTTTTTGTGGAACTGGAGTCGTGTCCTTGGGTGCTTAGGATTGCTCAAGACGGGAGCATTGCCACGCACACAGGTGTTCCGATAAAAGGTTCTGAAGCCTGGGTCGACGAAAACGGCAGGTTGTACCTGAACACCCCTTTGGGATTGGGGCTGGTTCACACGCTGGACATGGAATACGCCGCGAACCAAATAGAAAGACAAGCGTGGACGCTGGGCGAAGTGACCGCTGCCGAATTGCCCACAAAATTTGGATTCGTGCGAAGTCCGGCCCAGCACTGAAACAAAAAAGCCACCGCAGCGCGCGGTGGCTTTTGGCAGCAAAGGCGCTGAGCGCTTACTGGGCTTTGGCTGCGGGTGCCGCGGGTTCTTCAAACTTGGCACCTGCTGCGTTGGCCATGTGTGCAACAGCACGCGCAATTTCTGTGTCATTGAATTCGCCACCGCCCTGAGCGCCCATGGCGCCTTTGCCTTTGAGGGCGGACGTGACCAGGGCATCCAGCCCAGACTTGATACGAGGGCCCCAGGCGCCAGCATCGCCGAACTTGGGTGCGCCTGCTGCTCCAGCGGCATGGCAAGCGGCACACTGTGCCGTGTAGACCTCGCTGCCCTTTTTCAGGGGGCGATTGGCATCACGCAATTCCACGGTGCCAACGCGCTGAATGCGCTGTGCGGTGGCCAACTCCACGGCCACGGCGCCTGCTGCCGGCTTTTCGCCACGCGTGACATAAAAAACCAGCGCAATGATGATGAACACCGGCAGAACGAAAGCGAAAAACGACGTCCACAACAGCTGAGACGGGGTTTTGATGGGGCCTGTGTGGTGCTCGTGGGCTTGATCGCTCATGGTTTCCTCGGGGGATTGCGGTGAGATGCGTTTGTGCCAAAAAGGCCCTTGGGGCCAGCGCCGCATTATAGCGGGCCGCATGTACGCTACCTTACGACCGAACCGCCTTCAAAATCAGTTCGGAGCAGGCAGGGGAAACACCTGTGTGGCCTGCCCGCCAGGAATCGAACCTGGAACGCAACCTTCGGAGGGTTGCATGATATCCGTTTCACCACAGGCAGCCAACTCGGCATTGTATCCCACCGCTCCGCCGTCCGTGGAACCGGTGTGGGCCCCCAAAACCGTGCATTCCTTGGCGATTTGCCGAGGCAACAGTGTTAGACTGACAAAAACGCTTTCTGACTGTGGCTTTGTGAATATTAGCGAACTGCAACTGGACAAGGTGACGGCGCTGCTGAACCAGGCCGGTTGTCGCATTCCCGAAATGGGGGCGGGGGGTGATGCCTCTTATGTTCAGCAACTGCTGGATGCGCTTTGCGAGCTGTCTTCGCGCGACCCCTTGACCGGATTGGTGAACCGCCGGCATTTCATGGTGGCACTTTCACAAGAGTTGGATCGGGTGGCGAGGTCATCGGATTCTGCGTTGTTGTTGATGGTGGACATTGACCACTTCAAGCGTATCAACGACAACCACGGCCATTTGGCCGGAGATGCCGTGATTCGCGCCATTGGGCAGGCCCTGACTGAATGCGTGCGCCCCATGGACACGGTGGCGCGGTTTGGTGGCGAGGAATTTGCGATCGTGTTCCCAAGTTGCCACCCGACCTTTGCGGACACCGTGGCCGAACGCATACGCGAGCACGTGGCCGCGCTGCGGGTTTCGGTGCCTTCTACAGGCCAATTGCTGCAAGTGACGGTGAGTTGCGGTGGGGCCTTTGCGCCGCAATGGATCAAATCGGTGTCGGATGCCTGGATAGGCCGAGCCGACGCGCAACTGTATTTGGCCAAGAACGGTGGGCGCAACCGAGTTTTCCTTGAACAGCAACCTCAAAGCTTGGTAAGCGCCGAAGAAAAGGGTTTGTTGTTTGAATTGTTCCCCGAAGGGGGTTTTATGATTGACGATCCCACGGCACCGGAGTTCCGGTGATAGAACTGACCTGCTATGAGTGATTCCAAACCTGGAACGATGACTGCCAAGAGTGGCCCGGTTTTGGCGACTGCCAAAGGGAAGGTCGTGGCCATCACCAGCGGCAAGGGTGGTGTTGGGAAAACTTTTGTCTCGGCCAATTTGGCCGCAGCGTTGACCCGCAGGGGGCTCAAGGTCTTGGTGCTGGATGCCGACTTGGGCTTGGCCAATTTGGACGTGGTCTTGAACCTCTATCCCAAAATCACGCTGCATGACGTGTTCACGGGCAAGTCAACGCTTGAGGACGCCATACTGAAAGCCCCGGGTGGGTTTTCGGTGATTTTGGCCGGATCGGGAATGGTGGAGTATTCGCGACTGACACCTGAGGTGCGCGAAGATTTTCTGAAATTGATGCGGGAAATCGTGCCACGTTTCGATGTGGTGTTGCTGGACACGGGTGCGGGAATTTCGGACGTGGTGTTGTTTGCCGTGTCCTTGGCCAGCGAGGTGCTCTTGGTGGCCACGCCAGAGCCCACATCACTGACAGATGCCTACGCCACCATCAAGGTGTTGGCGGCGCAGCAACAGCGGCAACAAATCCGCTTGGTGGTAAACCAGTCAACCCGGCCCGGTGATGGCAAAAACATCACAGCGCAATTGCAGCAAGTGCTGAACCGGTTTTTGGGGCAGGCAGCAGCCAAGGCTGCGGGGCCAGATGGTGTTGCAGCGCCCACGGTGCGGTTGATTCACATGGGTGACATTCCCTCTGATCAAGCGGTGAAAGACGCTGTGATGCGGCGGCAGTTGCTGCTCACCCACACGCCGGGTTCGGCTGCGGCGCTGGCGGTGGGGCAAATTGCTGGCAGGCTGGAAGACACCGTTATTTCCCCAGACAGGGGTTGATGAACACAGGGCTTTGCGCCTGACCGAATGGGTATTCATGGCCGGACCGACAGCGCCCTCTCTTTCGACAAAAAAGCCCGCCCCAATGGGCGGAGCCAATGCCCTGCCCGTGGGCATGATGCTGTTGGGTCGATTCAAGGTATTGAAGACTTTGGGTTCTGGGGCACAAGCTTCGGTGGTTTTGACCCGTGATGAGCGCCTTGAGCGCGAAGTGGCCATCAAGTTGTTGCACCTGGAAAATGGGCATTTGACGCAAGAGCAACAAGAACAGTGGTTGCGAGAGGCACGCCACTTGAGCCAGTTGTCGCACCCCCATGTGGTTACGCTCTACCAAGCTGAATGGTTTGAGGGGCGCCCGGGATTGGTGATGCAATACGTTCCAGGCGACACGCTGGCGCAGTTTTTGGCCAACAACGGTCCCATGTCGCCCGTGGCGGCAGTGGGAATGATGCTGGCTGTGCTGGATGCACTGGAAGCGGCCCACAAGGCGGGCTTGGTGCACCGGGATTTGAAGCCCGCCAATATTTTGTTGGATGCACAGGGGCAGCCCAAAGTGAGCGACTTTGGTATTGCCAGCCGCAGCAGTGTGCCGGGCAAGGTTGACTCGGCAGGGAGGGTGCAGGGCACGCCGGGCTACATGTCGCCTCAGGCGCTGCAAGGCATGGCACCTCAGGCGCTGGACGATGTGTTTGCTGCGGGCCTGGTCTTGGCGGAAATGGTGTTGGGCGAACCGGTGTTTTCGGCTGAAGACCGGTTGTCGGCGAATCGCTCGGTGCTCAGGCAAGATGTGGTGTTGCCCGCCGCCGCCCAAACCCGGATGGACGACACCTTGCGCGCCCTGCTGATGCGTGCCGTGGCCCGGAATGTCGAGTTGCGGTACGACAGCGCAGCCGCCATGAAACATGCTTTGGCCGATTGGTTGCGCAAGCAGTCGGCGGGTGACATGAGCGAGGGCGAAGCGGATGGCAAATCACACTCGCTGGGCATGGGCGCGGGAGGCGATGCCACGCTTGAATTCTTGTTGCGGCGCATGCGCCACAAATCCGACTTCCCGGCCATGTCCGAGCAGATTGTGCGGGTGCAAAACCTGGCCAGCTCGGAGAACGAGAGCCTGCACCGCCTGACCAACGAGATATTGAAGGACGTGGCGCTGACCAACAAACTGCTGCGGTTGGTGAATTCGGCCCAATACGCCCATGTTGCGCAAGACGGTATCAGCACCGTGTCTCGAGCGGTCAACTTGATTGGGTTTGGCGGTATACGCGACATGGCCATGAGCTTGATGCTGCTGGAGCACATGCAAAACAAAGCGCATGCGCAACAGTTGATCAGCGAATTTTTGCGCGGCATGCTGGCAGGCACTTTGGCCACCGATTTGACTGTGGACCGCCGCACCAAAGAAGAAGCCTTTATTGGGGCGCTGTTCCAGAATTTGGGCCGCATGCTGGCTGAATTTTATTTCCCGGAAGAGGCGCAACAAGTGCGGCTGGCGGTGGCTTCCGGCAAACAAGAGCAGTTGGCCGCAAGGCAAATACTGGGTTTGGATTACGACGCACTTGGGCAGGGCGTGGGCAAGTCGTGGGGGTTGCCAACTTCCATGTTGCGCCTGATGCAGCGCCCGGCTGGCAAGCCGCCCAACAAACCGTCGCAAGATGCGGCCGAGCGGGGGCGTTGGATCACTTTGGCGGCCAATGATTTGGCGGATGCTTTTTTGCACACCAGTGAAAAGGACCTGTCGGCCAAGCTGCGCGAAGTGGCCCAGACCTACGGGCATGTGCTTGGGTTGCAAACCAGCGACGTCGAGGAGGTGGCACGTACCGGGCGTGAAAAGTTGGCCAAGGTGGCCGACGCCCTGGGTCTGAATGTACCAGCTCGCTCGCAAATGGCTCGTTTGATTGATCGGCACCAACCTGCCACTGAGGTGGACACGTTGAGCCGTTTTGCACTCAATACGGGTACCTTGGCAGCGCACCAAGCCGCCCAACAGGGTGGCGGGGTCGTTTCGGGTGGCGCTGGTGGGCCCAAAGTTGCGGCACCCGACGCGCCAGCGCTGGCCCAACCGCCTGTGGTCAATGAACAGGCGTTGGCCATTTTGGCCAACGGCATTCAAGACGTCACCAATGCCATGGTTGACACCTTTGCCTTGAACGACGTGATGCGAATGATTTTGGAGGCGATGTACCGTGGCATGGGGTTTCAGCGGGTGTTGTTTGGCTTGCGAGACGCAAACACCGACTGCTTGACCGGCCGATTTGGGTTGGGACATGGAGCGACCTTGGCGTCCAAGGCGATGCGGGTGCCCTTGAAAGGGGCGGATGACCTGATCAGTGCCCTGTGCGTCAAGGGCGCGGACACCTTGATTCGAGATGCCACGGCCCACAACGTGGCCAGCCGGTTGCCAGCGTGGTACCGGGAACACGTGGCGGCAACCGCCTTTTTGTTGTTGCCCATGCAGCTCAAAGGGCAAACATTCGCTTTGATTTACGCCGACAAACCCGCAGGTGAGACGATTGAACTGCAGGAAAAGGAACTGGCGTTGCTGAAGACTTTGCGCAACCAGGCCGTGATGGCATTCCGCCAGGCCCGGGGGTAACTGCGTTTCTTACAGGCCGGGGTTCAACCACGGACTGTTTTTAGGAGGCAAGATGCTGTACCGTTTCAAGTCTCGGGCTGCCGCTGACCTGGTGATGCTGGAACCAACAGGGAAAAAACTGTTGGAATTGCTGGGCAAAGACCCAGCCGCACCTGGTATTTTGCTGGTGCAAGACATGCCTCAGGCAGTGCAAACGCTGCGCGAAGCCGTGGCCGCCGATGACGCCGCCCGCGCCCAGCGGCGCCCAACCCAAGCCGGTTTGAACGCTGAGTTGGATGCGGAGGACGAGAGCGGTGAGGCCAGCAACCATCAGGCCACAGACCCTGTGACACTGCGCATGCGTGTGGCCCCGTTTCTGGAATTGCTGGGCCACAGCATGCGCGAAAACACCGAAGTGGTTTGGGGTGTTTGATCAGTCTGCGAACTGCCCAGCCGCTTCAATCACTGTTTTGAGTTTGGTGATCTGATCGGCCACATAGGCCTTGTGCCCAGCGGGCTCTACGCGTTTGTCGGTCACGACGATGGCACCCAGGCCCTCTTGTTTTTTGATGAATTCAGGGTCTTTCAGGGCAACCTTGAGCGCATCGTTCACCTTTTTGGTCACGTCAGCCGGCGTGCCTTTGGGCGCGTAGAGGCCGTGCCAAATGGTCAGGTCAAAACCTTTGAGCCCCATTTCTTGCAGCGAAGGGTAGTCTTTGAGCAATTTGTGGCTGCTCAGAGATTTTGGGGTGGTGACCGCAAATGCTTTGACGCGACCGCCTTCGATTTGCGCGGTGGTGTTGGTGGTTTGGTCGCACATCACATCGACCTGACCACCGATCAGGGCGGTCATGGCGGGAGCCGTACCACCGAAGGGGATGGTGGTCATGGCGTTGTTGAGCTTGACGGCGTGCTGCCACATCAAGCCGCACAAATGGGATGCTGAGCCCAGGCCTGCATGGGCCAAATTGAGCTTGCCGCTGTTGGCGCGGATGTAGTTTTCAAAGTCGCGGTAGGTGTTGGCGGGCAGCTGTGGCTTGCCAATCAGTGTCATGGGCACTTCGTTGATCATGCCCAGGTACTCGAAATCTTCCAGCGGCTTGAACGCTTGTTTGCGGTACAGGCTGGTGGTGGCTGCCATGCCAATGTGCCACACCAGCAGGGTGTGGCCGTCGGGCGCAGCGCGGGCCACCTTGGTGGCGCCAATGGTGCCGCCCGCGCCGGCTGCGTTTTCTACCACCACCGTGGCCCCGCCCAAGGGCTTGCGAAGCGCTTCGGCCAAATCGCGCGCCACCCGGTCGGTGGGGCCGCCGGCCGCAAAAGGCACCACCAGCGTGATGTTCTTGGTGGGGAAGGCGTGTGCCATAGAGGTGGCCAACACCGTGGCCGCAAAAATCAGTCCTAACGGTTTGTTCATGTCTCGCTCTCTGTAGGAGGTTAAAAAACCCCATGATAGGAGAGAGCGTGCAATTATCGATTGCGGAAAACACTTATGCCCGAGCCCCCCGGTGGGGCCGGGGTTGCTACTTGTAGCTGCGGGCGTCTTCAATCACTTTGCCGTCATTGGGCAAATGGCCCGCGGGCACAAGTTCAATATCGGCGCGCAATTTGGTGACATCGCGCACGGTCAGGGCGATGTGTTGTTGCAGGGCGTCCATTGCCGCTGGCGGCGCTGTTTCAACCTGCAGTTTCATCTGGTCGTTGGCCATTTCGCCGCTGACAACCAGCCGGGCTTTGAGCACTTCGGGGTGCCTGCGGGCAATTTCGGCAACCTGGGACGGGTGGACAAACATGCCGCGCACTTTGGTGGTTTGGTCGGCGCGGCCCAGCCAGCCCTTGATGCGTGTGTTGGTGCGCCCGGAGGGGCATGGGCCAGGCAGTATGGCCGACAAGTCGCCGGTGCCGAAGCGGATCAACGGGTAATCGGGGTTGAGCACGGTGACCACGACTTCGCCCACCTCGCCGTCTGGGACCACGTCGCCAGTGCCGGGGCGCACGATTTCAAGCAAGATGCCTTCGTCCAGCACCAAACCTTCGCGTGCCGAGGTTTCGTAGGCGATCAGGCCTGCATCTGCGGTGGCATAGCACTGGTAACCCGCAATGCCACGTTCGGCCAGCCAGTCGCGCAGCGAGGGTGGGAATGCTTCGCCTGAAACCAGTGCCTTCTGGATGGAGAGGGAGTGCCCAGATTCGGCAGCCTTTTCCACCAGGATTTTCAAAAAACTGGGTGTTCCGGAGTAGGCGTTGGGCTTCAAGTCTGCAATGGCTTGGAGCTGTTGTTCTGTGTTGCCCACGCCGCCAGGCACCACAGCGCAGCCCAAAGCCTGAGCGCCGCTTTCCATCATCCACGCGCCGGGCGTTAGGTGGTAGCTGAAGCAGTTGTGCACCAAGTCGCCAGGGGCAAAGCCAGCCGCGGCCATGGCGCGGGCGATGCGCCAGTAATCGGGTGCGCAACCCTCAGGTTCATAGATGGGCCCCGGTGACTGGTAAACACGCTTGGCGCCGCTGTTGCGCACCAAGCCACGCCAACCTATGGTGGAAAAACCGCCAAAGGGGTCCAATCCGGCAGCACGGGAGGCTTGCTGGCGTTCCAGCAGTTCGGGCTTGCGCACCACAGGCAGTTGGGCCAGCGCCGCCCGGTGGTTGATGGAGGCAGCGTCCACACCCTGCAGCAGGGAGCCGTAGGCAGCGCTGTGTTGCTGGGCGTGCGCCACCGCTTGGGGCAAGGCACCCATCAACGCGGCCTCACGGTCGGTGGGGGCGCGTGTTTCCAGGGCGTCAAAGTGGTGAGCGTTCATACAATGCGTGC
>JACCDQ011488478.1_pt1 | contig 11073 bp, 10 predicted proteins | sample 7446031 | NCBI WGS metagenome assembly JACCDQ01 (sample SAMN15323442, study PRJNA562643) | freshwater metagenome | isolation source: river surface water | place: USA:Blue River Watershed | collected 2017-08-17
ATCTTCTCACAAACGAGTGCATTGCGGAGTACGAAGTCATACTGTGATTTCAAGTATGCGTCGCGATCTCCATATGTTGACATTGTATTCACGATATATGGGGTTACAGTCTAAACCCCGCCGATGCTATCGCTTCCCTCCACGTCTTGCCCAAAAGAGTGCCTCTGCTTCTGCTGTGCCTGCCTTGGGGATATGTTCACCACCCTTGCTGACCTGAGCGATAATAGCTTCTGGCGATACTTTTGGTGCTCCACTACGAGCTGGCTTGACGTTCATGGCTTCCGCACTTCGTCGTGCTTCTGACCGAGAGGAAAGGATTGCTTTCAAATCCTCATGCTTCAATGCTTCTGAAATGGTGATATTTTCGAGCTTGGCAAACTTTATGACACGCTCAACATCATCATCATGAACATCTGCACGGACTATGGCGAGCAAATCCTTTTGAGAGATGTCGTCACCATTTGTCTTTGTTTCCACTTTCACTTCTTCTTTCTCATGCTTTGCGCGAAGCTCTTTGAGTTCACGCTCGGCTTTTTCTGCACGAATCTTCTGGTTCTTTGCGAGTTCTTGAGCTTTTGTGAGCTCTTCGTTCTCGACTCCTTCTTCGCCTTCTAAGGTTTCGGCGTCTACCTCAATGGGTTCTGGCATATTAGGAGGCATTTTAGGACTGCCAACATGTCCGATTACTGGTATTATACCATAAATAATTAAACAATACTACAACTACTCGCTACTATCCTTTTGCAAGGACTGCATAATCTCATCATCCGTCTTGATATCCTGATTTCCGAGCATCCACAAGGTGTTCAAATGAAGCTCAGTAGTTGCCATGATGGTGAGATAGGTGCAGATATCGACATACAAATCAAGTCGCTCCTTACCCACAAATGGGCGCTGTACCATAGTTGACATCAAGAGGTCACCATCCTGATTGACACCTGTCTTGAGTGCACGAAAGCGTTGCTCAAAATAAGTAATGAGATTCTCACGCACCAAAATGCGTGGATATGTTGCGTCAACGCCATCACTGGCAGAAAGTCCTGTCCACACATCTGAAGACATGCCTACGGGGCGATTATCAGCAATCGAGGGCAACATTTCTCTCCGCAATATTTCAATTTGGTCATCAGACAGTCCACGCACCGCAGTTTCCTCATCGGAAGACAGTGGAAGTTGGAAAAAGTGCTGACGCAGACCACGTTGAAGCACCTCGTTGTCACTGAACATTGCACGAATCAATCCCTTTTCGTTCTCACTCCTATCAAGTTTTCTTTTTTCCGCCATAAGATATTATTTTACTAAGACTTATCCTGTTGGTAATCCCTCAGCCATCGCGCCGTTCGACCCGCCGACTAGTAATGGTTGAGGTGCTGTTTGGATGGATTGAAGTTCTGATGGGCTTACCGAGCCTGTCTCACGCATGATTTTTGAGAGCACAAGCCGTGCGTTTGCCACATCACCAAGTCTCACAAGGTTTGCCAGAGTTGCGTTCAGATCGGAAAGTAATGTTGCTTTGTTATGCATTTCATTGGTCACCTCCACCTCGACACGCTTCTTGAAGCCTTCAAAAAGTTTCTTCCATGTCTTGCCCGGGATATCTTGTGGAGAAAGTGGGCGCTTATTCCCCATCATATTGAGTTCATTTTGCACTTCGCCCTCCATAGACTTGTCAAACGGCTGGAGGGACTGCACATCACCAGAAAGAATCTTCTCTCTTGCCATTGCATTATAGCGACGTACTGCTTCTGCAGGAATAAAGCGTTGGTCAATCTCTTTGAGTCCCTCCGCGTCTAGTGTCGCAATAATCTCGTCTGTATTGTCTGACGTTTTTTCGATAAATGGCAACACAAATCGTGTCATCATCTCTTCGATATCTAATGCCTTGTTTTCTATCATAATTTCAAACAACGACGAGGATTGCTGAATGAGTTGCTCAGCGAGCGCGGCGGGCGTGCCTGACGGCATGGTGTTTCCACGAATGGCGTCAGGAGTGCCTGTCGTCTCCATGCCTTGATTGCGCCAATTTTGCTGATTATTCCGAAGCTCTGCCACCGAGTTGCCGTTGTTTCCGACTTGTAAAGGTACAAGAGGCATATTAGGAGCGTGGCGCAATACGTCACCAAGCTCAAAGTGAGTCAAAGCATTTTTTCCAACAAAAGACTCGTCATCAGTCTGATAGGTGAGCTTTGAGATAAAGTCGAGATAATCACGCATGGACTTCTCATTGTGATTAGTCCAGTGCTGTGCATCAAAGAGAGACTTGACCGCTCCAGTAGCCAAAACATAGCCGTCCTCTTCAATGAGGTGGGTAATCATGTGGGGGTCATCCTCGCGCCCACAATACAGCGTGTACTCGTCGTACTTGTCACTCTTTTTGCCGTTTCCGACAAAAGAGACAACGTGCATTTGCTGAAAAAATACATGCTCGTCTCCATCGGAAGGAGTCTCACCCTTAGCAACCTTATACTGTGCGAGGGACAATTCTCCGTGCACCTCATACACTGGGATGCTATCTGCAGTATTGGTCTGGTGTTGTCCGTTTAAGAGCTTGCGTGCCTCAAGATTTTCAAGCAAAGACTTGACCATTTCCTGACTATAGCCCTTCTTTTTGCGTAACTCTGCCGGAGTGTATTCCAGTTTCTTGATGAGTGGCGCATGCTTAAAATTGATTGGGTCAATAATAATCTTGTGCCAGTCGAGCACTGACGGAACAAGCTCGCCGTCTACTTCAACAAACTCCACGATTGCAGATCCATATTTTGCAAGAGTACGACCCCATTTATTCAAAAAGACTCCAAACTTTGCAGTTTTCATCCAATCTTGCAATTTGGCATTATAGAAAATCTCTAAAATATGGTCTTCGGAGCGACGAGAACGCACACGGATGTTTGCTCTGTCGATATCGGTGGCACGAAACCAAATATTAGCGGCGGCAACAACGATATTAAAAAATGGTTTTTTGCGACCGAGAGAATCCTTATCCCCACTGATGTGCTTGGAATTGAAATAAGCGTCAATTTTGTTCAAATCTTCACGCAAAGAAACCTGAACATACTGGGATTTGGTGACTTTCCCAGAGTTGTAGTCCTGTTCTGCTTTTCGCACAATTTCTGCTATGGATGTTGTGTGCATGCAATCTCCGCCGAGATTATCGTATAAAATAAGTATACCACACTTCTGCTATTCAGACGAATTAAGAAACGAACGCGAGCGATTTCTATCAAGGATTTCCATTTGCCGACCCAAAATCATTGCACGCTCCGGGTTTTCGTCTAATGCTTCCTTTTTCAGCTCGAACCACATACGCATAAGCAGAGTGTCGCCAATATCAGGTGAACGACCTATTTCCTGCTTCACATCTTCTTTTGAGCGTAGTTGTTTCTTTCCCTCGCTGTCCATCTCCTTGTCTCGCAAGATTGCCGTAAGTTCCTCAATAATAATATCACGGTATTCTGACAAACGAATAGCAATCTTGTGCTCGTTTATCATTTCGGCAAGTTTCCAACCACACTGAGCCTTGAGGTTTTTGAAATTAGTTTTTGGCACAAAGTCGTGCTTCAACTGTGACGCACGACTGCGTATCTCACTTGCCGTGGGAAGTGGAGAGCTGTTTGCCATAAAGCCTCGCACACCAAAAAGGTGGTCAACGACACCGCCACCGATACCGTCTTCATCAACGATGATGTGAGAGAACGGAATCATATTTGCGCTCGCGACATCCTTGATGCGCTGTTCCGTGGTCGTGGTCGCCTGTTTTGCAAGTTGCTGAATACCACAAAGCTCCAAGCCATCCCAGATGGACAACACGGTGGTGTCCTGACCGAGGCGTGCAATATCTGCGACAAGGTATTTATTGCCATCCTTGACGATGGTATTACTGAATGTGTCACAGAGCGCTTCGAATGAGATGAGCGAGTCCTTGTCTTCATCATAGTCCCAGTTGCCTTCGAAGAGTCGTTGGCGACGGATGATGTCTTTCTCATTGGAGAGTGCCTCGATGTAGTCGGTGGGGAGATATTTGTTGTCTGTGGCAAACGCTTGAATGTAGCGCTTTGACGGAGAAAGCATGCCAGTGCGAGAGGGGTCAACAAAATCCCGCTTCATCCACCCCTTTTTAGGGTTTGCCGTAATCAAGAGCTTTCTTTTGAGCTTATACACGTCATTTTTCCAACGACCGATAGACAAACAAAGATTTGCTTTTGCATTCTCTGGTACCTCACCACCCTCTTCAATCCAGCCACGCGTCATTTGCATGGAGCCGAAACGCTCAAAGAGTGGGTCACTTGGCTGATCTGAACATGCAATCAGAAACACTTTTGATCCGTTGACGAGATTGAAGCAATTATCTTGCCCGTTGAATGAAGCATACTTATCAATCTCAAGACCCCAACTCTTGAATACTTCATGGATTGACGGAATAGTAAACTTACGCAAATCAATCAGCTCCTTACGCGCGATGAAATAATGTGTTTCGGGATAAATAAGTGCGTCGCCAAAAATAAGAGAACAGCCAAGAAAGGATTTCCCCCCACCTTTGGCTCCACCGTACAGGATTTCATCAACAGTATCGTCAAGCCATGCTTCTGCAGCCTGAATCTGTTTATCGTTTTTTGTCCTAAACGTAAGTTCCATTTATTCTTTGACAATTTTCATCCCCGAGATTGCGATTTGAAATGGAGTGTTTGGGTCATCATTCCCAATAGGCTGTACCGCTTTGCCATAGATTTGTTCAAGGACAAACTTGAGCATGGTGACATCACCGTCATCAGCCAACTGAATGGCTTTAGCAATAAGGCGATTGGCTTGTGCCTCAGTCACGGCGTTACGAAAAACTGGGCGATTCGTCATTCCCTTTGGTCTCCCTGCCCCTGGTTGTCTTCCTCCTTTTGCCATAGATTTTTTTTCTTAGAAAGTGGCTTTACAAAGCAGAATTATATGTCCTTGCTTTAAATCTTATTTCCGCACTAATTTTTCCGACCTCACCGTTGTTTCCATAAATCCCATTTGCCAACTGTATTGAAAAGTCCGAAAGCATTTTATCAGAAATCTTGCGTGGGTACGACTTGAGTCCATACGCATATTGCACCGCAAACGCCATCAATTCCTGTTCATAACGAAACACTGAATCATCAAGATACTTTGCCCACCATTTTTCCACACCCATATGCTCCTGCTGTGCGATATGCATATCTTCGTGCATCATCAGATCTGCATAGACTGCCTTGCCACTTGGATTATAAATATACGGATAGTACGCGAACAAAATATCACCGTTCCCAATCGACAATCTATCTCGAATAGACTGATAGTTGGGTGGGTATTCAAAGTCTTTGACTTCCGCCATTTACTGATTATACCACATTCGACACGTACTCCACAACTGTATGCAGTCTTTTTTGGACTTCGAAATGATGTCGAGCGCCCACTTGGTGCTCCACTCCACGTCATACGCCTCCTCGTCGCTGATGTGGGGAAACCAACACTTCGTGATTTGCCAAGGTCCGCGAGCTTCGACAGGCTTTCCGTAGACAGGCGAGCGCTTGTTGGTGCAGATAAGATTCATGTCACCCTTGGCGTGGCGGTTCCACCGTGACTCGTTCTCCACGATGTACTCAATCTTGGCGACGTGGACACCCGCAGTCTTGGCTTCGGCGAGAATATAGGCACGCACCTCTTCGCGCGTCTCCGGCTTCTTGGGTGCCACAATCTCGGGAATCTTGGTCACTGGGGTAACGATAATCGGGGTAGTCGTCGCGTCGATAGTAGAATCATACGTCTCCACTGGCGAGGCATGAGCAACAAGGGCGACGACAGAGAGGGCGGTCACGGTGGAGAGCACCCACGCGCGAGCACGATGATGGCGCTTCACCTTGGCGCGGATACTGGCACGGCGTTTCTTCTTGAGGATATATGCCGTCTGATTTGCCCCACAACGAGCGCAATACTGGTGAATGGTACGCCAGTCATTGTGGGACTTAAGTATGCTCACAGAGGCAGATTTGCACGAATAACAGGTTTTTACGAACATAGGATGTCAATGAAAAATAAAAGGAGGACTAGGCACACGGGGTGCTTTGTCCTCCAACAGACTGCGCTAGGCGGTCATGTGTTTATAATATCACGATAAAAATTACTGTACAGGAGGGACTGTGGATAACTGATCCACATACCGCCTCGTGATGTTGTTCATGCCGTCATAAATCCGATAGGTTGACCGATTATTATAAATCGGCACGACGCGGTACCCACTTTGCCGAATCGACAATAGTGCTTCGAGGTTCATGCCAACGATGCTTTTGCCGTCCAAGACCACAATGGGCTGAGAATGTTCCATGGGCACATTATACCACGAGGGTGAAGTGAAAAATGACGGTTATCCACAGAATTATGCAACATAAAAAAACTTTTTCAAGGTGTGGTAGGTGTGGCAGGTGTGGCAGGGACAAAACGGCTATGCTGAGCCGTCTCCTACCATTACCACACCTACCACACCTATTTCTATAAAAGACTGCTAAGTAAATATATACAGCATATCAGCATATTCCAGACAAAGGTTGGAAAAGGTGTGGTAGGTGTGGCAGGTGTGGCAATTTTTACAAAAACGGCTATGCTGAGCCACCGCTGACTGCCACACCTCCTGCCACACCCCCCCATTTGCCACACCTATTTGGTGCTTTTCTATTTTTGTGTTGTAATTTGCAATATCCACACTTTTATTTTTACATCCCAAAAAACAGGCGTATAATGTCTTACATGCACCTGTTCATGACAATTTCACTTTCGCTTATAGGCATGACTAACGGATCTTTTCTCTCACGAGAACAGGTGCAATCCGTTAGTCATTTTTGTACACGAATATGAAAAGTCCTTTTGACAAAAAGATGTACGACAGGGGTATTGAGATTTTTTGGGAAAACATTACCGACCAACTGCGCATCATGGATGTCGCAAAGTTTGAGAAGTTTTGGGGCACCGTCAAAACGCTCAACAAAATAAATACCCCCATGCTCGATGAAACCGAGCTTCGGGTAACCTTCGATGTGTTGTGTGACGATGAGAAACGCCGTCGAGGAATAGAAATCATTGAGCCTGCCTCCACCATAGAGTCGCTCAATCTCATGTACACCATGAAAGACGAGAAGCGTGTCTATATTCCAAACACCGAGAATATGTACCGCATACTGAAAAAGCACACCAATTTCAATGGTCGCCTGCGGTATGACACGTTCAAAAATTGCTTCGAGGTCTTAGACCGAGGAAATTGGCGCACGCAAGAAGACCACGACATCATCGATTTTCAGACCAAAATCTCTGTTTCCCTCCCTGTCTTTGCCCGCATTTCCAAAGATGTCGTGCGTGACGGCATGCTCAAAGTCTCAAAGGAGAACACGGTGGACACCGCACGAGATTATATTTCCACTATAGTATGGGACAACGAGCCTCGTCTTGATCAGTGGCTCATGCACACCTATGGAGTGGAGGACAACGAATATCATCGCAAAGTCGGCTCCAACTGGATGAAGGGACTCGTAAAGCGCATTGTCTTTCCCGGGTGCAAGTTTGACTATGTGCTTGTGCTTGAAGGCGAGCAGGGGGTAAAGAAATCCACGTCTCTTGCCGTTCTTGGAGGTCATTGGCATGCAGAAACCACGATGTCCACGGATACCAAAGACTTCTTTATGCAATTTGCCGGCAAAGCAATCATCGAGTTCTCCGAAGGGGAAACACTCTCCCGCACCGAGGTCAAGCGCATGAAAGCCATCATCACGATGCAGTCAGACCGCTACCGCATGCCTTATGAACGCGCCACGCTCGACTTTCCTCGACGCTGTGTATTTGCCATGACGACCAATCAATCAGAATACTTAAAAGACGAAACAGGCAATCGTCGATGGCTCCCTGTGCGTGTCGTACTTCCTGAGGCAAACATTGCGTGGCTCGAAGAAAACAGAGAGCAACTCTTTGCCGAAGCCTACTACCGCGTCAGCGTGCTGAATGAAACGCTTTATGAATTTCCGAAGGAAGATATGCTTCGTGAGCAAAACGCTCGCATGATACATGATCCAAATGAAGAGCTGATTTCTGATTGGTACTACAACGAGCTGAAAATCCTCGACCGCGAGAAAGGCATCACGGTACATCGGGTCTACCATGAGTGTCTCCACCGTGGAAACTCCATCAAGCCACTCAATAAATATGAGGAAATGCAAATCTCTAATGTCCTCATCAGCATGGGACTCATTAAAAAAAGAGAAATGCGTGGCGGTGCTCGCATGACGACGTATTACCCCAAAAGCATGTCCACCCCATCAGAGCTCCAGGCTATCATAAAACAAGAAAACCATGACCTATTCTGACCAACCCGAAGATTTCTACGCCTCGTTTTCCGACGACACCAAAGACCCTGTGTCACGGTGGGAAGATATGCCTCTGTCGTGGAGCCAAGTGAACGCATGGGAGAGCTCACGCCCAACGTGGTATCGTTCCTATGTTCTTGGACAGAAGCCACGCCCCACCCCTGCCATGGTCTTTGGCAATGTCGTGGGCGACAGGCTTGCGAGTGACCCAACATATCTCCCCAGTATTCCACGCTTAAAGACGTTTGAGCGGACGATCAAGGATGTGTGGCAAGGGGTCAGGGTGATTGGGCACATCGACAACTCAGAGGACAACATCATCCACGAGTTTAAGACAGGCGTCACTCCGTGGACACAGCGCAAAGTCGACCATCACCGACAGCTCGATGTCTATACCGCACTTCTGTGGAACACGCACAAGATAAACCCCAAGGATATCGTCATCAAGCTCTTTTGGATTCCCACCAACCAAGTCGTCGTGGTCAACGAAGAAGGGAATTATGATACCGAAATCGTCATTAGTGGTGACCCCGTCGTTTTTGAGACACAGCGCACCATGTTTGATGTCCTCCATATCATGTCAGACTTTGAGATTGCCCATAACGGTATGACGCAGTATATTGCAGAGCGACATTCGAGGTGATATACTACTCTTGTTTTACTGCTTGCACGGTAGAACACAGAGAGCGAGGTCGTGATGTGCAAGCATCATTCCTCGCTCTCTGTGTTTTCGGTCGATAAATACAGTACACAAAAAATAACGTTACCTACAAAAAATAATCACACACATATATGTTGCATGAAAAAAAAGAGAAAAGTATTTATCTGAATGTCGGACACGAAACACTTGCAGACGATTCTATTAAAAATGCCACCTTCAGAAAGACTGTAGATGAGAATACTCCAGGTGCTGTCCGTCGCGACTGGGTGTCCAAGGATGGCAAAGAAAGGGGAACCAAGTATGAAAAGCACTACGGGAAGCTCAGCGGTAAGATTACTGGAATCTCATTCTATACAGGTAAGTATGGAAAGAATCTCCTTGTCGAAATTACCGATGGGGATGAGGTCGTAACGCTGAGCATTAAATCTAATTCAGAGTATGCAAACAGCTTGATGACCAAGATTCCTAATATCGATTTATCAAAAGATGTTGAGCTTATTCCCTATGCCTTTATGGATGAGAAAAAAAATAAGGCGCAAAAAGGAATCACCGTGATTCAGGACGGGAACAAAATTCAAACATTTTTCTACGACTTTGCCACAAAGAAGAATGCTCATGGATACCCAGAATATGAGTATAAACTTGATAAGTCTGGAAAGCAAAAGAGTGTGTCCAATGCCGAGTGGCTTCTGTTCTTTGCTCAGCGCAATTTATGGCTGACAGAATACATTGAAGAGAATCATGCTTCTTCTCCCACAGTGTCTTCCCCACAAGAAGATACAGCAGAAGCGACTCCCGACGAAGTGTTTGAACAAGCGTTCTAGTCTCACGCGCGCCCTCTCTTGTCCTCCACGCAAAAGGGGGCGTGCACTGAGTATGGAACTCCGCCCTTATCAATCCCAAGCCGTTTCTGACATCCTTGCCGACTTTTCTCGCACGGGTAATTCCATCGTTTCTCTCCCCACGGGTGCCGGCAAGTCTATTGTCATTGCTGAGGCGGTCAAAAAGCTCGACATGCCGACCTTGATTTTTCAGCCGTCAAAAGAAATCCTTGAGCAAAATGTGGCAAAGCTCTCCTTCTTTGTCCCTCGCGATCAGATTGGCATTTATTCCGCGTCGGCAAATGAGAAGACCATCCACCGCTACACGTTCGCCACGATTGGAAGCGTCTACCGCACGCCAGATCACTTCACCGACTTTCGCCACATTATCCTCGACGAGTGCCACGGACTCTCCCCGAAAGACACGGACACGATGTTTCACCAGTTTCTGTCCCACCTCAATTACCCAAAAGTCATCGGACTCACCGCAACGCCGTTTCGCCAAGACACCGCATGGAAAAACTACGGCACCACCGACGCGATGGAATACATGACCACAAAGATACTCACGCGCATGGGTAAGAAACCATTTTGGTCACGCATCATCCACAACACCACCATCCGCACACTCATGGATGACGGATACCTCACCCCGCTCACCTACTTCAACAATTCCAACATCAAGCATGAGACACTTCCGCGCAATAAGTCCCACACAGATTTTGACCTCGAAGCCTTTGAGTCTATCATCGCCAATGAGGAAGAGAAAATCCTCGACGCCGTCGCACGACTCCAAGCCGTCTCCCACTCTGTCCTCGTCTTCTGTGCCTCCGTGGAGCAAGCCACGCGCTTTGCGTCTGTCACCAAAGGCTCTGCCGTCGTCTCCGCAATGACAAAACCGAAAGACCGCACGGCGATATTGTCAGGATTCAAGACTGGCAGTATCAAGACCGTCTATAACTGTGGCGTCCTCACCACAGGCTTTGACCACCCCGAGCTCGACGCTATTGTGACAGTCCGTCCGACGCGCTCCCTCGCCTTGTGGTATCAGATGCTTGGGCGCGGTGTCCGTGTCGCTCCCAACAAGAAAACTTGTCGCGTCGTCGACTTCTCTGGGAACGTCAGAAGTATGGGCACCATCGAATCCATCCGCCTCATTCAGCGTCCACAGTGGGATGTCGAGAACAACATGGGGTGTTGGCACGGTCGGTATCTCTATCCGATTATACGCCCC
>JACCDQ011729351.1_pt1 | contig 11071 bp, 8 predicted proteins | sample 7446031 | NCBI WGS metagenome assembly JACCDQ01 (sample SAMN15323442, study PRJNA562643) | freshwater metagenome | isolation source: river surface water | place: USA:Blue River Watershed | collected 2017-08-17
ATGTTTTTCGGTCAGTCCGCCGCGAAGCACGTTGTCGGACGAAGTCATGATTTCGATACCCAAGCCACTCAGGTAGCAGTGCGGCACACCGGTTGGGACGAACATCGCCTGCCGCGGTGAAAGCGTGAATCGCTTCATCGTCAAGGCAAGCAACAGACCGCGGTCGCTCGCAAAGCGCTTTCCGAGTTGGCTCAGCAGCCCGTCGGCAAAGATGTCGTTGGCTTGGTTTGGCTGCAGAGCGATGAGGTCATCTAGCAACTGCTGTTGAATCTCGCTTGGGCGGTCGCCAGCCAGGATGTCCCCTAGAAGCGCGCGGTGAGCATCCGCACCTTGCAGCAAAGTGACGTAACGCTTTAGCAATGACGCCGACCCTGCAGAAACCCGTGCCTGCAACGATGCCAGCCGCTCGGCAATTACCTCTTCGCTTTCGAACCCAACCAGCAGATCAAACTCGGTGATTGCGACGATACCCTCGCGTTTGGCGTGATGGTCACGGAAGGTACGAGCCTCATCATCGAGCTCGATCTTCATCGCGTTTTCGGCTTCGAAACCTGCCACCGCCTGTTGTTCATTTGGATGCAGCTGAATCGAGAGCGGAAAGTCGGCGGCCAAAAACTTCATCATGAATGAAAGCTGCGAACCGCGAGCGTGGCTCAGCGACTCGTGGGTGTCGACGACCCAGGACTCGGAACGCGGGTGGGCGCCAAACCAAACCTCGGCCATAGGTCCCTCGGTGGGCTCGCGTCCGAGACGATCGGCCATGAGCGTGAACGAGCCCCACGCATAGTCGCGCACCGCGTTGTCAAGTTTCAAAAGCACTGCATTCACCTCGGCAACAGCCTAGTTTGCCAACTCGGATGGAATGTTGCTGCGGTTCGCTTTGTCAGCAAATCGCCATAAAATAGCCAAGTACCAGAGGGGTTTTATGGAACCGATCACCCGACCAATTCGTGTGATTTACAACACGAAGACGTGGGAATACCGAAGCAAGACGTGGCTCGCCTACCTTGCTATTTTCGGCGTAGCCTGCGGTGACACCCTGCGCTACCTCATGGGCTGGCTGGGTCTTGGCATCTGGTCGGGCGTCATGTTCATCGCGACCGTCTACATGCTGGCGAAATCTAAACCTGCTGAAACCCTGAAGCGCATCCCCTGGCATTTTCTGGCCCTGCTCGCCGCAATGCTGCTGAGCGCAGTGCTTTCGAACTACCAACTGTTTTCGGTGGCCGCCTGGTTCGTCACCATCGCCACCAGCACCTTCGGCATCTGGCTGGCTCATGCCTTCGGTTGGCGTCACCTGCTTCGTGTTCTCGCGAACGTTCTTCGTTTCGTGCTACTCAGCTCGCTCCTCTTCGAACTGATCGCGGCCAGCCTGCACATCCGCATCTTGCCGATCTTCAAAAACTTCACCGGCGATAAGGTACCAGCCAAGGCTTACTACTGGACTCAAGGAAACCTATTCAACGGAGACCGCATCCAGGGAATCGTTGGTAATGCCAATCTGCTGGCGTACCTGGCCATGATCGCACTCATTGTTTTTGCCGTCGAGTTCGCCATTATTGGCACCAAACGCTGGATCTCGGTTTGGAGTCTCGTCGCTGCCGGTCTGTGCATGGGGCTAAGCAAGTCGGCAGGGATCGGATTCGCCCTCGCGGCCGTCATCGTGTCGGCCATCGTCTCTATCGCCGCCGAGGGAAAACCTCGAGACACTCGTCACCGCTACTACCGAATAGCCTGGACGGTCGCTGGAGCAGTGGGGCTCATCGTGCTCACCTTCCGAGCCGAAATCTTTGGACTGCTAGGCAAGTCACCTGACATGACCGGTCGCACCATGATCTGGAAAAAGGTGCTCGGCCTGATCGTCGATCGCCCGATCGAAGGTTACGGCTGGTTGAGCTACTGGATGCCCGGGGTCAAGCCTTACGAAGGGCTAGTGGTAATCAACATGGTGCCTTACTACCAAGCGCACAACGCGTTCTTGGACATGTGGCTCCAGGGCGGAATTCTTTCACTCGTGCTGTTCATCACCGTCATCGGTTTCACGTTTGTCAGCCTGTGGCAACTAGCTGTGCGCCATACCAGCGCGCTGTATCTCTGGCCGATCCTGGTGTTCATTGGTCTCGTGGTGCAGAACCTCACCGAGAGCCGACTTCTGAGCGAGCTTGGTTGGGTACTGTTTACCCTGTTTGTGGTGAAGGTTCTGGAGCCGAATGATTTGCTCGAACCTCTAGGACGTTCGCCTAAAAGAGTTCGTTTGCTCGGGCGAGGTCTTCGTCGAAATCGATCTCAACCGCGTACAGATCGCTGATGTCAACGGCTCGCATCCGCAAACCATCGTTGTTGATCGCAACCTCGATGCCCTTTTCGAAGTAGTCCTGGTCTCCGACTTCCTGAAGACGCTGAATCAAAACTGCCTTGTCGGATGCGCCGATGAAGTTGATGCCAACCGCCTCGCCGAGACCGTTCTGAACCTGCTTGGAGAGTTCGGCAATGAACCCGTCCGCGTCGAGGGTGTACTTGACCTCTTCGTCGCTGACCTTGGAGTGGTTGACGACGACGAATGACTGATCTGCCTCGATCAGTGGCGTCACTCGAACCAAAACCTGTGGGTCGAAAACCACGTCTCCGTTTAGCCACAGAACGCCACCATCACCGGATGCCTTCAGTGCTTTTAGGAGGCTCTTCGAGGTGTTGGTCTGGTCGTAGAACTCGTTGTAAACGAAGGTTGCTTCTGGGAATCGCTCGATGATGGCTTCTAGCTTGAAGCCGACCACGATCATCACGCGATAGCTGTCGCCAAAGGCGGTGGCTAGGTTGTCGATCTGCTGCTTCATGATCGATCGACCATCGCGCAGTTCGGTGAGCGGCTTTGGCAGCGGCCTCGCCAGGCGAGTGCCCATGCCCGCAGCGAGAATCACAACTTGTTTCGACATGGCTCAAGTCTAGGCAAGGCTAAGGCTTGGTGATGGTCAACTTTTGACCTACCGAAATCGAGTTGCCGTTGGCAATCGCATTATCTTTGACGATTTTCGCGACCGTGGTCGAATACTTGGCGGCAATCTTGTTCAACGTGTCACCGGCTACTACCGTGTAGACGAATGTCTTCGAGCTGCTTTCTGGTTCGGGCTCTGGTTCGGGTGCCGGAGCGCCCGGCATGGTCTTCGGTGCCGATGGACCGACCGGAATGCGCGCGAGCAGGTTCTCGTCGGCCACGTATGCCTTGGTTAGCCCATCGGCCAACTTTCGGTAGGCGGCTGGGGTCGAAATTGGCAGTCGCTTGCCATCCAGAATCACGAAGTACTTAGCGATCGAGGCATCTTTGATGAAGTAACCGGCGGTCTTGGCCGAAAGGTTGAACTGGTCACAGACTGTTGCACTCAACTTGGTGGTTCGTCCCGGATATTGCGCCGCGGCGGCTTCATCCACCGCCATCGCGAGCCCATTGACCGGCACGTAGGTGACCCCGTTGCAGGAGTACTTCAGACCGCTGAACGTGTACTTGGTTACATAGCCAGCCAATGCGGTATCAGCGACCGTGCGGATCGCACCGATGCCGAGCGAAGACACTGTGGACGTCGACTTGATTTTTAGCGCACGGGTCCAGCCGTTGATTAGGTAAAGCTGCTTGTCAGATTTGGTGCGCACGATCGAGGCTGGCGCGAGAACGGTCGGCCCGATGCTCAACTGAGCAAAGGCAGCGTTGGTGAGAGTCAGGGTTTCGGGTTGAGCCAAGAACCTAGAGAGCGACTCGCGGTCGACCTTCGAGATGGTTGGTCGCGCCTGTCCGGTAGTGACGTAATAGGTAAACCGCTCCCCCGCATTCTTGACCAGCGCCGGCGTGGCAATGGTCTTTTCTACGGTCGGGAACTTGGCCAAGAGGTCTTGGCTAAGCGCCGGGGCGTCCTCAACGAAATGCCCCGTTTGGCTGATGTGCTGCTTGCCCAAAGACGTCAGTAGCCAGAAGTTGGAATCTGCATCCTTGACGAACGGCTTTACCGTGACGTCACGATTCACCGCACTCAACCCCAAGGCCGAGAGACTCGAGGATGACGGCCTAAACCAAGAAGCGAAGTCGACATCACGAAGTGTGGCTGGGTCCAGCTCATAGAACTGACCAGTCACATACAGACCAAACTTGCTGGTGCTTCGGTTGAGTAGCAGAGTGCCATCCGTGGCGATTGGATTACCCCAGGTGAGACCCTGAAGTTGACCGACCTCGACCAAACTCTGAGCCGGAAGTTCCAGTTCGGCTGCCTCGACCGAGGCATCATCAAGAATTTCGTGAATGACACCTTCATCGACGAAGTAGCGGTCATCGCCTGTTCCCTTGATGAGTCGCGTTAGCGGGCCAGCCAGCGGAAGCATGTTGAGCTGAGAGGCGGTGAGCTGCACGGCATCCGCACAAGCGACACCGAAATCTGCGGCCAGATTGCAGCTGTTGATCGAGTAGCGCTTGCCTCCAGCTACCAGGTATTTCTGGTTGCTCGATGACTTGACGATGACTCCTATTTCACCAGCGTCTGTAAACGAATCGAAGTAAGGTTGCGAAACCGTTCCGAGCGGACCAAGCGGGCCGAAGGCAGCCACGGTCGCTGAATCAGAAATGTGGAACTTCTTCTCATCGATGATCAAGTAAGGATCGGAATCTTGAGTCTTCACTAAGAATCCACCGGCGATTGGGCTGCCAAACCAGTCGGAGTAGAAGCGCCAGAAGTTGCGGTTTCCGTATGCGCTGCAGTTGTCACCGGAGCCGTAGAGATTCTTGAGGGCCGCCTCGTTCGGGGTGTACGGCGTGTAATAGTAAAGCGCAGCGGTTGCCTGACTCTTCAACAGGAAGGTCTTCGAACCGCACTTCACGCTTCGGTTGTCATCCGGATAGTAGCGAACAGAAACCTCGGTACCGACCTTGAGATAGGTGAACGATCCGCGTGGATCGCCGTACCACTGAAGCTGACCAGCTCCACGATATAGCTGGTTGAACAACCCGGTGATCGTCGAACCCTTGCCACAGATTTCGGGCTTGCTATCGGGGCAGCCATAGCCGAGAGCGGCGCGATACATGTAAGCGGTCGGATTGGCAGCCTGAACGAGTCCCTGTTCCTTCTGCAGAATGACGAGTAGAACCTTGGGGTTGATCTTGCACGCAACCGCGACGTCGTGAATGATCTGCGCAGCGCTCTGATCGGTCTTCGCCTCGAGCGGGTCGCAACGTCCCGATTCACCAGCCTTGGCCTGGGTGTCCATGCGGTAATCCTTGAGACAAGCCGGGCCTCCGTCGCTGTCTTTGCAGACTGCCACCTTCGAATTCAAGAACCGCTGGATGTCGTCGACGCTCATAGTGCCGAAGTCGTAGAACACGCTGTCGGAGATGATGAGGCCAGGGTCGAACATGCTTCCGCTAAGCGCCTCTGCGGGCTTAGGCGCATCAATGACGGTTAGCCCGATAAAGGCCAACAGCGTGGTAGCCGCGACCGAAACGAGTTTGCGCCAGAGTGACTTCATTTAGCTCTTACGGAATAACAATCTGATTGTTGCTTGCGGTGCCGGTCGAGTCTGCCGAGTCGTACTGCACAGAAAAGGTGGCAGGGCCAGAGGCAAAACCAGCCAACGGCAGGTTGAGCGGATAACACTGCGTGTCGGTGACATTGCTCTCGGCCTTGGCGGTGACCTGCTTGGTGACCGCTCCCTGAATCACGGTGAGTGTGCAGGTGCCTCCATCTTCCGAAATGTCTGCCGCTTCGGCAATCACGCTGATGTTGCTGCTCGCACTATCGGCCGAACTCTGCAGAATTCGAACCGAGACCTTTTGGCGAACAGCGGTTTGAGTTGGCGTTGCCGACGGAGATTCGCTTGGGCTTTCGCTTTCACTCGGGCTAGGAGACTGGCTCTGCGTTGGTAGCGGGCTCTCTGACGGATGCGGATAAAACACATCGCAACCGGTGAGCGTTAGGGCGGAGGCAGCCAGCACCGTTGAGGCTAAAAGTTTTTTGAGCATCGTTCCTCCCAGAAAACGTCAATGCGCTTGGGTTAAGCCTAACTTTTTAGGCTGGGAAAACCTTTAGGCTCCCCAGACGACGTCAACCACACGTTTGGCGGCTTGGCCATCTTCGAGTGCGTTGAATCGCTTCTGCCAGGCACGATACTTGTGCGCGTAGGCCTTCGATATTTCATCGATTCGGTCGAGAGCGGCTGCCAGTTCGGCGGGATCGGTCAGGATCGGCCCAGGCACCTCGGCCTCGTAGTCGAGGTAGAACCCGCGTTCGGCTCGGTAACGCTCGAGGTCCGGACTCAAGAACAAGACAGGCTTGCCAGTGACAGTGAAGTCGAACATCACCGACGAGTAATCAGTCACTAAAACATCGGCGTCTAGATATAGGTCTGTGACATTTTCGTAGGTTGTCACATCGATCGAGCCGCCGGCAACCTTTGCCGAGTGGGCGGCGTGAGTGTTGTGGTGTCCACGGAAGAGCAGCTGAAAGCCTTCCGGAAGTTTGGTATTGGTATCGATGAAGTTGACGGTGTCCCAGTTTCCGGATGCGGTGCGCTTGAACTCTCTCCAAGTTGGCGCGTAGAGAACGAGGCGCATCGACGGATCAAATACTCCGAGACTTTCGCGAATCGCCTGACGTTCGGCGGCGGCAGTGGTGCTTAGGCGGTCGTTTCGCGGATAACCGGTGACCAGTTGCTCACCGCGATAACCGAACGCGGACGGAAAAATCTGCTCGCAGTAGGCATTCGGTGCGATCAGGTAGTCCCAGGCGGCTGCCTCACGATCCATGGTTTGCAGATAAATCTTGCTCATCTGGGAGATGGCGACATCGTGCCCCAGACGCTTGAGAGGAGTACCGTGCCAGGCTTGCAGGTACACCTGGCCCGGAACCTTCTTGAAGTACCAAGGGAAATTCGAGTTGTTGACAAGATAGCGGCAGGTAGCCAGAGCGCGAAGCCACTCGGTGCTTCCATAAATCAACCCCGTCGAACCCTCCGGCGCGGTCATGCCCTTGCGAATGGTCCAGAAGAACTCGAGGTTGGTGTCGCGAAGACGCAGTTCGTTGAAGATATCGAGCGAGTTATCCCCGACGATCTTGCCTTCGAACGCTTCGAAGAGAACCGCCTCACGAAGCGGCTTGGCACCAGGCTGGTAAGCGAGCTTTCTCAGCCAAAGCAGCGCACGACGCCTAACTCCGCCGATTACTCTGCTGGGGGATAGAAACTTTTTCCAACTCATTTGCTCGCCCGCGAACGATCGAGAGTACCCCCGGCACCGAACACGAGCCCGCGCCAAAAGCCAGCACCCCAAGCGAGGTGAATGGTTGGTAGAACGATAAGCACCCAGAGGCGAGCGCCTAATGGCAGGTCGGATGCGATGGCAGCAAGCAGCAAAACGACCGAGAGCTACCCCCCGATCGGGTCGATAGCCAACGGGTGCCCCAGCACAATCAAGGCGACGCAAAGCATCACAACCGCGAGGAGCAGCGGTGGGGCGAAGTAACGCTTCGATGCCGCTGCGAAGTTGCGGCGAGTGATCTCTCCGCGCCAAACTCCGGTAGACCAGAACTGTTTCACGAGGTGGTCGTAACGAGCGCGTGGCCAATATGTGACCTTGAGTTCTGGACTAAACCAGACCAGGCCACCGGTGGTTTTAATGCGTTGGGCCAGGTCCCAGTCTTCGCCGCGAACGATTGTTTCGTCATAGCCGCCGACTCGAATGAGCGCCGACTTTTGAAAGATGCCGAGATATGCAGACTCGGCTTCGCCAGCCTGACCGCCAACGTGGAAGTTCGCTCCACCGACCCCGAACCGACTCGAGTAAGCCCAGGCGACTGCTCGCTGAATCGCACTCACTCCGCGTGCCTGCATGATTCCACCGAGTTCATCTGCTCCCGTTTCTAGCAGGATTTCAACGCCGCGCTGCAGATAATTCTCGCCAAGTTCGGTGTGAGCATCAACTCGCACGACGATATGGTGACTTGCGGCTGCGATGGCAAGGTTCATGCCGATTGTGGTTTTCCCAAGAGGATTCTCGACGATGCGCACGCGGGCATCCGCCTTCACCAGGTCTTCGGCAATGGCGTTCGTGCCATCGGTCGAAGGCCCAAGCACGAGCAAAACTTCGATTTCCCCAGAATAGTTTTGGTCGAGAACCGAGCGAACCGCGAGCGCTAGGAATGCTTCCTCGTTCAGCACCGGCAGAATCACACTGATCGCCGGTAGCTTCGCCTTGCTAGCCATGGTTTAGTCGTCGATCGTTTTGACGCCGGTGTACTCGTTGTAGGCGGCGCACACCTCGTGCGGGTCGCCATCCATTCGAAGCACACCCTTTTCGAGCCATATGACTCGGCTGCAGGTATCCAGAATCGACTTCATGCTGTGGCTCACCAGGAACACGGTGCCGGCGTTATCGCGCATCTCGCGCATGCGAGCTTCGCTGCGCTTGCGGAACTGCTGGTCACCGACCGAGAGCGCTTCGTCGATGATCAGGATGTCGTGACTACGCGAGGCGGCGATGGCAAAACGAAGGCGGGCCGACATTCCCGAAGAGTAGGTGCGCATTGGCAGGTCGATGAATTCTTCAAGGCCGGCGAATTCGGTGATCGAAGGGGCCAGCTCTTCGGTTTCCTTCTTGCTGTAACCCATCGCTAGACCACCGAGCAGAATGTTTTTCTCGCCGGAAAGGGCCGGCATCAAGACCGCGCCGACACCGAGCAAAACCGGTCGAGCCGAAGCGTAGACAGCTCCGTTGGCAGGTTGGGTGAGCCCGGCAACCGCACGCAAGAGGCTCGACTTACCCGAGCCATTGGTGCCGATGATGCCTACGGTCTCGCCTTTGAAGACTGTGAACGATACGTTCTGGACTGCGTGCACCTGACGAAGCTGGCTTCGGTTGCCCTTCTTGGCGGCGCCGTTGTACTTAGTGGCCTTTTTACCGGATGCATAGACCTGGTAAATGATGTCGACACCGTCGACGACGACTACCGGCTGACGCTCATCTACAGGGTTTGCTGGGGATGGATTAGTCATCGCGACCGTACACCTCCTCGGCCTTCCAGAAGAAGACGAGTCCGACGATCGGCAAGAGCACTGCCCATCCGATGCAAAGCAACCAGAGCTCGGTGGTTGGGTAATAGCCATCGACGAGGAGTCCGCGGGCCAACTCGATGAAGTCATAGAACGGGTTGAACTTGAAGACGGCGAGAACCTCGGGGAACTGACCGAGAACCTTGTCGACGGCAAAGAAAACGCCGCTCACGTAGAAGGCGATGCGAATAAAGAATGGGATGAGCTTGCCGAGGTCACGAGCCTGCGCGTTAAGCCGGGCGGCCACCAGCGCCAGCCCCAGGCAGAACATGGTCATTAGCAAGACCAAAACCGGTAGCAGCAACCAATCCCAGGTGATCGGGTTCAAGGTAGCTAGCAGAGTGATCAACAGCAGGGCCAGTTGTGGCCAGAAGTTAATGAACTGCTGAATCACGGTCGACAGTGGTAGCAGAGCACGCGGGAAGGTGAGGCTCTTCACGAGGCCGGAGTTTCCGGTGATCGAGCTGGCACCCGACTGGAAGCATCCGCTCATAAATGAAAAGAGGAACACGCCGGTGAAGAGGAATGGAAGGAAGTTATGCGGCTTATTTTCGCCGAGGATCACACCGAAGATGAGGCCGTAGGTGCCAGCCTGGATGGTCGGGAGCAGGATATTCCACCAGCCGCCGAGGCGGGTTCGAGCGTGGGCGGCTTCATTGGTGTAGGTCGAGAGAGTCCAGGCGAAGCCTTTGCGTTGCCAAACTTCTTTGACGTATTGCCAGAACGGAGGGCGAGCGCCGATGCGCTTGAGTCCGTGTGTAGCTGCAAATTCTGCAAGGCTCACAGGTTCCTCCGATGTCTTCCAAACAGTGCTGGATCGTTCTAAGAAAGTTTACCTTTGGCGATAAAAGTTCTCACTGCTTGATGAATCTTGTTGTAGTCGGGCAGGTCTGGCTCAAAACCGTTTGACGGCACTAACCCGAGCGACTTGATGCCGAGCTTCTTTGCCTTGGTGGCCAAGTCGACATAGCTCGAGAGCATACCCACAGGAATGTCGGTCATGACCAATTGCTTCGAGGCAGCAGCGATTTGCTCGAATCGGCTGAGAACATTCGCAGGATCCATCTGCTTCAAGATGGCTTGTTGAATCTGCTGTTGGCGAGCCATGCGGTCGTAGTCGCTGGTGCCGTGACGCGAACGGCCGTACCAAAGTGCATGGTAGCCGTCGAGGTGCTGCGGAGTGTCGCTCGCGCGCAACCACTCGTAGGCATCCGAGCCATCGTCGCGTTGACCACCAACCGGCAAGTCTTGCGAAATCAGGATATCGACTCCACCGAGTGCATCGATTAGGCGAGCAAACTCGCTCATGTCGATTTGCACGTAAGACTGAATAGAGAGGCCGGTGACACCTTCAACGGCGTCACGCGTGGCCTCAATGCCGGGGTTACTGCCCTGCTTCACGGCATCCGGGTACAAATCCTGGTGGTTGTCCATCACATCTTTATAGATGGCGTTGATCAAGCACTCGACCCCACAGGCCCAACCGGATGGATAAACCGACCACATCGGCGAACCTGCCGAGAAGGGAACCTTCTGCAGGTTGCGCGGGATACCGATGGTCACGGTGCGACCCGTGGCAGCATCGATGCTGACCACCGAGATCGAGTCTGGGCGAACGCCGAAACGGTCGGAGCCGGCATCCGAACCGAGCAGCATGATGTTGTAGCGCCCATCGACCGGAGCGGTGAAGCCCTGCTGGTTGAAGATCGAGCCGATAGCGCCGGTGCCAGCGCCGACGAAGTTACCGGCCGACGAAATGCCCCACGTGCCGAGAGTGGCAACGAGCACGAAAGCTCCGAGCGCGATCCACTTATCGCGATCGAAGAGTCGACCGAGTTTGGCAAGGCGCAAAGTATCGAACGCGAGGACCAAGAAAATCACGGAGTAGAGAATCAGGGTCCAAGAAATGATCGTGCCGACAAAAGGCAAGGTGACCAACCAGATGACCCATCCCTTGTTGATCAGCCCGAGCACCAACAGGAACGCGATGAGA
>JACCDQ010693429.1_pt1 | contig 11069 bp, 18 predicted proteins | sample 7446031 | NCBI WGS metagenome assembly JACCDQ01 (sample SAMN15323442, study PRJNA562643) | freshwater metagenome | isolation source: river surface water | place: USA:Blue River Watershed | collected 2017-08-17
CATGTACCTTGTCTTTTATATCATAGTCTAGTGATCCGCAAGCTGCTACAACCATGTTTACAGCACGATTTACACTGTCTATATTACGAAAAGCATTTCTAAATGTTATTATGCGTGACTCAGTACCAATATGTGTACCTTCATCACGCTGTATTGATTCTTGAGCAGGATTTAGTTTTTCAACTATCCAGCCCCTAAGTCTTTCTAGTGCCACCGCTGCCTCCTATAAAGTCACTAAATAGACTAGGTATGCTACTGTTCCTATAATTGCTCTCACCGCTTAGATGCTTTTGTCGCTGTATCTCTAGCCAGTGCTGTTGCTTAGGAACCGAACTAGGCATAGGACTCTTGCCGTAGATGCCATGTAGCTGTACATGATGTCTATTACATAGGGTATAGACTAGCTCATATATTTCTCTATGGTGGCTGCTAATAAACTCGTCACGAACTTCAAGTATACCGCTGTCAGTACTAATATCATATCCGGACTGTTTAGCCCAAACCTCAAGCAGGTGGGTTATACTGTGTAGATGATGTAATTCTAGTTCACTAGTACTGTTACAAATATAGCACTGTGATTGCTTTTCATAGGCACTCTTAGCCTTGTCTCTAATCCACTTAACGGGTATACGCTTATTTGTATTTATTGCCATGTTTTAACCTGGTATAGGCAAATACTATTTACCAATTTTGACTATTATAGCAGTTATAGTAGCAAAAGTCAAACCAAAATTTATAGTACCTATACTGTAAAGGTATATAGGGCATAACGTAGTGCATCAGCCATGTGACTAAATTTATCATGCTTGGGGCGTTCTTTAACCAACCCCTCACGATCATCCCAGCGATATTGATCTAACATGTCTAGTACGTGGGTACATGATTGTAGTACTTTAAGTCTGCCTTGTTTTACTAGTGTTTGTATATAAGCAATTCCTGGCAATACATCCTTTTTAGCCCGAGTAGTTGCTATGTCATAATTGTAGGCAAGATCAGCACTAAACTGTGCAGCGGCGCTATCAATAAATACAACTTCAACACCCCAGCGTTCCATCATTTTTTTAAACTGCTCAGCGTGCTGTGCAGTTGTACGCTCTGACTCACAATAATCTTCTACAACATAGTAGCAGTCGGTACCATAATCATAGATTATATTCACCCAAGCTGTAGCATCGCGGTAGCCTGGATCACAACCACTAAAGCACTCGCCGCGTACACCTTGGGGAAGTTCGGGTAGAATATACTCCGGCAAAAATCCTTCGTAGATCTGACCTAAGTAGCTAGTAAAGCTAGCCATGTACTCCTGCTCAAATTCACTCTTAGGCATTGACCGTCTAGCCTCTTCCACATCCGACTCCGCCATACGTGTATTTTCGGTATAGTCAGCTTGTATGCTAACCCACTCCTTAAACTCCGTTTCGAATCCACGTTGATAAAACCTGCTAAACCAATTTTGCCTACCTCGTGGCGTAGAGATAAATATAGCTTTGCTATTAGGCTTGTCTAGTGTAGGACGCAGTGCAACGTTAAAGGCATCCTCGCCACGGTCCGACAATGCGGCCTCATCAAATATTATTAGATCATAGCTTCTACCAACAGTACTATCAACTGTACTAATTGACCCCATCCTGATAGTTGATCCATTGCTGAGTTCAATAACTTTGTCCTTTAAGTTATCGCGCGTAACTTCCAGGTCAAAGTGTTTGATCAGCTTACGCTGTAGTTCAAACGAGATTGAGCTCAAATTATAGTTTGGTGATATTATAAGTACATTACTATTTGGTACAAGTGTTACTAGTTGGCCTATTACATTTGCTATATAGGTTTTGCCCAATCGCCTGGCAAGCGCAGCGCAGATAAATCGGTATTTAGGGTCGTTGACCGCATTAATTAGGGCAATTTGTGGGCGATTTATTGTATCGTAGAGGTTTAAGAGGCGTAAGTAATTATCTATAGGCAGCTTAATAAATCTAATGGTAGGGTCAAATACTTGTATATGATCGCAATCAACATCTGGTCTACTTATTGTTAACAACTATAAATCTCCACTAACCAGTTTGTGTATAAGTTGCGAATACTTTGTGCCGTCATCGTTAATTTGTACGTTAACCTGCTTGTGCGGTTTAGGGTCTTCACTACGTAATTTTTGAAGTTGTATTTCACGATCTAGTAGATCCATACTCATCTTATGTGATAGGTGCAGTAGGTCAGCAATATCCTTTCCGCTTCCAACACCAGCTTCTGCGATTTCCTCAAACTTTTGCTTAATAATAGCGTCCATGGCGCGTCGCATAAGAAAGCGATTATTATACCCTATATCAAAAAATACGCGATCAATATATCCGCGAACTTCTGGACGAGCTAGTGCTTCACATACACGGTCTAGCGGTATGTTTAACTGTTCGCTAACTAGCTGCGGAGTATTTAACTCTAGATAACTATTGGCGATTTCCAGCGATTCAGGGCTGATTTTAACTATTTCAGCAGGTAGGTGGGTAGTCATAGTGGCTCCATTTTTATTGATTATACTTGATTTGCTAGCCTACTATCAAGTGTAAATTATAGCACCCTAGCTGTTTTGAAAAATTTTTGTTGTGGTACGCGTGTGGGTGGGCCCCACCGCTATAAGTATTATAACAGTCTCGAAACCGCCCTGTTCCTACCTTAGTATAGCAGTAATTCTTCGGTCTGTAAACTACCGCCGATCGGCTGACAGACGGCACTTGCTACTGTTACGTGACTGGCCTATAATAAAAACTCGATAAACAAACAGGAGTAGCTGAAATGGCAACAGCCAAAGCCCCTAACTATAGCCCTGAGCAAACTGCTCAGATTGTGGCCGACTATCAGGCCGGTGTTACGGTTGAGCAGATTGCCCAGACTATGGGTAGGACTGTTCGCTCAATTGTAGCGAAGCTCAGCCGTGAAAAGGTTTATATCGCTAAAGAATATAAAACCAAGAACGGTGAAGCTCCCATAAAAAAGGATGTTCACGCCGACTTCATCGGTGCTGCTCTCAAGCTCTCCGAGAACGATATAGAATCGTTAACGAAGGCTAACAAGAGCGCACTGCGTGCGATCTCGGATTTTATCCGTAACTCTGCCAACTAGGGTATAGGGGCGCAAGCCCCTATATAAATGTTATGAAAAACATAGCACTTGCCACTGATCCAAAAATTATAGCGTTTACTCGTCGTGCTGAAGTTGCCGTTGAGGAACCGTTACAGTTTTTTATTGTACCTACTGATTACAAAGGTTTCATGTGGCTTATAAAAAATAGAATCTTGGGTCGCAAGCTCACTGGGCCTAGCTATAATAAGCATTACAATACACTTACTGGATCGATGCAAGAATGAGAACACTTACTTTTGCCCTTTGGGTATTCGTTATGTTTATGATAACCTTCCTTGCTAATACAGCATTTGCTTGCGGCAAGGATGATTCTAAAGATGAGAACGCTCCGCGTGCCCGCTGCGCTCCCGCTCCAATTATTGTAACACCAGCTCCACCACCGAAAAAAGAAGCCGAGAAAAAATAGGTTCCACGTGAAACCGTAAAAATTATAGCGCTATATTTTTTATAGCGCAGGCGCCAAATTATAGCATATAATTTGCAGCCGTGTCAAGCCCCCAGGGCTCCGTTCGTCGGATAGGATCGACCGCTAGTCGGCTGATGTATGGTAGGCTGTGGGGTATGGGTGGTAGGCAATTGTCGCTTGGGCGACATTTGACCTCAAAAATTCAGGTATACTTGTTTCTGTTGTAGGGCATGACTCTAGGCGGCTAGTAACCCCGCCTACCCTCGGATAGGGCCGATAGGGCAAGGGCAGACAAGTTAAACCTTACAACATTCTAGACTTTATAAGGATATAGGTTATGAAAAGGATAGCGATCTATGACATGGATGGCACAATCGTTTGCAGTATGCACAGGTATCGTACCATTGTTGATAACGGTATTGAGCGCATTGACCTCGACTACTGGCGTGCTAACGAGTATCGCGCACTTGAGGATAGTTTGTTACCACTTGCAGAACAATATAAAAATGATCTCGATGATCCCCACTGTATTGTCGTTATTGCTACTGCCCGTATTTTGCGGAACCCTGATCGTGCATTTATTTATAGCAGATTAGGTACACCCGATCATATCGTTAGCCGTAATGAAAATGATAACCGTTCTGGTGCTACTCTCAAGATTGAAGGGCTAAAACGGATTTTCAAATTGTATAGCAATTTAGGTTATACATTTAATGACGCTGTATTTTATGAGGACAATGTAGCATATCTTAAAGCAGTTTGTGATTACTTTAACATTCGTGGTGTTTACATTCCAAGCAAACAAGGACATTGATATGGAACATATAATAATGCTTCAAGATCAACTTCGTGATCTTTTTTATGACGTTTATGGCTTCGAGCCTAGCTTTGGGTCCGTTAGCGATTGGAACGATCCAAGCTGGCTTGCTAGAATGTATAACAGTTTATATGATGAGTTTCACAGCGTGCCTGAAGAATTCGACCTTGCCGGTGAGCATCGTTCTGAATTTTGGCGTGATCTTAATCGCCGTCAAAGGTTATATGATGCAGAACGTTATGCAAGTTGGGCCGCCGCTGACCTTGAGCGTGGCGATCTAAAATCTGCTACGTTCTATCAAAAGATGGCACAGCGTGCGCTTGCAGGTTGGGAAAGCATTACGGTTTAGGTTTCACGTGAAACACTGTTCCACGTTATAAAAACCACACCGATATAATTTTTATATCGGTGGCGCCAAAAATTATATCATAATTTTTGCGGCCGTGTCAAGGCCTGGAGCGACCGTTCGTCGGCTCGTAGCCGCCGCTAGTCGGTCGGATGTGTGGCGGCCCACAGCCGATGGGCGGCGGCGAATTGTGGCACTATCTGGCATTTTGTGGTATACTAGGTGTTGCTCAACTTTTAAGGTTATAAATTATGAAACGACAATACTTCGCTGTTCTAGATACTGAAACGACCCTTAATGATACCGTTATGGATTTTGCAATCGTTGTGTGCGATCGTCACGGCAAGATTTACAATAGTTGTAGCGTTCTAGTTCGTGAGTTCTATGACCCTGCTACACTGTTCCATGACAAAAACAATAACGGTTTTTGGGCCTCTGCTAATCTAGAGCGTCGTCGTGCTAATTATCAGAACATGCTAGATTCTGGTACACGTATGCTTGCATCGGTAACTGCTATAAATAATTGGATCAATAAATGTATCGGTACTTATGACCCTATACTTACCGCATACAATCTTGCTTTCGATGCTAGCAAATGTGCTAATTCTGGTATCGTTCTAGATTCTTTCACTAGCCGCTTTTGCCTTTGGCAAGCCGCTGTAGGTAATATCTGCCGTTCCAAAAAGTATAAGCGTTTTGTTCTCGACAATCATCGTTTTAATAATGCTACCGATAAAGGTAATATGACATTTAAAACCGATGCCGAGACTGTTGCAGGTTTTGTAACTGGTAATCTTATCACTGAACCCCACACTGCACTTGAGGATGCTAGGGATTTTGAGATTCCAATCCTACAAAAGATTGTACGTTCTAAAGGTTGGCGCGATCGCATCGAACCCTATGACTGGAAAAAGTTTCAGGTAAAGGATCATTATAATGTTTGAAGCATTCGGCGTTCTAGGTTCTATACTGCTTGGGGCTTCGGCCCTACCCCAAGCAATCGAATCCTATCGTTCTAAAAATTCAGACGGGCTAACACTAGGTTTTATAACAATGTGGTGGACTGGTATGGTTTCCATGACAATCTATATCGTACCCAAGGGTGATATGATTCTTATAGCAAACTATATTGTCAATCTATTTCTTGTAACAATTATTGCGAGGTACAAATTATGGCCGATTCGTTGATAAAAGTTGTAACAGCCGCTGTTACCCTACACTGGACTGCTATGCAAGAGCTTTGGCCGCAACTAAAAAAGCATAGCGTTCCAAAGGTTAAAATTAATAACAGATTGTATCGCACTGCGGGTTTTGCACACTGCGAGGTGCATGAGGTAGAATTTGCTAGCAAATTTTTTAACCGTTATAAATGTGAGATGCTTTGCATAATTGTACCGCATGAGCTAATCCATGTTGCAGATTATATAATTAATGGCGAAGACCCTACCGACTTTTGGCATGGCCCCGATTGGCGTCGCATGATGCTAGAGTATGGCTTGCCACCACATGCAACCCACGAATATTATATAAATAAAAACGAACCAATTGTGAGGACGTTATAAAACCTATAGCGGCACTAGCCGCTATAATTTTTTCTAGATCGCTCTAAGTTATAGAATTTATAGCGATGGCGCCAAAATTATGATATAATTATATCATAATTATTGTGCCCGTGTCAAGCGCTTGGGGCCGCCGTTTGTCGGATGGTGTCTGCCGCTGGTCGGTTATAGTTTTTATAACCAAATTGCGCCAAAAATTATATCATAATTTTTGTGCCGGTGTCAAGCCCCTGAGGGTGCCGTTGGTCGGCTCAAATCGACCACTGGTCGGATGTAGTTGCCGCTGATCCACCTGATGAATGGTAGGCCAATTGTCGCCAGAGCGACAATCTACCAGGCAGAGCGGCGTATAATAGACTCTGTTGCAGGGGACATGGGGTCGAAACTGCAACGGTTCTAAGGAGTAGAACATGGCAGAAAAAGCCGTTAACTATACCGCCGAGCAGACTGCTAAAATTATAGCAGATTACCAAGCCGGTGTCGCGGTCGAGCAAATTGCGTCGGCTATGGGTAAAACCGTTCGTTCGATTGTAGCGAAACTTTCGCGCGAGAAAGTTTATGTTGCAAAAACTTACGTCTCAAAAACTGGCGAAAAGCCTGTTAAAAAAGATGTAACGGCCGATGCTATCGGCGCGATTCTTCGCCTATCGGAAAACGATATAGAATCGCTAACTAAGGCGAACAAATCGGCTCTTAAAGCGATTTTCGATGCCCTAGCAAATAGCAAGCCGTTGTAAATTTTGGAGCATACCCTAATAGGGCAGTATTGTTCAGCGGTTTATAGCCGTGGGTATGCTTCCGTTCTAAACTTTATAAGGAAGCATAATGACTAATCAGGAATTGGCCGATACATTACGCAAGGCTAGTGAAAGCCAAGATAATATAGCCCTGAAAATGTTATTGATTATTGCCGCTGAACGAATCGAAACGCTCTAAACTTTATAAGGAACTGTTATGAAAATGACCAAAGATCAAAAAACTTGTCGCAAGCTTTGGCTTGAGCATGTACGTGAGTCTGGCGGAATTGTCCACACTCGCCCACCTGTAGGCGATGAAAACGGCTTCTGCCTTGTGGCCATGCCTTGTGCTTATAATCCACGTCATGCTAAATTTTATGACGTTAGTTTTGCTTGGTGTGCTGACAATGATGTGTTCGATCGCAAGGTTGGAGAATTTATAGCACTGGACCGCCAGATGTTCGGCCAAACTACCAAGCTTCCAGGTTATATAATTGATAACATGCTTGAAATGGATTTGGTAGACTAGGGTTCTAAAAACCATAACGGCCCCAAGCGGGCCGTTATTTTTTCTTAAAGGGTTATAAATTCTAGAATTTACACCGCTATAATTTTTATAGCGGCTGCGCCATTATACTAGTATAATGGCGCTGGTGTCAAGCCCTTTTCCTGCCGCCGATCGGCCGCTAACTACCACTGGTCAGGTCGATTGGCCACGATATAATTTATATAATTTATAACGATATGGCGCCAATATTATACCATAATATTGGCAGGCGTGTCAAGCGAAAATGCCGCCGTTTATCGACCCTAAACCGCCGTCGGTCGGGTAATTTTCATAACCATCCAAAAACTATAACCGTACCAAATTATATAAATTATAACGGTTTAGGGTCTATAACGCTCAAAATTCTATAAACCAGCACACCCCCTGGTGTGCTGCGCCAGTGCAAAAACGAAGTGCTAAAACTAACCAATTTGCCCTGCGCCAGTGCAAAAGTGGGCAAACTATTTTTGTGTGGTCTTGCGCCAATATTATAGTGGCAAAACGAACATAGTGTCAAGAGAATTTTTCTGACCCTAAACCAGAGCAAGCTAGCACCGGTCGCACAAAATTTTACACGATTTGGGCACCTGCTGTGGCTTAGGGTCCAGCACCCAAAATTTTAGTGTTACTGCGCCAACATTATAGTGCAAGATCAACTACAGTGTCAAGAGAATTTTTCTGACCCTAAACCATAGTAAGCCACAAGTCAGGGCATAAAAAAACCCAGCACTAGGCTGGGCATATTAAGTGAGATTATTGCGGTTTAGGGTCCAATAATCTCTGTTCAAGTAGTTTTAATACGTGTTTATTTACTTTTTCTAGTGATTCTAGCTGGTCGCTTGGCACCTCCAACAATTGGGCTAATCGCTCTATCATCTCTGATTTTTTAACTGGCACCTCGCCGCGTTTGTTAAGATACTTGCGTTTTTGATAGATGCCCATGCTACTAAGCTTGGCAATTATGCTACGCTCTGGCACCTTGTGCTGTTCGGCAATTTCTGGAACCAAAATTCCAGCTTGGTAGTCTTTAACTATTTGTTCTGTAATTTCTTTAGTATATTTCATGTTAATTGTTTGACCCTAAACTGTTAAACTGTTACACTATAGCCCATGGAGTAGTCGCACTAGCCCCCTCTATTTTCTCTACCACTTTAACCGGCTGCCAGTCAATTAGTGGTGTTGGCATCGCATCCCAGTTGTTAGAGTCTAGGATCATGTCACTGTGCCTGATAGTTGGATGTGCTAACCATATTTGGCATAATTGTACCACCATCAACCTAGGTAGGCCGTATAGTGGGTGACCCTTAACCACACCAGTTAGCTTGTGTGTACTTTGTGGTGACTTAGGCTTACCAGCTAGGGTGGTTAACCCAGCATTAACTAAATTTAATAACTCTTCACGCTCTAGTTCAGGAGGTTTGGTAATCATTGATTGGTAGAGTTCTGGCTCTACCAACCACTCTAGTCCAGGATAATTTCTCCAGCTTTCATAGTTACGATTATTGTAGCGTTTATGTGCTAAGAGGATAAGGGGTACTAGTTGACTGTACTCACTGTGCTTATTTTGACCCTTAACTAGAGTACTACGAGTAGCTCTGGTTAACCTCCATAAGGCACGTTCATGCTGTGTTTTACAGTTGGCTAAAACGGTGCTTTTACCATCCGCTAAAATCCTCCAGGTGCTAAAGTATTGTACCAGTTGTGGTAGTAGCCACGTATGATAGTTGTGTAATCTTAACGCCTCAACAGCCTCGTCTAGCTGACTGTCGGCTAAGGTGGGCAATTCACCAAGATTTAGTTCTTCAAGCGTTTGTTTGCGTAAGTACATGGTCTGTTTGGGTTTTTGTTAGTCTATTTTTTGTTAGGGGTGGAAAATTTATTTTAGTTTGTTAAAATTTTTAGGTTAAAAATTCCCCAAAGTTTTTAAGAGGTTTCTTTAGCTTACCCTAAACTGCACTTAACCTGCGAAAACTAGTAATCCTGTCCGGCGAGTACGGCGGGTGCTTACTGTTTTCTGGGTTTTTGTTTAGGCTAGCTAAAAAACCTCTGTATAACAATTTTGTAAATTATATACAATTATATCATGGGTTCGGATATGTTTTCAAGTGTAAATTTATTCAGGGGGTCAGAGTAGTCTATTTGTTTCTATGGTGTAGACTAGTAGCTGAGCGAATTCTGGTGTGCTTAACTCCGCCTTGTAAAGTCTTAGCCCCCACTGTGTTAGTGCTGCTGCTATTGCTAGTGTGTCGCCGTTGTAGTGTATCCTGAGTTTGTGGATAAACTCCTCAACATCATCGTTGAGTTGCATAAGTTTAGGGTCCATAGTTTAGGTGTCCAATAAATCTGTTAACACTCCAGCGCACACCGCGTTCTACAACTAGTGTTTGGTGCTGTAAAAAACCTGGCATAAGTATTAGCTGATTTGCATTAGTTGTAATTGTTTGATCTTCTATTAATATGTTGCCGCCCACACAATCATCACTGCGACTAACCGTATAAATTGCTGTTAGTGCTGATTTATCTACATGCTTAGGATAGTGATTGCCTATCGTCCAGCGCTGTAGTAGTGAGCTATCACACATACTTGTACTTAAATTAGTCCAAAACCTGTCCTGCAGCTCTAGCTCATTCATAAACTCTGGCTTATATAGCTGGTCTAGTGCTTGTAGTGTGCGACTGTACTGCCTATTTTGATAAACCCTATCTAGCCAAATAGCACTATTTTCTCTAAGCGGTTTGCCAGTTTCATCTACAGCACTGTTAGTTTGTGCAGGTGTTTCTAAGTATGGTTCTAGATATTCTAATTCTTGTTTAATTGATTTAACTGTTTTGTGTGGTAGCCATTGATCTAGTACAATCACTGGATAGCCAAGTACCCTAAGTTGCATAAATTATCCTTGTTGTGTTAATAAAAACTAAAGCCCGCTCTGCAGAGCAGGCGGGCTTTAGAACTGTACAGGTTTTTGGTTTAATGGGGTGGATTACTTTTAAGTAGCGCTACTACGACCACCATTCATCTTTGTCCACACTCTAGCTAGTTGCGAATTAGCGTAAGTCGATGTAGTTGATGCCACGAACATTTGCTGTTCTTAGCCGCCGTTAGGTCTTGAGTTCCAGTCAAGATATTGGCAACTAGCGCGTCTAGGATTTGCACCTAGATTACCCTGCGTTGAGGGCTATTAACAATTATAAGAACGCGACTTACCAGGCTCTGTGGTTATAGCCTTGCCATTTATTGTTGGCGCATTTTTGCCAGGCTAGAGGGCTTATTTCTAGCACACCTTTGCTCTGAGCACGTTTGAGCTACTGGCTGTAGTGGGTGGCCGCCATGCCTTGCGGCAGAATCGGCTCCACTGGTTTCTAACTCTCGTGTTAGATAACGCATAACTAGGTATATGCTACCTGTAACGCCTGATGTTACCCACAGGTTACGTTGTGGGGCTTGGTTCCTTTAGGGTGGGAGCAGCTTCCACCATGCATATCCGTTCCGCGTCATTTCAGCTACCTAAGCTACTTAGCCACAGA
>JACCDQ010292535.1_pt1 | contig 11068 bp, 10 predicted proteins | sample 7446031 | NCBI WGS metagenome assembly JACCDQ01 (sample SAMN15323442, study PRJNA562643) | freshwater metagenome | isolation source: river surface water | place: USA:Blue River Watershed | collected 2017-08-17
AAGCGCAATCGTGGTCTGAACAGCGGCTTCACAGTGCGCAAGATCTCCAGCGGCGAAGGCGTGGAACGTACGTTCCAGACCTACAGCCCTTTGATCGCCAGCATCGAAGTCAAGCGTCGTGGTGATGTTCGCCGCGCCAAGCTGTACTACCTGCGTGACCGCAGCGGCAAGTCGGCACGTATCAAGGAAAAGTTGCCTCAGCGCAAAGCAGCCCCAGTGGCCGCTGCGTAAAGCCTTTTTCGAAGGTGCAAAAACCGCCCGGGTTCACCCGAGGCGGTTTTTTTACGCTTGTTCACATCACTCAGCACCAAGAAAAAAGGTCTTGCCGGGTGAGGGCAAGGCCTTGAAGCGTGCAGGGCGCGAGGGCCCTGGTGGCTTTGGTGGGTGATCAGCCGCGTGTGATTTTCAGCACACGGGTGCCACCACGCTTGCCATCACCACCACCTGCGCCGCCGGCATTGTGGGGCTTGAAGTTGCCTGCACCAAACTGCTTGGGGCCGCGGGCGAACTTGTCGCCCGCTGCGCCGCGAGGCGCTGCGCCACGGGGGGCATTGCGGTTGTCGCCACGGTCTTCCCAGCGGCCGCCTTGACGGCCTTCACCGCCACGTGCGTCCTGGCGTGGGCCACCACGGTTGTCGCGGTCCCAAGGGTGCGCCGGCGCTGCAGTGCGCTGCTCGAAGCGATCACCGCCACGGTTGTTGTCAAAGCGGGCATCGCCACGACCATCTTTGCGTGGGTCAAAACGGGGTTCGAAACGAGGTTGTTCGTCGCGGAAGTTGCCGCGTGGGCCACGGTTGTCGAAACCGCCGCCATCACGGTCACGGTTGCCGCCGAAGTCACGGCCGCCGCCGGAGCGACCACGGAAGCCGCCGCTGGCGTTGGCATAGTTGCGGTCGCCACCGAAGCGGTCACCGCCTTTGCCGCCAAACGACTTGCGGGGTGCTTCGATGCGCGACTTGGGTTCCATGCCTGGAATCACTTCGGCCTTGAAGGGTTGGCGTGTGTAGGACTCGATGTCACCGATCTTGCGGCGGTCACGGATCTCGGCAAAGGTCACGGCGATGCCGTCGCGACCTGCGCGGCCTGTGCGGCCAATGCGGTGGGTGTAGTCCTCGGCCTTCATGGGCAAGCCGAAGTTGAACACGTGCGTGATGGTGGGCACATCGATACCGCGGGCGGCGACGTCGGTGGCCACCAGGATCTGGACTTGACCGTTGCGCAGTGCCATCAGGCGGCGGTTGCGCATGCCTTGGCTCAGGGCGCCGTGCAGGGCCACGGCCGAGAAGCCGTCTTGCTGCAGGTCGGTGGCCAGGCCATCGCACTCGATCTGGGTGCTGGCAAACACGATCGCTTGGTCGATGGTGGTGTCACGCAACCAGTGGTCGAGCAGCTGGCGCTTGTGCTGGGCGTTGTCGGCCCAGAACAGCACCTGCTTGATGTTGTTGTGCTTTTCCTGGGGGTTGTCGATCTGGATTTTCTGAACCGACGAGCCGCCGTCGTGCATCACGCGCATGGCCAGTTGCTGGATGCGGGGCGCAAAGGTGGCGCTGAACATCATGGTCTGGCGGCGCTGGCTGGTCATGTCGTTGATGTCGGCCAGGTCGTCCGAGAAGCCGAGGTCGAGCATGCGGTCGGCTTCATCCACCACCAGGAACTGAACTTGGTCCAGCTTGATTTGCATGGAGCGCTGCAGGTCGAGCAAACGGCCAGGTGTGGCCACCACCAGATTGGCGTTTTGCAGTTTGGCGATTTGCAACTGGTAAGGAATGCCGCCGACCACGTTGGCCACGCGCAGACCACGGGTGTGCTTGACCAGCTCGATCGCGTCATGGGCCACTTGCTGGGCCAGTTCGCGTGTGGGGCACAGAATCAGGGCACCGGGCACAGCTGCCTTGAAGTTGCGGGGGTTTGTGGGGTCTTTGCGCTTGGCGCGCTTGGGGGCAGGCTCGCCCTTGGCTGCGGCGTCGGCGCAAGCTTGTTCAAACTCGGCGCGTTCAGCGGCTTCTTGCTCGGCCACTTGCTGGATCAAGGTGTGCAGCACAGGTAGCAGGAAGGCGGCGGTTTTACCGCTGCCGGTCTGGCTGGAGACCATCAGGTCGCTGTAGCCGTTGGACAGACCGTCTTTGGAGCCACCAGCCGTGGGCAGGGCCAGGGGAATGGCGCGCTTTTGCACAGCGGTAGGCTGGGTGTAGCCCAGGTCGGCCACGGCTTGCACCAGTTCAGGGGCCAAGCCCAGTTCAATGAAACCGTTGGGCTCTTCGACCGCAATGTCTTCGGCTGCAACAGCTTCAGTGGCCAGTTCGGTTGGGAGCGCCAGTTCGGCGGAGATGGAAATGTTTTCGGCAGGCGACAGGTCGTCCTGCACTGTGATCAAAGTGTCAGTCATGTGTGTAGATAAAACTCGCACGGAACAACGGCCGCAAAGGATTGCTTTGGCCGCAGGCACCGCAAGGTTGAAAAAACATCAACCATCAAACGGTGCTCGCGAGTGGCGCTGGGCGTGGAGCCTGGCCGCTGTGAGTGACCCTATCGTTGGGTCAAGGCATGAAGGGAGATGTGAGAAACGCAGCACATGCTGTGCCGCGAAGCCTGCAATTATGACACGGATCGGAAAAAATCGCTAGGGTTTTCCCTGAAAACATTCAAAGCTGGATGAAATGCTCGCGGTAATGGGCCAATTCATCAATGGATTCGTGCACATCCGCGAGCGCTGTGTGCTTTTGCTGCTTCTTGAAAGACGAATACACCTCGGGCTTCCAGCGGCGTGACAGTTCCTTGAGGGTGCTCACATCCAGGTTGCGGTAGTGAAAGAACGCTTCCAGCTTGGGCATGTACTTGACCAGAAAACGGCGGTCCTGGCTGATGGTGTTGCCGCACAGGGGCGATGCGCCTTTGGGCAGGTATTTTTTCAAAAAAGCGATGATTTGTTCTTCGGCATCGGCTTCGCTGATGGGCGAGGCTTTGACTTTGTCGATCAGTCCGCTCTTGCCATGCGTGCCCTTGTTCCAGGCATCCATCTTGCCCAGCAACTCGTCGCTTTGGTGGATCACCAGCACCGGGCCTTCGATGCGAGGCGTCAGGTGCGGACCGGTCACGATCACGGCGATCTCCAGCAGGCGTTCTTTTCCGGGGTCCAGGCCCGTCATTTCACAATCGATCCAGACCAGGTTCTGGTCAGACTTGGCCAGGTCGGCCACTTCGGGGGCGGTGGTGGTGTTCACTTCAGACATGCGCTGATTGTCGCTGATGCCGATGAGCAGGTCGGTACATGAGGTCTGTGCTGATCGCAACAGTGTCGGACCTGAAGGTGCCGACCTACGGGGGAGGGTAGGTCGGTGGCTTTAGCCCCGACATGCTGTCTGAGCTGATCGCGGCAGCGTCTGGCCAGTGGGGCGCGACCTGCTAGGGAAAAGGTGCGACTCATACAATACCCGCATGAATGCATCTCTTTCCTTGACGGTGACCTTGGTGGTGGCCTTGTTGGCGCATGTGGCGCTCAAGTCATGGCTCAACGCGCGCCAAGTCCGCCATGTGGCGCGTCACCGTGCGGCGGTGCCTGCAGCCTATGCCAACACTGTGTCGCTGGCCGATCACCACAAGGCAGCTGACTACACCCTGGCCAAAGCCAAGCTCTCGCAAATCGACATTGCGCTCGATGCCGCCGTCTTGCTGGGCTGGACTTTGCTGGGCGGACTCGACGAGCTGAACCAAGTGCTGCTGGGCTGGATGGGCCCTGGCATCGGGCAGCAAATCGCGCTGGTGCTGGGTTTCACGCTGGTGGGCGGCTTGATCGGCTTGCCCTTGTCCTTGGTTCAGACCTTTGGTGTCGAGCAACGCTTTGGCTTCAACAAAATCACCCCAGCTTTGTGGTTGGCCGACATGGCCAAAGGTCTGGTGCTGGGTCTGGTGCTGGGTGTGCCCTTGTTGTGGCTCATGCTCTGGCTCATGCAAGCGGGCGGCAGTCTGTGGTGGCTGTGGGCTTGGGTGGCCTTGGTTGGCTGGCAGTTGTTCCTGATGGCGATTGCCCCCAATGTGATCATGCCGCTGTTCAACAAATTCACCCCGCTCGAAGACGAATCGCTCAAAGCCCGTGTGCAGGCCCTCATGCAACGTGCAGGCTTCACGGTCAAGGGCTTTTTTGTCATGGATGGCAGCCGCCGCTCTGCGCATTCCAATGCGTTTTTTACCGGCTTTGGGGCCAGCAAGCGCGTGGTGTTTTTCGACACGCTGCTCAAGCAACTGAGCCCCGCCGAGATGGAGGCCGTGCTCGCGCACGAGCTGGGCCACTTCAAGCACAAGCACATCCTCAAGATGATGCTCACCAGCTTTGCGCTCACCTTGGCCGGTTTGGCCTTGCTGGGTTGGCTCATGCAGCAAGTCTGGTTCTACACGGGCCTGGGCGTCATGCCCAGCCTGACGGACAGCAACAACGCGCTGGCGCTGGTGCTTTTTATGCTGGTCACGCCGGTGTTCACTTTGTTCCTGGCGCCCATTTCGTCCTGGCGCTCACGCCAACAAGAGTTTGAGGCCGATGCCTATGCAATCTCGCAAACGCCTGGTAAAGATCTTTCGTCGGCATTGCTCAAGCTGTACCAGGACAACGCGTCGACGCTCACGCCAGACCCGCTGTATGTGAAGTTCTATTACTCGCACCCGCCCGCCAGCGAGCGCCTGGCACGGATGGGCGCCGCATGAGCACCGCTGCGCTGCGCGCCTTCACGCCTACTGAGGTGGTCATGGCGCTGGGTCAGGTGCCTGGCTGGCGATTGCAAGGCGATGGCGACGCCGTGGTGATTGAAAAGACATTCGAGTTTGCTGAGCACACGCAGGCCCTGTTGTTCGTCAACAGCGTGGGCTGGTTGTCCGAAAAGCTCAACCACCACCCGGAAGTGGTGCTGAACCATCGCCGCTGCGTGGTCCGCTGGTGCACGCACGATGTGCGAGGCCTGAGCCGTCTCGACTTTGAGTCCGCCCGTCAAACAGACGGCTTGTTGCCCGCATGAGCAAGTTCAACAAACAACGCCCCGCCCCAGCCGACGCGGCCGTGCTCGAACCCGGCTTGGTGGTGGCCACCTATGGGCGGCACTGCCTGGTGGAAACGCCTGAAGGCCGTCGCCTGATTTGCCACCCGCGTGGCAAGAAAAACCAGGTGGTGGTGGGCGATCAGGTGCTCTGGCAAATCGCGGGCGACGAAGGCAGCATTGAAAAACTGCAAGAGCGCCGCAACCTGTTTTATCGACAGGACGAAATCCGCACCAAGTCGTTTGCATCCAATCTGGACCGTGTGCTGATCCTGATCGCGGCCGACCCGGAGTATTCTGAAAGCCAGCTCTCGCGTGCCTTGGTGGCGGCCGAGGCCGAACGGATCACGCCCATCATCGCGCTCAACAAAAGCGATCTGGCCCAGCCCTTTGCGCAGGCTTGGGAGCGGCTGGCCCCTTACCGCGCCATGGGCTATGCCGTGGTGCCCGTGAGTTTGAACCCACGCTCGGCAGTGGCCGACGACGGCGTGGCTGCTTTGTGCGAGCACCTCTCGGGCCACACCACCTTGGTGCTGGGCCCTTCGGGCAGCGGCAAGAGCACCTTGATCAACCGCCTGGTGCCCGACGCGCAGGTGGAAACCGGCGAAATTTCGCAAGCCCTCAACTCGGGCAAACACACCACCACCAGCACCCGCTGGTATTGGGTGCCCAGCTTGGATACAAGTGCAGGCCCACGCAGCGCCTTGATCGATTCACCGGGCTTTCAGGAGTTTGGTTTGCACCACATCGAGCCGACCCGCCTGGCCGATTGCATGCCCGATTTGCGCAAGTATCTGGGGGGCTGCAAGTTCTACAACTGCACCCATCTGCACGAGCCCGGCTGCGCTGTGCTGGCGCAGGTCGAGAACGAACGCAGCGCAGGCACCATCAGTGCCCGCCGCCATCGCATTTATGCGCAGTTGTTTGAAGAGTTGAGCCAGCAGCGCTGGTGAAGCAGCGGGCGCTCAGCCCACCAGCTTGGCCATGGTCAGCAAGGCCACCAGCACCAGCCACATGATCACGGTGCGCCACACCAGGCCGACCACTTGGGCAAAGTGCCCGAGTTCGGGCGTGCGCCCTGGCGTGCTGCTGCCGCCTGCGGTTTCGCTTTCTTCCAGCTCATCGGCCGCTTGCAAGGCTGCTCCGCCCAGCCGGATATTGATCGCACCGGCCGTGGCGGCGAGGATCACCCCATCGTTGTCGTCTGGGAAGTTCTGTGCATGGTTGCGCCAGCCGTCCATGGCGTCTTCAAAGCTGCCCACAATCGCAAAGCCCAAAGCCGTCAAACGTGAAGGTAGCCAATCGATCGCTTTCCAGGCACTGATGGCCACGTCTTGCAGCACGGGGCTGGTGACCGAGCCATCGGTGGTTTCTTGCAGCCAGCGTTGGCGTGCAAAGTCGGTCAAGCGGTAAACCACGGCGCCCAGCGGCCCCAGACCAATGATGGACAGGACCGCGTACCAGAAAAACACTCCAAACACATGGCGGTGCGCCGCGATCACGGAATACTCAATCGCGTGGCGCACGATCTCGCTGCGGGGAATTTGCCCCACTTGCACCTGCTGCCAAGCGGCCAGCAGTTCACGGGCCTTGATTTCGTCACCATCGTCCAGCGCTTCGCGGATGGCCGTGAAGTGGTGGCTGAACTGTCGAAACCCCAGAGTCACATACAGCAGCGCCACATTCCACAGCACCGCAAATACCCAGCCCAGACCCCATTCGAGCACCCAATGCACCAGCATGGCCAGCATGGCCGGGGTCACGATGGTGATGCCCCAAGTCACCCAGGCCTGATTGCGCACGCCTGCATCAAAGGTGCGTGCGACCCAAGCCGTCCAGTTGCCGATCCACTGGTAGATCAGGTTCTGCGGCAGCAAAGGGCGAGCTTGCTCAAGCACCAGCGCCAGAAGAAGGGAGAAGAAACTCATGGCTCAAATCATTCCGCAGGGTGGACCATCAAAAAACGGTAAAAGTTCCGCAGCATGGCTGCGGTTGCCCCCCAAATATAGCGCTCGATCGACTCGGCTTGTCCATCGGCATTGGTTCGGCTTTCCTGATAAGGCATGGAAAACCATTGCCGCTGCTCGCCTTCCCAGGTCATGCTGTGCTGGCGGTGGTGGGCCGGGTTCATCAAGAACGCCAAAGGTACCTCGAACACATCGTCCACCTCATCGGGGTTGGGTTGCAGCTCAAAGTCTGGCGACACCAGACCGATCACGGGCGTTATCCAAAACGCGCTGCCGGTGACATACAGCGGCAGCTCGCCAATCACCTGCACATGCCGAGGGTGCAGGCCTACCTCTTCGTGGGCTTCTCGCAAGGCGGTGGCTTGGGCGTTGGCGTCTTCGGCATCGACCTTGCCGCCAGGAAACGCAATTTGCCCCGAATGGGTCGACAGATGGGCCGTCCGCTGGGTGAGCAACACCGTCGGCTCCGACGCCATGGGGCCGCGCATGACAATCGGCACCAGCACCGCAGCCTGAGCCGGGGCGCGGCTGGAAAACCGGGGTTCACGCGCGATCTCGGGCGTCCACACCCGTGGCTGTGCAAATCGGGTGCGCAAGGCATCGGGATGCAGCTGAGCTGTGGGGACCGCTGGTAAATCGTGGTCGACCCGAAGGATGGGCGCGGTGCGGGGATCGATGGACAAAGGCTTGGACACAGCGGTATTTATAACCGACGACGACCGTGTCATCTGCACATGGGCTGCTTGGTGCAAGGGCAGCGCAGGCCATTGAGGCGTATCTTGGAGTGGGCAGGGCCTTGCTGCACAATCGCAGCAGGAGATCCATGATGAACATGAAACGCACAGTTTGGACTTTTGTTTTGACAGTGATCGGTGCCGGGGCGCAGGCCCAGTCCGCTTTCCCCGACCGGTTTGTGGGCGATGTGGGGGGCATGGTTGTTGGTTCGCAGTCCTTGGTCCAGGGTGGCGGTTCGACGGCCACGGCCTTGCCCTATGTCTATGGCGACTGGGGGCGGTTCTATGCACGCGTGGACACCTTGGGCGTGAAAACCTTGCCTCTGGGCGATGGTCATCTGGAGCTGACCACCCGCGTCAGTACCGAGGGCTTCAAGGCCCGCAAGACCGACTTTGCCGCAGCGGGGGACCGGTCATCTCCAGTGCCTGTGGGTTTGGGCACTTTTCAGCGGACGGCCCTGGGTGGCGTCTTTGCTTATGTTTTTCACGACACCACCTCCGGTGGCCAGCTGATGGAGCTGTCCTGGGTTGGTCGCGTGCCATTGGGCAGCGCGACCTTGTATCCACAACTGGGTCTGGAGCACCGCACGGCGGCTTATGTGCAGCACCTGTACGGCGTGACAGCCGTGCAGGCTGGCCCCGGTTTGGCCAGCTACCAAGCCAGTGCATCCACCGTGCCTGTGCTGTCTTTGCACGCCACGGTGCCGCTGCAAGGGCCTTGGGCTTTGCAGTTGCAAACGCGCTACCGCGCCTGGGAGAGTGCCGTGCGCAACAGTCCCCTGGTGGACCGGGCTACGCAACTGTCGGGTTATGTTGCTTTGACTTATAGCTGGAAGTGATCCGGCACCGGCTTCATGCCATTCCCCTTCGGGAGGGTCGGTGTCACACACCGTAAAATAATGTCCGCTGCATCCTCTAGCAGCATTAGGTTTTTTTATTTGTATAGGTTTATTCATGAAGCGCGATTACTTCTCTCAAGGCTCCCGTTCCGACCGCCGTTTTGGCGAACAGCGCAGTGGCACCTGCATGGCCCTCATTGACGGCCGTTTCCTCATCTGGCTGGCCCAGCAAGGTGCAGTCGGCACCACCGGTGAATCCGTCAACCGCCAAGGCCTGCTCAGCCTGCTGTCACAAGCACTGGCCCAGTCGGCACTCGATGTCGACTTGCGACGCATTTATTGGTACAGCGATCGATCAGATGGCTTGGTCATTGATGACCAGATCGTGCGCCTGGTGCAAGCCCACGACGCCGATGGCGGCGCATCGCTGCTGCGCTCTTTGGGCCACGACCTCAAACAACTGGCTGAGCACCATGCCTGTGATCACGTTTTGGTGGCCAGCGATGATGAACGCTTTTTGGCCACCATCGACGAAGCCCAGCTCAGTGGTTTGAGTGTCCACTTGCTGGCCGATGAATCGGCCCGCAACATGCCACAAATGATCCGTACCGATCCAGGTTGGGCTCGTCTGCTGGCGCAAGCCGACCGCCGCGTGGTGGTCAACTCGCAAGCGCTGGCCGATATGCTGCAAGGCAAGATCCCGACTGGCATGGGCTTGGCTGTGGAGGACGTCGAAGAACTGCGCAAGTCCATGCACGAAGTCGTCAGCGCCTGGTGGGAAGACGAACCCGAAGACTTGCGTGAAGACCTCAAGGATGCCCTGCAAATTAGCCGTGGCATTCCGCAAGAGGTGGATCGCCAACTGCTGCTGCGCATGCGCCAGCGCCTGGCCCGCGCCCTGAGCCTGCCCGAAAAGAAAATGCTGCGCGAAACACTGCGCAACGTGGTGACCGGCTCTGTGGCGCCTGCGGCATTCGAAGGCTTGCCGCCGGATACCGATGAGTGATCAGGCGCTGACCTCTGATTCAAAAGCCGCTCAGGGGAGCGGCTTTTTTCATGGGCTCAGCGTTGTCCTTTGTGTGCGCCAACTCACTGTTTGAAAGAATACTGATTGATAAATTGGGCTTCCGTTTTTTAAATCCAGAAGGAAGCTCCTATGCGCCGCTCCAAAATCATTGTCCCAATCCTCATGAGTTTTTTGACTGCCTTGTTTTCCAACGCATTCGCACAAGACGCTGCAGGCGGTAAAACACGCGAACAAGTCAAGGCCGAGCTGAAAGAAGCTCAGCGCACCGGCAACATGCCGTGTGGTGATGAGAGCGGCCGTACACTGCGTGAAGCCAATCCCTCGCGCTATCCAGCAGTGCCTGCAACCCCAGGCAAAACGCGCGAACAAGTCAAAGCCGAGTTAGAAGAAGCCAAGCGCACGGGTGACGTGATGTGCGCCAACGAGAGCGGCCTGAAGGAGCGCGAAGCCAACCCAAGTCGTTACCCGCCCAAGCCCACAGGCCCGAGCAAAACCCGTGCACAAGTCAAGGCCGAGCTGGAAGAAGCCAAACGCTTGGGCAACATTCCGGCAAATGATGAGAGCGGTATGACCATGCGCGAAAAATACCCGAACCGTTATCCGGCTAAATAAGTGGTTTTATCGGCTGACAGCATGTGTTGTCAGAAACAAAAAAGCCCAGAAGTCGATCACTTCTGGGCTTTGTGTTGTTGGTGCCGGAGAGATGAATCGAACACCCGACCTTCTCATTACGAATGAGCTGCTCTACCGACTGAGCTACACCGGCTAACCTCTGAAAATTATATCTTTGCGTGGTAGCTGGTCACGCGCTCGACTTCGTTTTTGGAGCCGAGCATGACGCTCACACGTTCGTGCAGTTGGCTGGGCTGCAGGTCGAGGATGCGGGTTTTGCCGTTGGTGGAGGCGCCGCCAGCTTGTTCGATCAGCCAGCTCATGGGGTTGGCTTCGTACATCAGTCGCAGCTTGCCGGCTTTGTGTGGTTCGCGCTTGTCCCAGGGGTACATGAAGACGCCGCCGCGGGTCAGGATGCGGTGCACATCGGCCACCATGCTGGCAATCCAGCGCATGTTGAAGTCCTTGCCGCGCGGGCCTTCTTTGCCTTGCAGGCATTCGTCAATGTAGCGGCGCACGGGTTCGTCCCAGTGGCGCATATTGCTCATGTTGATGGCGAACTCTTTGGTGTCGGCGGGCACTTGCACGTTCTCTTGCGTGAGCACGAAAGAGCCTTGTTCGCGGTCCAGGGTGAACATGCTGACGCCGTCGCCCACGGTGAGCACCAGGGTGGTTTGCGGGCCGTACACGCAGTAACCGGCAGCCACTTGCTGCTTGCCTGGTTGCAGGAAGTCCTGTTCAGTGACACCTTCGCCGCCTTCAGGCTTTTTGAGCACACTGAAGATGGTGCCGATGCTGACGTTCACATCAATGTTGGACGAGCCATCCAAAGGATCGAACAGCAAGAGGTATTCGCCTTGCGGGTAGC
>JACCDQ010303275.1_pt1 | contig 11068 bp, 13 predicted proteins | sample 7446031 | NCBI WGS metagenome assembly JACCDQ01 (sample SAMN15323442, study PRJNA562643) | freshwater metagenome | isolation source: river surface water | place: USA:Blue River Watershed | collected 2017-08-17
CGCAGGTGCAGCGCGAGACGGGCCTGGCCAGCACGGGGCTGTTCGGCCACTCCATGGGCGGCCACGGCGCGCTGACGCTGGCGCTGCGCCACCCGGGGCGCTTCCAGTCGCTGTCGGCCTTCGCGCCCATCGCCGCGCCGACGCAGTGCCCGTGGGGGCACAAGGCCTTCACCGGCTACCTGGGCGAGAACCGCGACGCCTGGGCGGCGCATGACGCCAGCTTGTTGATGCGTCAGCAGACGGCCGCACCGTATCCCAGCGGCATCCTGGTCGACCAGGGGCTGGCCGACAAGTTCCTGGCTGAGCAGCTGTACCCGGACGCCTTCGAGGCCGCCTGCGCGGCCGTTGGCCAGCTGCTCACGCTGCGCCGGCACGAGGGCTATGACCACGGCTACTACTTCATCGCCGGCGTCGTCGACGACCACCTGCGCCACCACGCCGAACGGTTGATCTGAGTCGGCAGGGGACAATGCCGATATGGCTGTCCTCTCCCTCACCAACGCCCACCTCGCCTTCGGGCATGTTCCGCTGCTCGACGGCGCCGGCTTTTCGCTGGAGGTCGGCGAGCGCGTCGGCCTCATCGGCCGCAACGGCACCGGCAAGTCCTCGCTGCTGAAGATCCTCGCCGGGCTCGAGAAGCTCGACGACGGCCTGCTGCAGCAGCAACAAGGCCTCACCAACGTCTACGTGCCGCAGGAGCCCGAGCTGCGCGGCGACGCGACCATCTTCGACGTCGTCAGCGAGGGCGTGGCCGAGGCCAAGGCGCTGCGCGAGCGCTACGAGCGCCACGACGAGAACGACGACCTGGCCTGGGTGCAGGAGCGCATCGAACACATCGGTGCGTGGAACTGGGAGCAGCGCGTCGACGAGACGCTGCATCGCCTGGGCCTGGACGGCTCGCGGCTGGTGGGCAGCCTGTCCGGCGGCCTGAAGAAGCGCGTGGCGCTGGGCCGCGCGCTGGTGGCCCAGCCCGATGTGCTGCTGCTGGACGAACCCACCAACCACCTGGACCTGGACGCGATCAGCTGGCTCGAAGGCCTGCTGAACGACTTCAAGGGTTCGCTGCTGCTGATCACCCACGACCGGCAGTTCCTCGACAACGTGGCCAACCGCATCGTCGAGCTGGACCGCGGCCAGCTGCGTGGCTACCCCGGCAACTACGCCGCCTTCCAGGCCGCGAAGGCCTACGAGCTGGAGAACGAGGCGCTGGCCAACGCCCGCTTCGACAAGCTGCTGGCGCAGGAAGAGGTGTGGATCCGCAAGGGCGTGGAAGCGCGCCGCACCCGCTCCGTGGCCCGCGTGCAGCGGCTGCAGGAGATGCGGCTGCAGCACGCCGCGCGCCGCGATGTGCAGGGCAAGGTGCGGCTGGACATCGACACCGGCAGCGCCAGCGGCAAGATCGTCGCGGAGCTGGAGGATGTGGGGAAGAGCTACGGCGACCGCCCGATCGTGCGCGGCTTCACGAGCACCATCCTGCGCGGCGACAAGGTCGGCCTGATCGGCCCCAACGGTGCCGGCAAGACGACGCTGTTGAAGATGATCCTCGGCGAGCTGCCGCCCGACAGCGGCACGGTGCGCCTGGGCTCACGGCTGACGGTGGCCTACTTCGACCAGATGCGTGACACGCTGAACCTCGACGCCACGCTGGCCGACACCATCAGCCCCGGCTCGGAGTGGATCGAGATCGGCACGCAGAAGAAGCACGTGAAGAGCTATCTCGGCGACTTCCTGTTCTCGCCGGCGCGCGCCAACTCGCCGGTGCGCACGCTGTCGGGTGGCGAGCGCAACCGCCTGCTGCTGGCGCGGCTGTTTGCGCGGCCGGCCAACGTGCTGGTGCTGGACGAGCCGACCAACGACCTCGACATCGAGACGCTGGAGCTGCTGGAAGAACTGCTGGCCGAGTACGACGGCACGGTCTTCCTCGTCAGCCACGACCGCCGCTTCCTGGACAACGTCGTCACGTCGACCATCGTCTACGAGGGCGACGCGCGCTGGCGCGAGTACGAAGGCAGCGTGCAGGACTGGCTGACGCAGTCCAAGCGCGCCGCTGCACTGCAGGCCCAGGCCGCCCCCAAGGCGGCACCGACGCCACCGCCGGCGCCGGAGCCCGCGCCGGTCGTCGCCACCAAGCGCAAGCTCAGCTACAAGGAGCAGCGTGAGCTCGACGAGATCCCCAAGCAGATCGCCGCGCTGGAGGCCGAGCAGACGCAGCTGAATGCCTTGATCGCCGGCAGTGAGCTCTACACGCAGGGCGCCAAGCGCATCGCCGAAGTCACCGATCGCGCGGCGGAGATCGACACCGAGCTGCTGGCGCTGATGGAGCGCTGGGAAGTGCTGGAAGCCAAATGACGGCGCTGCAGCAGGAGTGGCTGGCGCTGCAGGGGCAGCATGAGCGCTACGAGGTGCTGGCGGTGGGCGTGAAGCTCGCGGCGTTCGCCATCACGCTGTGCGCTGCCGCGCCCTGGCCCTTGCTGCCGCTGCTGGCCCTGCTGTGGTTGCAGGAGGGCGTGCTCAAGACCTTCCAGGCGCGCCTGGGCCAGCGGCTGCTGGCCATCGAGCTGGCGCTGAAGTCGGGCGCCGACGCTGCCGCGATGCAACTGCACAGTGACTGGGCCGCGCACCGCCCGCGCGGCCTGGCGTTGCTGGCCGGCTATCTGCGCAGCGCGCTGCGGCCCACGGTGGCGCTGCCGTATCCTCTGCTGATGGCCATCGCCTGCTGGCGCTGAGGCCGGCGCCTGAAGCAGGCCTCAGACCCGCTGCAGTTCGTGCAGCGGAATCAGCGCCGCCACGCCCTTGAGCTGCACGACGGTTTCGCCGGGGCGATGCACCACGTACTGCGCCACATGGCGCTCGCCCTTGTAGCGAACGGCGTCGCCGGGCTTGATGATGGGCTGCGGCGGCGTGGCGGGCACGACCACCCGTGGCGCGGCGCGTGCTGCGTCGCGCGGTGAAGCCGGCGCGTCCTTGGCCAGCGTCTCCAGCGAGCGCAGCACCTGCGTCTTGAGCTGGTCGGCGGTGAACGGCTTCTTCAGCAGGAAGTGCGCGCCGTGGGCCTGGGCCTGCTGCTCGTGCTCGGGCGTCACCTCGAAGCTCAGCAGCGCCAGCTGCAGGCGTGGCTGCGCTTCCTTCAGGCGCTGGAACAGCTTCAGGCCGTTCAGCGGCGTCTTCGGAAACCAGTCGGTGATGAGGAAGTCGGGCTTGAAGACCAGGCCTTGCGCGAGCCCGCCCTCCGTGTCGCTGCAACACAGGATGGCGTCGGGCGCAAAGCCTTGGCTCTGCAGCAATTGACGGGCGAAGGTCTGGACGCCGGCAAGCGGGTCGACGACGAGGAATTTGAGGGGGGTGGGCATGTCACCTTCGGTGCCGCGGCCGATCGCGGCGCCGAAGGTCGCGGATTTTGCGGGCTGCGCCGAAGCGGCCAGGTAACAACAGGCCCGGAGCCGAGAACTATTCGTCAGCGTTGAAGCCGGCCGATGTCAACGCGCATGCCGGTCTGCGTACGGCTGAGCTAGGGATCCAAGGGTTCTCCCTGATCGCTGGTCAGTTCGTGAATGCAGTTACCGATGGTTTCTCGCTGCGGCCCGGCGAAGCGGCGGCTGAGGCTTGCCGGCTGACGCGGCGGTCAGGCCGTTTTCAGGAATTCGCATGGGTGCATCAGGGCAGGCAGGCCTCGGCGCGGCCGGCGGCCACGGGGCGCAGCATCGGCTGGTACAGCCCCTGGGCCTCGCCTTCGGCCACGAAACCCAGGCGTTCGTAGAGCCGCCGGGCGGGGTTGTGCACCTCCACCTGGATGCCTAGCGCCCGGCCGCTGGCGGCGGCCTCTTCGGCGAGGTTGAGCAGGCAGCTTGTGCCCAGGCCTTGGTCACGGAAGGTCGGCAGCAGCGAGATGTCCAGCACGTGCAGCCGGTCGGTGCGGCTGTCCACCCAGAGCCGGCCTGCCACGATGCCCTCCACGAGAATGAGCTGGCACAGCGACTGCGGGTAATGTCGCCGGTAGTGCTGCTGCTGGGCCCGGTGCTGCTGCGCGACGAAGGCGTCGCACTGCGCGCGCGGCCAGCCGGTCAGCGCGAGTTCCTCGGCGCGCGTGCTGGCGTAGATGGCCAGCTGCCAGGCGTCGTCGTCAGGTGCCGTCGGGCGCAGCTGGTAGTCCATCGTTCGGCTGGTACCGGTCAGCCACGTGGCGGGAAGATGCCCTGCAGCGCAATGCAGAACGGCACGGCCAGACAGGGCTGGCGGTTCTCGTGCGCCTGCCCGCCACCCGCCGTGCCGAGCGATGCTGGCGCCATCGGCGCAGCCAGGCCGGGCGTGCGATAGACATTGCCGCCGCCACTGACCGTGGGCGACATCAGCGCGGCGGTCGGGCTGGTCGAGGCCGGCGTGGCGCCGGCCATCAGGTTGTGGCTGTGACTGGGCATCTCCTGTGGCTGCAGCGTCACCTCCGGCACGCCGACGGTTTCCCCGAGTGCGCGATCGCTGAGGCCAGGCCCCTGGCCGGTGCCCATGGCGTAGTCGCCGCGCAGGTCGGGCAGCGCGAAGTTGGACACGCCGTTGCCGCCGTAGTACGTGCCGAGCAGTGCGAAGAGGGCGGTGTTCTGGCTGATCGGCATCAGCTGGCCATCGCAGCGCGCCCAGCCCTTGGGCGCGAAGGTGTAGGGCATGACGCGGATCTCGGCGACGAAGGGGTCAGACATGCCGTGCTCCTCAGGTGGGGGAAGGGAAGATGCCGTACAGCGCGATGATGTAGTTGACGGTCAGCGTGGGCGCCATGTTCTCGTGGGGTTGCGCGTTGCCCCAGGCGGTGTCGATGGCGCCGCTGGCCATGGCGGTGGAGGCCGGGCCCGGGCCGTAGCTGGCTGCGCTGGTGGTGGCCAGCACGTTGCCGCCGGGTGTGGGGACGCTCGCGGGCGCCGTGCTGGCATGCAGGGTGTGGCTGTGCAGCGGCGTCTGGTTGGTCAGCAAGGTCACGCGCTCGAAGCCACCCGTCTCGCCCAGGGGGCGTGGTGACAGCCCCGGCCCCTGCCCCTGGTGCACGGGGACGCGGCCGCGCAGGTCGGGCAGCGCGAAGCTGCTCACCCCGTCGCCGCCATAGGTGGTGCCGATCAGCGTGTACAGCGTCTCGTTGTCGGAGATGGCGATCAGCTGCCCCTGGCACAGCGCCCAGCCAGACGGGGCGAAGTTGCCGGCGAAGAGGCGGATTTCGCCCACATAGGGTTGCGACATATCGATCTCCTCGTGTCAGTCGCGGCTGGGGAAGATGCCGACCAGCGCGATGGCCCAGCTCAGCACCTGGTACGGCTGCATGTTCGGATGGGGCTGGCCGCCCGCGTTCAAGGCGACAGAGCCGGCATCCATCGGCGTGTCGTTGCCCACTGGGGCATAGCGGTCCATGCCGCCGCGGCCCTTGGCGGCCGGCGCAGCGCCGTCGGGGTTGCTGGCGCTGGCGACGTCGCCGGTGGCGATCAGGTGGTGCGTGTGCCCGGGCATCTGGTTGGCATTCAGCGTGACCGCCTCGGTCCCGGCGGCGGCGCCCTGCGGCAGCGCGTCGCTCATGTGCAGTGCCGTGCGGCCGCGCAGGTCGGGCAGCATGAAGGTGGTCTGCCCGTTGCCGCCGTAGGTGGTGCCCAGCAGCGCGAAGAGCGCCTGGTTTTGCTGGATGGACAGCACCTGCCCGTTGCACAGCGCCCAGCCCTTGGGCGGGTTGGCGAAGCTCATCAGCCGGAGTTCGCCGAGGTAGGGAGTGGACATGGCGTGTTCCTTTGGGGCCGGTTGTGGCGGCGGTGCCGGGCACCGTGTGGCGGTCGGCTCAGCCGAAGACAGCTTCGTACTGCAGGCCGGTCGCGGTGCGGGCGACCGGCACGAGGAAGAGCTCCAGGCTGCCCAGTTGCGCGTGGTCGAGCCGGTAGGTGCGCTGCGGCAGGAGCGGCTCGGGTGCAGCTTCGAAGAGCAGGCTGAATGCGGGGGCGCTCAGGGGCCGAGTGGGCAGCGGGTGATGGCTCGCGCGCGCGTCCAGCAGGCGGGCGGTGGCGGGCACCGCGCCGCCGGTGTGCAGCATGAAATCGCTGCCGATCAGCGGCTGGAAGTCCGCGAGCGTGAGCGCATCGTCAGCCACGCCGGCGGCGCGCCAGTCCGGCACCCAGCGCGGCGGTCATGAACAGCGCCAGCGTGGCCGGCTCCGGCAGCGGGTTGCCCGGGCCACCCGGGTTGGTGCTGCTGTCCCGCGTGACGAGGTCGATGCGGAAATCGGCGTGATCGAAGCTGCTCCCCTTGCCGCGGCTGACGAACAGGATGTCGTCAAGATTCAGGCTCAGCGTGTCGGCGTCGATGAGGTGAACCAGGCTGGTGGCCGACGGGCCGAGCAGCCCGACGAAGCCGCTGTCGGCATAGCCATCGAAGACCGACACATTGAAGCCGACGATGGTCTTGCCGGCGATGCTCAGGCCGTCGAACTCGTAACGGGCATGCTCGCCGCCGCTGCCGAGGTAGCCGGTCGTCGGCGACGGGCCGATGTCATAGCCTGCGTAGCTGCGCACGCGGATGGACTCGCCGATGAAGGTGACCTCCTCGCTGGCCAGCATCCAGGTGCCGGTGATGGGGCCGGGCGCGCCGGCCTGAAGGCCCGTGGCCAGGTTGGCGACGCTGACCGTCTGCTGCTCGCTGATCGCACCGGGGATGCCGACAACGCCGCCGGGGGCGATCAACTTGACGACGATGTCGCTCTGGAAGCCGGCCCGGGCCGACAGCGAGCTCAGCGCCAGCAGGGTGGCGGCAGCGGCAAGCAACAGGCGACGGACGGGGGATGCAGTGGCGGGCATGAGGCGCTCCCAGGTGTTGACCGAGGCGCCAGTGGACGCGCCGCCACGGCGATGCACCAGTGCCGTGCCCCACGGATGAGGGGGAAAAACCTAGGGAGTCGTCATCGTGCCGCGGATGTCGTCCGCGCAGGCGCGCAACTGACGCCAGAACGCCGGATCGAGCGACGTGGCCAGGTTGATGCGCATCAGCGAGCCGGGGCGGCGTGTGGCGCTGAACAGGGCGCCCGGCGCGGTCAGCCAGCCGGCGTCCAGCAGCGGCTGGGCCAGGCGCTCGGTGTCCACGCCCACGTCCAGCCAGCCGAACAGGCCGTCGGGCGGTGCAGCCCAGGTGAAGCCGTGGCGCGTGGCCAGCGTCGCAACGCGCTGCCGCGCCTGGGCCAGCCGCTCGCGCAGGCGCTGCGCGTGCCGGCGCAGCCGGCCCTGCTCCAGGCACAGCGCGACCGCGCGCTCCATGACGGGTGAGCTGGTCAGCCCGTCCAGCAGCTTGATGTCGGTCAGCGCGACGAGCCGTTCGGGGCTGGTCGCGAGGTAGCCGACGCGCCAGGCCGGCGTCAGCACCTTGGAAAACCCGCTGACGTAGATGACGCGGCGCAGGCCGTCGAGTGCGGCCAGCCGGGGCTGGTGCTCGGGTGCGAGGAAGCCGTAGCTGTCGTCTTCGAAGATCAGGAAGTCGTGTTCGTCCGCCAATCGCAGCAGCCGGTGCGCGGTGGCCAGGTCCAGGCTGTGGCCCGTTGGGTTGTGCAGCACCGGCACCGTCAGGTAGGCGCGCGGCGCGTGGGCGGCTGCCAGCGCGGCGAGGGTGTCCAGGTCCGGCCCGTGGGCGCTGCGCGGCACGGGCAGCAGCCGGATGCCGGCCCGGCTCAGCCGCGCGAAGAGGATGGCCCAGCCGGGGTCGTCCACCAGCACCGCATCGCCCGGCTGCAGCTGCGTGCGGATCAGCAGGTCCAGCGCGTGCGTGGCGCCGTGCGTGGTGAGGATCTGGGCGGGCTCCGCATGGATGCCCAGGTCCGCCAGGCGCTGTGACAGTGCCGCGCGCAGCCGGGCGTCGCCGCTGGGGTCGCCGTAGCTGACCTGCAGGCCGTGCGAATCGGCCTGGTTGAGGCGCCGCAGCGCCGACTGCAGCAGCACGGGGTCGAGCCAGTCGGCGGGCAGCGTGCCCAGGCCCGGCGAGCGCGCCGCATCGGCCTCGAACATGCCGCGGATCAGCGCGGTGGCGTCCACCGGCGCCTGGCGCGTGGCGGTGGCCTGTGGCGGCGCGCTGCGCGTGGCGGCGGGGCGTGTCTCGCGCACAAAGAAGCCGCGCTGGCGGCGCGCCTCCAGCAGCCCGGCGGCCTGCAGCTGGTCGTAGGCCGCCACGACGGTGTGCGGGCTGACGCCGTGCTGGCGTGCGCAGTCGCGCACCGAGGGCAGGCGGGCGCCCGGCAGCAGCAGCCGTTCGCGGATGCGCTGGGCATAGCGTTCGGCGAGCTGCCCGGCAAGCGGCTGGCTGGCGCCGCGTTGCAGCGGTGCGGGTGTACCGGTCGGCATGGCAGTACAGAATCGGTCTGTGATGTGGTCGACTGTACCGGTTCTGTATCGGTTGCCGTCCCTAGACTGGCCTCATGCCAGCGATCTCCACAACGACTTCCTCCGACGCCACGCGCGGCCTGCTGCTCGGGCTGGCCGGCGTCGCCATGTTTGCGCTCAGCCTGCCGATGACGCGGCTGGCGGGCGGTTCCGTCGAGGCGCCGCAGCTGGCGCCGGCCTTCGTGGCCTTTGGGCGGGCCGTGGTGGCCGGCGTGCTGTCGCTGCTCTATCTCGCAGTCACCGGGGCGCGCTGGCCGCGCGGTGGCGAATGGCGGTTGCTGGCGTTGACGGCGGGCGGCGTGGTGTTCGGCTGGCCGCTGCTGTCGGGGCTGGCCGTGCGCCAGGTGGATGCCGTGCATGCTGCCGTCATCTCGGGCGTGCTGCCGTTGGCCACGGCGGTCATCGCTGCACTGTCGCTGCGCCAGCGGCCCAGTGCGGCGTTCTGGGCATGCGCGCTGGCCGGCCTCGCGCTGGTGGTGGGGTTTGCGGCCTGGCGCGGCGCCGGTGGGCTGGAGCTGGCCGATGGCCTGTTGCTGGGGGCCGTGGTGTGCGCGTCGGCGGGCTATGTCAGCGGCGCGCGGCTGACGGTGGGTGCGCCCGCTCCAGGGGTGGCCGCATTGGGCGGAGCGCGTGGCGGCGCGGGCTTGTCGGCGGAGCAGGTGATCTGCTGGGTGCTCGTGATCAGCCTGCCGGCGACTCTGCAGCTGGCCATCGCCACACGCCCGGTGGCGCCGGTTGCGGCGTCGGCATGGCTGGGCTTTGCCTATGTGTCGCTGTTCTCGATGTGGATCGGCTTCTTCGCTTGGTATCGCGGCCTCGCGCTGGGCGGCACGCTGCGGGTCAGCCAGGTACAGGTGCTGCAACCGTTTCTTTCGATGCTGCTGGCGGTGCCGCTGCTGGGCGAGCGGCTGGATGCGATGACGCTGGTCTTCGCCGCGGCCGTGCTCGCGGTGGTGTGGGTGGGCAAGCGGCAGCCCGTCGATGTGCGGAGGTCGGCATGAGCGAGCACTTCACCACGCGGCTGCTGCCAGGCCAGGCGCTGACGCTACCGGCCGAGCGCCAGCCTCGCCTGCTGGTGGTCACGCAGGGGCGCTTGTGGGTCACGTGGGCGGGGCATGTGCAAGACCATTGGCTCGCGGCCGGGGAGGCGCTGACGCTGCCGGCGGGCCTGGCGGCGGTGGCCGAAGGCTGGCCCGAGGCCCGGTTCCAGTTGTTGCAGCCGGCGGCGGTCCGTCGCGGCACCGCCCGGCCCGGTGCTAGGCTGATCCCTTTGACATTTCGCTTCACCACGTCATGAGCACCATCTGGACCCAGGCGCGCCGCGCCGCGCGCATGAACCCGTCCATCATTCGCGAGATTCTCAAGGTCACCGAGAAGCCGGGCGTGTTGTCCATGGCCGGCGGCCTGCCCAGCGCCGACACCTTTCCCGTCGACGCCATCAAGGCCGCCTGCGACCGCGTGCTGGCCGCCACGCCGCGCGAGGCGCTGCAGTACGCGTCCAGTGAGGGCTATGCGCCGCTGCGCGAATGGGTGGCCGCGCGCGTCGCGTCGCTGGGCATGAAGGTGAAGCCCGAGCAGGTGCTGATCACCAGCGGCTCGCAGCAGGGGCTGGACCTCGTCGGCAAGATCCTCTGCGACGCCGGGGCGCCGGTGGCCGTGGAGACGCCCACCTACCTCGGCGCACTGCAGGCCTTCACGCCGTTCGAGCCGCTGTTCGCCAGCCTCGCCAGCGACGAGGAAGGCCCGCGCCCCGAGGCCGTTGCCGCGCTGCCGCACGACGCGCCGGGCACGCGCTTCGCGTACCTGCTGCCCAACTACCAGAACCCCACCGGCCGCGTCATGGGTGCGCCGCGCCGCGTGGAGGTCGTCGAGGCGCTGCGCAAGGCCAATGTGCCCTTGGTCGAGGACAACCCCTACGGTGACCTGTGGTTCGACGAGCCGCCGCCGGCCGCGTTGTCCAGCTTGTGGCCCGAGGGCTCGCTCTACCTGGGCTCCTTCTCCAAGGTGCTGACGCCGGGCTTCCGGCTGGGCTACGTCATCGCGCCGACCGAGCTCTACCCCAAGCTGCTGCAGGCCAAGCAGGCGGCCGACCTGCACACGCCGGGCTTCAACCAGCGCGTCGTGCACGAGGTCGTGAAGGACGGCTTCCTGGACAGCCATGTGCCTACCATCCGCGCGCTCTACAAGGCCAATCGCGATGCGATGGCCGCTGCGCTGCAGGCCCACCTGCCGCGTGGCTGTGAGTGGCAGCTGCCGCAAGGCGGCATGTTCTTCTGGGTGCGCCTGCCCGCGGGCCTGGACGCGATGGCGCTGTTGCCGCGTGCGGTGAAAGCTGGCATCGCCTACGTGCCCGGCGCGGCCTTCTACGCGCACCAGCCCGATCCGCGCACGCTGCGGCTGTCCTTCGTCACGCTGACCCCCGACCTCATCCGCGAGGGCGTCGAGAAGCTCGGCCGGCTGCTGCACGGGGCGCTGGAGCCGGTGGCCGAGCACGCGCCGTAAAACTCGCCGTAGAGCGCGCAGTAAAGCGCCAGCCTGACAGCCAGCTGAAGCGTGGGTGCCTGGCCTACCCGGGTTTCCATATTCCCACGCCGCCCTCGCTCTGGCATCGTATGCAGCCGGCCCCCGGCGAAGCCGCCGGGGCGGATCGAATAACGACAGACGAGGCAAGCGATGAAACAGCTCTGGAC
>JACCDQ011969386.1_pt1 | contig 11068 bp, 12 predicted proteins | sample 7446031 | NCBI WGS metagenome assembly JACCDQ01 (sample SAMN15323442, study PRJNA562643) | freshwater metagenome | isolation source: river surface water | place: USA:Blue River Watershed | collected 2017-08-17
ACCCGGTTCGAGCCCGACAAGCTGCTGCGGCCGGGCACCGCCACCTTCGCCACGCTCGATCCCGCCGGCCCGTGGGCGGCGCTCTCAGGCATCGCTTGGCAGGGCTACGAGATCCACCACGGCCGCAGCGTGCCGCACCCGTCCATGGGCGCGCCGCAAGCGGCCCTGACGGACGCCGCCGGCGAGCCGATCGGCTGGCAGGCCGGTCCGCGCGGCAACGTGCTGGGCCTGTACGCCCACGGCCTGTTCGAGTCGCCGGACGTGCTGCGTGCGCTGTTCGGGGCGCGCGTGCGCACGCTCGATGCCGTCTTCGATGGACTGGCCGACTTCATCGACACCCACCTCGGGCCGGCCGCGCTGTGGCGGCTGCTGCAACCCGCTTGAACGCCGACGCGCGACGAGACCAGGATCCCCATGACCCACGACCCGATCAACGCTTTCGACCTTCCCGACGGCCCCGACCTTCCTGACGTCGACGCCCTGCACGACCCGGCCCTGGCCGCGCGCGTGCAGCACGCGATCGACCGCAAGACCAAGCCGCAGGGCGCGCTGGGCCAGCTGGAGGCGCTGGCGCTGCAGCTCGCGCTGATCCAGGGCCGTGACCTGCCCCGGCTGGAGCAGCCGCAGATGCTGGTGTTCGCCGCCGACCACGGTCTTGCCGCGCGGGGCGTGTCCGCCTACCCGGCCGACGTGACCGCGCAGATGGTGCTGAACTTCCTGCACGGCGGCGCGGCCGTCAGCGTGCTGGCGCGCCAGCATGGTCTGGCGCTGACGGTGGTCGACGCGGGCGTGCGGCACGACTTCGAGCCCCACCCGAGCCTGCGCCGCTGCAAGGTCGCGCGGGGCACGGCCGATGCGTCGCAGGCTCATGCGATGAGCCCGTCGCAGTGCGCGCAGGCCATCGCGGTGGGCCGCGAGGTCGTCGCCAGCCTGCCGGGCAATGCGGTGCTGCTGGGCGAGATGGGCATCGGCAACAGCTCGGCCGCCGCGATGCTGGTCGCGCGCCTGACCGACAGCCCGATCGAGGCCTGCACCGGCCGCGGCACCGGGCTGGACGATGCGGCGCTGGCGCGCAAGACGGCCGTGCTGGCCGAGGTCCTGGCCCGTCATGCCGATGCCGTCGAGCCGCTGGCCGCTCTGGCCGCCTTCGGCGGGCTGGAGATCGCCGCGCTGGTCGGCGCGGTGCTGCAGGCCGCCGCGCAACGGCGCGTGATCGTCGTCGACGGCTACATCGTCAGCGCCGCCGTGCTGGTGGCCAGTCGCCTGCAGCCGGCCGTGCTGCAGCGCTGCGTGTTCGCGCACCGCTCGCAGGAGCCCGGCCACACCCGCTTGCTCGACCACTGCGGCGTGCGCCCGCTGATCGACCTGGATCTGCGCCTGGGCGAAGGCTCGGGCGCGGCGCTCGCCTGGCCGCTGCTGGAGTCGGCCTGCCGCATCCTGGCCGAGATGGCGAGCTTCGAATCGGCCGGCGTCAGCGACCGGGCCTGAGGCCGACACGACGATGCCGGGCCGGACCTTCCACCGCTGGTTTCATGGCTTGCGCCACGAGCTGCGCCTCTACCTGATCGCCCTGCAGTTCTTCACCCGCGTGCCCATTCCGGCCTGGGTCGGCTACACGCCCGAGTGGATGCACGCCAGCGCGCGCCACTACCCGGGCGTCGGGCTGCTGGTGGGCCTGTGGGGCGCGGCGGTGCTGGCGCTGGCCGCGTCGATCTGGCCGGCCCCCGTCGCGGTGGGGCTGTCGATCGCGGCGACCGTCTGGCTCACCGGCGGCTTCCATGAGGACGGGCTGGCCGACACCTGCGACGGCCTGGGCGGCGCCGTCACGCGCGAGCGGGCGCTCACCATCATGAAGGACTCGCGCCTGGGCAGCTACGGCGCGCTCGGGCTGGTGCTGGTGCTGGGGCTGAAGGCGGCGGCGTTGCAGGGGCTGCTCGGCCTGTCCCTGGCCCAGGCCGTGCTGGCCGGCATCTGGGCCCATGTGGCGTCGCGGGCCGTGCCGGTGCTGCTGCTGGCCAGCCTGCCCTACGCCGGGGATGCCGAACATGCCAAGGCCAAGCCGATGGCGCAGCAGGTCTCGCGCGGGGGGCTGCTGGCGGCGCTGGCCTGGGTGGTGGTGGTGACGGGGCTGGTCGTGACGGGGGCGGTGTCGTTCACGACCGTGATGACGGCAGGTGGCAGCTGGCTCGGCGCGGGCGTCCCGGCGGTGTTCGGGGCACTGGCCGGGCTGCTGCTGGCCACCGGGTTCTGCCGGCGCTGGTATCGGCGGCGGCTGGGCGGCTACACCGGCGACACGCTGGGCGCCGCGCAGCAGCTGAGCGAGCTGGCCGCGCTGCTGGGCTGGCTGGCGGTGGCGGGGCTGGGGTGATGCGGTGGTGGTGCCGTGGTGATGCCGTGGTGATGCCGTGGTGATGCCGTGGTGAAGCGGTCGTGAAGGTCATGGCGGAGACGACCCCTGCCGGCGTCGACCTGCGCATCTGGCGCCATCCGCGTGCCGAGGGCGCGGCCGGTCGCTGCATCGGTCAGACCGACCTGGCCGTCGACCGCCGACGGGCCCGGCGACTGGCGCACCGCATCCGCGCCGAACAACGGCGGGCAGGGGGCGCGCGCGTCATCCTGACCTCGCCGCTGCGACGCGCCGCCGAGGTCGGCCGCTGGCTGCGCCGCTGGGGCTGGACCCACCACATCGATGCCCGTCTGAGCGAGGTCGATTTCGGACGCTGGGACGGCCAGCGCTGGGCCGACATCGACCCGGCCGAGCTGGCCGCCTGGACCGATGAATTCCTGACCCACCGCCCCGGCGGCGGCGAAAGCGTGGCCATGCTGCGCGAGCGCGTGCGTGCGCTGCTGGACGATCCGGCGCTGGCCGGCCAGACGGTCCGGGCCGTCGGCCATGCCGGCTGGCTCAACGCGCTGCGCACGCTGGACCATGCGCCGCTGCGCGCCCTCGACTGGCCCGCCGCGCTGCGCCATGGGCAGATGCTGCGGGTCGTCCGCACACCGACATCCTGTTCCCCCGATCACCCCGCAGGAGCCGCCCCTTGACCGCCATGACCCCAATGACCGCCATGACCGTCGACCGCCACCCGCGCCGCATCGTCTGCCTGACCGAGGAGACGACCGAGACGCTCTACCTGCTGGGCGAGCAGCACCGCATCGTCGGCATCTCGGGCTACACCGTGCGGCCGCCCCAGGCGCGGCAGGAGAAGCCACGCGTCAGCGCCTTCCTGAGCGCCAAGATCGATCAGATCCTGGCGCTGGAGCCCGACCTGGTGCTCGGTTTCTCGGACCTGCAGGCCGACATCGCCAGCACGCTGATCCGTGCCGGCGTGCCGGTGCATGTCTTCAACCACCGCACGGTCGACGGCATCCTCGCGTCGATCCAGATGGTCGGCGCGATGGTGGGTGCCCACGCGCGGACGGCCGCGCTGATCGCCGAGCTGCAGACGGGGCTGGACGCGGTGGCCGAACGCGCGTCGCGGCTGCCGCGTCGTCCGCGGGTTTATTTCGAGGAGTGGATGGACCCGCTCATCTCGGGCATCGGCTGGGTCAGCGAACTGATCGTGCGGGCCGGCGGCGACGAGTGCTTCCCGGAGCTGGCCGGGCGATCGCTCGGACGCGACCGGATCATTGCCGACCCCGCCGAGGTGCTGCGGCGCTCGCCCGAGCTGATCCTGGGCTCCTGGTGCGGGCGCAAGTTCCAGCCCGCCACGGTGGCCGCCCGGCCCGGCTGGGACACGCTGCCGGCGGTGCGTGACGCGCAGGTCTTCGAGATCAAGTCCAGCGAGATCCTGCAGCCCGGCCCGGCCGCGCTGACCGACGGGCTGCGCCGCATCGAGGCGCGCATCCAGGCCTGGGCCGAGCGCCACGCCTGAAGCGGGCCGGCCGGACCGATCGGACCGGAGCGATCAGCCGGCCTTCGTCTTGGGCGTGAAGTCGCAGCAGTCGGCCACCGCGCAGGCCGCGCAGCGCGGCTTGCGGGCCTGGCAGACGTAGCGCCCGTGCAGGATCAGCCAGTGATGGGCGTCGACCCGGAACCGTTCCGGGATGCGTTCGAGCAGCTTCAGCTCGACCGCCAGCGGCGTCTTGCCCGGTGCCAGCCCGGTGCGGTTGCCGACCCGGAAGATGTGCGTGTCGACCGCGCAGGTCGGCTCGCCGAAGGCGACGTTGAGCACCACGTTGGCGGTCTTGCGGCCCACGCCGGGCAGGGCTTCGAGCGCCTCGCGGCTGCGCGGCACCTCGCCGCCGTGGCGCGCCAGCAAGATCTCGCAGGTCTGGATCAGGTGACGCGCCTTGCTGCGGTACAGGCCGATGGTGCGGATGTGCGACTCCAGCCCCTCCAGCCCCAGCGCCAGGATGCGCGCCGGCGTGTTGGCCACCGGAAACAGCCGCCGCGTCGCCTTGTTGACGCCCACGTCGGTCGCCTGGGCCGACAGCAGCACGGCGGTCAGCAGCTCGAAGACCGAGCTGTATTCGAGTTCCGAGGCCGGCATCGGGTTGGCGGCCTGCAATGTCGTGAAGAAACGCTGAATCTGGTCGTCTTGCATCCGGCAAGTCTAAGTTTCCGGCCGCATCTGTCGAGAGAGCCTGCATGTCCGGCCCTTCCCAGGAGCTTGAGCCGTTCCGCCGGTCATCCGTGACCTCGGGTGAATACCTGCAACTATTTGTAGTGCGTCGGCGAAAATGAAAGCTGTTTAGGTAGGTTTCATTGGCTCAAGACTTCCGGCTCCCTGTCACCTTCCCTCTTCCGGATGAACCCACATGGCCCGCGTCTTCCACGACGACCCCCACCGACGTGCGCCGGCCGATGCCGCGCCGGCGCCGGTCGTCTGCCGTACCCGTGACATCAGCGCACTGGCCTGGACCCTGCTGCTGATCGGGCTGGCGGCGCTGGCCGGCGCGCTGGTCCTGCCGGACCGCCCGTCGATGCTCGCGCCCCTGTCCGGCGCGCTGGCGCTCGTCGGGCTGGGACTGATGCGGCGCGCGGCCTGGTCGCGCAGCGCGGCGATCGTGCTGTTCGCGGCCCTGATCCATGGCCAGCTCAGCCGCCGCTCGCTGGAGTCGGACCTGCTGCAACCCTTCATCGAGTCGCTGCGCGGCGTGCACGACGCCAGCCATGCGGGCGGGCTGCTGGTGACGGCGGCCACGCCGACGACGCTCGGCCTGGCCGGTGCCGTCTGCGGTGCGCTGCTGTGTCTGGCGATGGGCTGCTTCGTCGTCCGGCTGGCGTCTCACGCCGCGAGGACCGAGTTCGAGCCTCGCCAGCCCCTGCCGGCCCAGGCTCAGTCCCGGCGGGACTCCCCGGGCTCGCCGTCCAGATAGATCCAGCGCCCGTCGCGACGCTCGAAGCGGCTGGTCTCGACCAGCCGGTGCGCCTTGCCCGCGAACTTGCTGCGGGCCACGAAGCTGACCTCCTGATGGTCCGCATCGATCACCCGGTGGCCCCGGATCTCCAGCCCCAGCCAGCGCAGCCCCGGCTCGTTGACCGTCAGGTCGACGGGGCAGCGCGAGGCGTCCCAGGTGGCGCGCAGGTAGTCCAGCCGGTCCAGCACGTAGGCGCTGTAGCGCGAGCGCATGAGCGCCAGCGCGTCCGGGGCCTGCAGGTGGAGCGGGCCGGCGTGGTAGCGCCCGCAGCAGTCGGCCAGCGCGAGCCGGCGCGAGGTGCCGAGGTCGCAGGGGCAGGGGGACCGGTCGGCGGTCTTTGCAGCAGCTTCAGAGGAAGGGGCAGGGCGGTTCATCGTGCGGGCTCGGGCAAGGTCTCGTGCAAGGTCTCGGGCAAGGGCTTGCGGCCCGGGAGCATAGTGCGCCGCACCGGATAATCCGGGCCGTTCCAGACCCGCCGACGCCATGCTGTTCGTCCTATCGCCTGCCAAGTCGCTCGACTACGAGACCCCCACCCGCGTGCACGCCAGCCAGCCGCGCTATGTGGCCGAGGCGGCCGAGCTGATCGGCATCCTGCGCCAGCGCAGCCCCGCCGAGATCGCCGAGCTGATGGACCTGTCGGACCCGCTGGCCAGCCTGAACGCGGCCCGCTACGCCGCCTGGCAGCCCGAGGCCGACCGCCGCAACAGCAAGCCCGCCGTGCTGGCCTTCGACGGCGACGTCTACGACGGCCTGGACGCCCGCAGCCTGAGCGCCGCCGACCTGCGCTGGGCCCAGTCGCACCTGCTGATCCTGTCGGGCCTGTACGGCCTGCTGCGCCCGCTCGACGCCCTGCAGCCCTACCGGCTGGAGATGGGCACGCGGCTGGCCAATCCGCGTGGCAAGGACCTGTACGACTGGTGGGGCGACACGATCTCGCTCGATCTGGCCGAACGCCTGGCCGGCGAACGCTCGCCGGTGCTGGTCAACCTGGCCTCGCAGGAGTACTTCAAGGCCGTGCGCCGTTCGGTGCTGCAGGCCGCAGGGCCGGTGCGGGTGGTCGACTGCGTGTTCGAGGACTGGAAGGACGGCGCCTACAAGATCATCAGCTTCCACGCCAAGCGCGCCCGCGGCCTGATGGCCCGCCACGCCATCACGAGACGGGTGCAGCGCGTCAGCCAGCTCGGTGACTTCGACCTCGGCGGCTATGCCTACGCCCCCGACGCGTCCGCACCGGATCGCCTGGTCTTCAGGCGCCGGATCGAGGCCTGAGCCGAAGGGGCGTCCAGGTGACAACTCGACGCAAACCCGCCCCCGCCAAGCGGCGACCGGCCGATGCCCGGCGCGACAATCCCGTGATGACGACGACGACCATGACACGCCAGACCGCCACCCCCGAACTGCGCCAGTGGATCATCGAGCAGGCCCGCGCCGGACACGGTCCGGAGGCGGTCCTGTCGTCGATGCGTGAGGCCGGCTGGCAGGAGGACGTCGCCATCGCCGCGCTGGAGGAGACCCTCAGCGCCTACCTGGCCGAACAGGGCCGCGACGTTGACCTGCCGCCCGGCTCGACGGTGCCCGAGCCGTCGCTGGACGACGCACCGGCCGTCATCGAGGTCCCGGACCGCCGCGTCGCCGTGCTGACCCAGATGCGCCAGCCACGCGTGGTGGTCTTTGGCGGTTTCCTGTCCGACGAGGAATGTGATGCGCTGGTGGCGCTGGCCGACCCCCGGCTGGCGCGCTCGGAGACGGTCGACAACGACACCGGCGGCAGCGAGGTCAACGAGGCCCGCACCAGCGAGGGCATGTTCTTCGGCCGCGGCGAGAGCGAGCTGATCTCCCGCATCGAGGCCCGCATCGCCGCGCTGCTGAACTGGCCGGTCGAGAACGGCGAGGGCGTGCAGGTGCTGCACTACCGCCCGGGGGCCGAATACAAGCCGCACTACGACTACTTCGACCCGGCGCAGCCCGGCACGCCGACCATCCTCAAGCGCGGCGGCCAGCGCGTGGGCACGCTGGTGATGTACCTGAACACGCCCGTGCGCGGCGGGGCGACCACCTTCCCCGACGTCGGCCTGGAGGTCGCGCCGGTCAAGGGCAATGCCGTCTTCTTCAGCTACGACCGCGCCCACCCGGTCACCCGCACGCTGCATGGCGGCGCGCCGGTGCTCGAGGGCGAGAAGTGGGTGGCCACCAAGTGGCTGCGCCAGGGGCGCTTCGACTGAGTCCGCTTTCCGTTCGGCGTCCTGTGCCGACCCCCAAGAGATTCCCTTGACGACCCTGGACCTTCCCCCGATGACCCTCGCCCACGCCGCGTTCTCCCTGCTGGCCTTGCTGATCACCGCGCTGCCGCTGCAGGCCCAGACCAGTCAGGGGGCTGCAGGCACCACGACCATCGTGCTGCCCACGCCCATCCCGCCGCAACCGATCCAGGCCGCACCTCCCCCGGCTCCGGTCCCGGCCCCGACCGCACCGGCGGCCGCGCTCGGCGAGATGCCGCGCAAGGCGGCCGCGGCGACGAACGACGTGGCCGGCAAGCCGAACGGCCGGGCCGACGCCGCCAAGGCGGTGACGGCCAAGCAGAAGGCCAATGCCAGCAAGAAGGCCAGCGCCAGCAAGACGGCCAGCGCCAGCAAGACGGCCCAGGCCCGCAAGAACGACCGTCAGGCGGCGATGAAGTCGGCCCGCACGCAAAAGTCGGCCCGAACGCTCAAGGCGAACAAGGCCGCCCAGGTCGCCAAGGCCACCCGCACGCCGCGCCCGATCAAGCCGGCGCGCGCCGAACGGGCCCAGCCAAGGCCGGACGACGGGTCCCGGCCCTGATGACGTCCTGACGCGCTGACCTCAGCCCGGCAGCTCGACCGCCAGCGGCAGCACCTCGCCCGGGCGCGGCACGCGGGCCGACCAGCCCAGTTCGCGCGTGATGCGCAGCCGCAGCGCATCGGCCGCCGCCGGCTCGCCGTGCACCACCAGCACCTGGGCAGGCGCGGCCGGAAGCTGGCGCATCCAGCCGATCAGCCCTTGTGCATCGGCATGGCCGGACATGCCGCGCAGGTGATGCACCTCGGCACGCACCGGCACGATCTGGCCCATCACCTTGATCTCGGGCGCACCGTCGACCAGCCGACCGCCCCGGCTGCCGGCCACCTGGTAGCCGGGAAAGACGATGCTGTGGCGCGGCTCCGGGGCCATCGCCGCCAGGTGGGTCAGCACCCGGCCACCCGTGGCCATGCCGCTGGACGACAGGATCACCGCCGGCGCCTTGCGGCGGGCCAGCCGACGCGAGTCGGCGGCGTCCTCCACGGCGGTCACGCCCTCGCACAGCGTGCGCAGCTCGGCCTGTGACAGCCGCATCAGCCGGGCGTGAGCCAGGTGGATGCGGGTGGCGGCCTGCGCCATCGGGCTGTCCAGGTAGATCGGCAGCGAGGCCGGAATCTCGCCGCTGCGCCGCAGCCGCTGCAGCAGCAGCATCAGGGCCTGGGCCCGGCCGACCGCGAAGGTCGGCATCAGCACGCTGCCGCCGCGCCCGATGGTGTCGCGCACGATCGCGCCCAGGCGGGCCTGCTGGTCGATGTCGTCATGTTGCCGGTCGCCGTAGGTGCTCTCCACCAGCAGCAGATCGGGCGCGTCGGGCACCGACTGCGGCGCGCGCATCAGCAGGTCGTCGGCCCGCCCGATGTCGCCGGAATAGACCAGCGTGTGCAGCCGGTCGCGCAGCGTCACCGAACAGGCGCCCAGCAGGTGGCCGGCCGGTGTCAGGCGGGCGGTCATGCCCGTGACCGGGCTGAAGTCCTTGCCCGGCGTGATCGGGCGCATCAGCTCGACCGCGCGCACCGCGTCGCGACGGGTGTAGAGCGGCCGGGCGGGCAGGTGACGGCTCCAGCCGCCCCGGTTGGCGCGCCGGGCGTCCTCTTCCTGCAGATGGGCCGAATCGAGCAGCAGCACCTCGGCCAGGTCGCGCGTCGCCGGGCTGCACCAGATCCGTCCCCGGAAGCCCTCGCGCACCAGCGCTGGCAGCCAGCCGCTGTGGTCCAGGTGGGCATGGCTCAGGATGACCGCATCGAGTGACGGCGGCGCAACACCCAGGGACAGCCAGTTGCGTTCCCGCAGCGGTTTCCAGCCCTGGAACAGGCCGCAATCGAGCAGCACGCTGCCACCGTCGACACCCCTGGCGAGGTGGCGTGAACCGGTCACGCAATCGGCTGCGCCGAGGATCTGCACCAGCATGTCGCACTCCGCCTGGGTTGGGTGCCGCGAGCTTCGCCGGTCCACTCCGATCGCCGCAAGCTGGGGCAAGCCCAAGCCTGCGCTGCATCAATTTCGGGCTAAATCACGCCGATTGATTTGCTTGCCACACCCAAGTGCCCCCTGGACAGGCTGTAGACAAAAATGAATGAAAGCCGAACCCATGGGAAAAACACCCAGTGCTTACCTCTGGTGTTACAGGGCGCTACCTGACATGATCGAGTCATTGCAGTTGTGAACAATCGCACAAGTTCAGAAATGCAATCCCCCATTCGGAGGTAGTCATGGCAGCCCTTCCCGCGTTTTCCGACAGCAGCATGTTCGCTCCCGGCGCGCCGGTGCGGGTGCGTGCGGCGCGGATTCGCGACTGGCCGCGCCTGCAGGGACTGATCGCCGAACTGTTCCCGGACGTCGAGTCCGACACCATCGGACATTGGCTCTGTGACGAGCGTCACAAGCTCGCGGTTGCACTCAATGAAACGGGTCTGGTCGGGCTGGTGCGCCTGCAGATCCATCCCGGCGAACGGGTCACCGAGGTGTCGGCGCTGGGCGTGTTGCCCGCCGCTCGGGGCCAGGGTGTCGCGCGTTCGTTGATGAACTATTGTGAAGAGGTTGCCTGTGCTTGCGGGGCGCCGAGCCTGGAGCTGGAGTTGCCGGCAGAAGCTCGCGAAACGCAAGCCTTTTTCGAGCATTTGGGTTATGTGACCCAAATGCACAAGGGTCGTCAGACCCAATCGGGTCCTGTGCGCTGGGTACGCCGCGCGCCGGTCCCGACCTGGCCGGATTGGGAGCTGCGCCGCGAACACGCGCCGCGTGTCCCGCCGGCCACCCTGCAGCGTCTGGCGATGCGGGCGCTCTACGGAGCCTGGATCGGCAACAACCGGCCGAACTGAGCCCAGCCGAGCCCCGTCGAGACGAATCAATCGACCATGAAAAAGACGCCCCGCGGGGCGTCTTTTTGTTGGGGCCCGCGTGGGCTCAGCGGCTGGGCTTGGGGCGGTTCAGCGCCGCGCCGTTGCCGCGCGAGTTGCCGCCACCACCACCACTACCACCACCGCCACCACCGCCAGGGCCGCGACCCTGCGGTGCGCGCTGGCCACCGCCACCGGCTGAACCCTGCGGACGTCCACCCGCTTGCGCCGGACGGCCCTGGCCCTGACCTTGCGGACGTGCCGGCGGGCGAGCACCGCCACCACCGCCACCGCCACCGCCGCCACCAGCCGATCCACCGCGGCGCGGACCGCCGTTGCGCGTGCGTCCGCCGACCTGGATCGGCTCGGGCCGCTCGCCCGGATCGGGCTCGTAGCCCTTGACGACCTCGCTCGGAATGCTGCGCTTGATCAGCTTCTCGATGTCGGCCAGGAAGCCTTCCTCGTCGACGCAGGCCAGCGACAGCGCCTCGCCCTGCGCGCCGGCCCGGCCGGTGCGGCCGATGCGGTGCACGTAGTCCTCGGGGACGTTG
>JACCDQ011809534.1_pt1 | contig 11067 bp, 6 predicted proteins | sample 7446031 | NCBI WGS metagenome assembly JACCDQ01 (sample SAMN15323442, study PRJNA562643) | freshwater metagenome | isolation source: river surface water | place: USA:Blue River Watershed | collected 2017-08-17
AAATATGGTGCTAACTTCCTAAATCAAGGTTATTTTAGCGGAGTAACTGTTTATAATGAAAATGGTATTTCGGCTACAGAGACATATCTCCCAACTAAATTTAAGGATTTAGCTTTGACGAATAGAAATTCCTATTCGGCTTCTTTCGGGTTTTCTCAAATACTAACTAAACGATTTCAGTTTTCAGTTTTTTTTGATGTTCTCCAACAACAAGGATTATTATCAACACCATATCATCGTATCTATTTTGCTGATAAAACTAATTTTTTTATTGGTCAACCGCAATATATTGCTAATTATGAAAACACTACTAATACAGGTGTATTCAAATTAGCTGATGATATAGAGCGATTACCTAATACCCGTTTTAAATTACCTATTGGAGCTCGTATTAATTATTATATCAATGAATATTTAGTTTTACGTACGTATTACAGGTATTATTCAGATGATTGGGATATTCAAGCGCATACAGCTAGTGTAGAATTGCCGTTTAAATTATCGGATAAATTCACTGTATTTCCAACATTTCGGTATTATAAACAAACAGCATCCAAGTTTTATGCACCTTACGAAATGCATCTTTCTTCGGAACAATTTTACACATCTGATCCAGATTTAGCTAACTTTGGTACCAAGCAGTTGGGTTTTGGAATTAATTACACTGATATTTTTGCTTCAGCCAAAATTTGGCAATTTGGACTTAAAAATGTTGATTTTAGATTCCATCAATATAAACGAAGTGATAAACTTAAGGCAAGCATAGCAACAATTGCTTTCAAATTTATTATGCAATAAATATTTTTATAATGCGCATATTACTTGTAGAAGATGAAGTTGGAATCATTCAATTCTTACAGCAAGGATTGGAAGAAGAGGGTTATAGTATTACTACTGCATCAAATGGAGAGGCAGCTTTACAACTACTTTTAGAAAATAATTTCGATTTAGTTTTATTGGACTGGATGTTGCCCAAAATAACTGGTATTGAGGTTTGTAGAGAATTTCGTAAAAAAAATAAAACTACACCTATTATTTTTTTGACCGCAAAGGATACCGTTAAAGAAACTATTGAAGGTCTTCAGGCAGGTGCTAATGACTATGTTAAAAAACCATTTAGTTTTGATGAATTAGTAGCACGAATTAAAATTCATTTTCGAAATCAAGAAACACAGGTTTTAAATTTAGGTAGCATCGAAATAAATCTCAGTAATCGTTTGGTTTATGTTAACAATCAAGAAGTAACTTTGACGCATCGTGAATTTGAATTGCTATGTTATTTAGTTAAAAATAAAGGAAAAGTTTGTACACGGACCCAAATAATAGAAGAGGTTTGGGACATTCATTTTGACTACGACACAGGAGTAATCGATGTTTTTATGAATTCCATTCGCAAGAAATTAAATATAAAAAAAGAAGAAGATTGTATCAAAACTATTCGTGGAGTAGGATACATCGCAAATGACTAATTTATGCAACAACTTTCTTTTAAAAATCGAATCGCATCACATTATATTATTACCACTGCTTTGCTGATTGCAGTTGTTTTTTTTGTTATCTATTTTAGTGTACGGTTCAGTGTTTATAGTCATATCAATGATGATATACAATCAGAATCGGCCAAACATTTAACGGAGATTTCCGTTAATAATAATGATTTTCATTTACTTCATAAGAATGAATGGCTAGAAAGAGAACACAATACCATAGATGTGAATCCTGTTTTTGTTCAGTTTATCGATGAAAACAAAAAATTAGTTGAAAAGTCACCCAATTTGAAACGTAGTAATCTTAGATTTAATTCTCAAATTTCTTCAGGTCAATTGTATGATTATAAATTAGACGGAAAATTGATTCGCCAAACACAATTACCTATTTATCAAGAAAAAAGTATTGTAGGATATGTAATGGTAGCCATGTCATTAGAAAATGCCCAAATGGTTCTTCGTGATTTATTAGAAGTATTATTAATTGCATATCCTTCTATTTTAGGGGTTTTGTTTTTAATTGCACGAATCATTGCAGGAAGAAGTATTAAACCCATCAATACTATAATGACAACTTCTGATGCTATCACTAAAGACAATTTAAAGTCGCGAATAGTATTACCAAAAACAAAAGATGAATTGTATGTTTTATCAAAAACAATTAATAATTTATTGGATCGTTTAGAGAATGCAATTGAACGCGAGAAACAATTTACCTCTGATGCATCTCATGAGTTAAGAACTCCCTTAACGGTTATAAAAGGAACTTTGGAGGTTTTAACCAGAAAGCCAAGAACGCCCCAAGAGTATGAAGATAAAATTAATTTTTGCATTACTGAGGTCAATCATCTCAACCATCTAGTTGATCAATTATTGTTGTTAGCACGGTACGAAAATGAAAAACAATCCCTAAAAATTGAGTCGGTCTATTTGAATGCTTTATTTTTGGAAGTCATAGCAAGACAGTCCGTTTTAATCGAATCAAAAGGAATTACTATAACAACTTTGTTTAAAAATGATTTTTATTGTGAATCAGATCAGCATTTACTTGCTATAATTATCAATAACTTAATTTCAAATGCGCTAAAATATTCTAAAGAAAATGGAGTAATTGAAATTGAACTGAGGCAAAATTTACATCAAATAGAATGTACCATTTCTGACTCAGGTATTGGAATACCTAAGGCCGATTTAGAAAAAGTATTTCAACCCTTTTTCCGTTCTAACGCAATTACAATTTCACCAGATATTAAGGGGGTTGGAATTGGGTTGTCTATAGTACAACGATTGTGTTCTTTGCTTTCAATTGAAGTAAAAATAACTAGTGAAGAAAATATTGGTACCCAAGTTAACTTATCGTTTCTAAGTAAAGACTTAAGTAATTCTTAAGAAAAGAGCTATATTTATATGTTATTTTTGTGACTTATAAATAAAAGTATACAATGCTCGAGAAAATCATAGCTTTTAGTTTAAAAAACAAATTAATAGTATTACTATTCACTCTTGGAATATTTGGTTTTGGAATTTTCTCTTTATTTCAAATCTCAATTGGAGCTGTCCCCGATGTAACCAATAATCAAGTTCAAGTTATTACGACATCTCGCAATCTTTCCACGCAAGATATTGAGCAATTTATTACCTATCCTGTAGAGATAGAAATGGCCAATTTACCAGGTGTGAAAGAAATTCGTTCAATTTCAAAATTTGGGTTGTCAGTGGTAACGATTGTTTTTGAAGACAATTTAGGAACTTATTTACCAAGACAATTAATTGCCGAGAAAATAAAATCGGCTTCTGAAAAAATTCCAGAAGGTTTTGGTACGCCTGAGATGGGACCTATTACAACAGGTTTAGGAGAAATATACCAATATACCTTAGAAGTTAAACCTGAATTTAAAGCCAATTATTCGGTTACTGATTTAAGAACCATTCAGGATTGGGTTGTGAAACGTCAATTGTCTGGAATTAAAGGAGTAGTTGAAATTAATACTTGGGGAGGTTATTTAAAGCAATATGAAATTGCGATTAGTCCAGCCAGCTTAAAAGCGATAAACATTAGCATGAGCGATGTATTTACTGCTTTAGAAAAAAACAATAGTATAGCAGGAGGAGCTTATATTGAGAAAGTAAATCAAAGTTATTTCATTCGTGGTGAAGGAAAAGTAAAATCATTAGAAGATATTGAAAATATCGTAGTAAAAAACACCAATGGAACACCGGTATATATTAAAAATATTGCAACAGTAAACTTTGGCCACGCTAACCGATTTGGAGCTATTACTGGAAATGGAGAAGGGGAGAAAGTATTAGGACAAGTAATGATGTTAAAAGGAGGAAATTCTAAACAAGTGATTGCTGATGTTAAAAATAGAGTAGCCGAAATCCAAAAACATTTACCAGAAGGCGTGTATATCAACGGATTTTTGGAACGAAGTGAATTGGTAGGAAAAACGACTTTTACAGTGGCGGAGAATTTAATTCTAGGGTGCTTAATTGTAATTTTTGTAGTGGTTTTGTTATTAGGGAATTGGCGTTCAGGCTTAGTGGTGGCATCCGTTATACCACTTTGTTTATTATTTGCTATTTCCTTTATGAATATTTTTGATATTGATGCCAATTTGATGAGTTTAGGAGCTATTGATTTTGGAATTATCATCGATGGCGCGGTAATTATTGTTGAATTTATTGCTTTTCAAATCGTTCACAAATCAGCACATTTGACAACTCTTTCACAAGAAGAACGTCAACTACAAATTGACCAAATTACTTTTAAAAGTGCCTCTAAAATGATGAACTCGGCTGTTTTTGGACAGTTGATAATTTTGATCGTTTTCATACCTATTTTGTCTTTATCTGGAATAGAAGGAAAAATGTTCAAACCTATGGCCATGACCTTCAGTTTTGCCTTAGTTGGAGCCATGCTCTTTTGTTTTACGTATGTTCCAGTAGTTTCTTCATTGTTTTTAAAACCGAAAGAAGAAAGTGCTGATTCTTTTGCAAGCAAATTGATTTTGAAACTAAATTCATGGTACTTACCTATTATTACTTGGGCTTTGGCCAATACAAAAAAAGTATTGTACGGAGCATTTGGCCTTTTAGTTTTCGCAATCGTATTGTTCTCTACTATGGGAGGAGAATTTATTCCAACATTAGACGAAGGTGACTTTGTTATCCAGCCTGTTTTAAAAACTGGTACTTCTTTAACAAAAACAATCGCAACGACCACCAAAATTGAAAAAATCATCTTGAAAAATTTCCCAGAAGTAGTTCAAGTAGTTAGTAGAATTGGTGCTGCCGAAGTCCCAACTGACCCAATGTCTATGGAAGAAAGCGATGTTATTGTAAAACTAAAACCTAAATCAGAATGGGTGTCAGCGGAATCCAAAGATGAATTGGCTGATAAAATCAAAAAGTCGGTCGAAACTCAAATTCCGAATATGGAAATTGAATTTACACAACCCATCGAAATGCGTTTTAACGAATTAGTTTCCGGGACACGTTCGGATTTGGCAGTAAAGATTTTTGGAGAAAACCTAGATATTTTGGCACAAAAAGCACACGAAATTGAAAATGCAATTAGAAATGTGGAAGGAGCATCCGACATCATTATAGAAAAAACAGAGGGTTTACCTCAAATGTTCGTGCAATACGATCGTTCTAAAATTGCACGTTATGGATTGAATATTGCTGATTTGAACGAAATGATTGCTTTAAGTTTTGCTGGAAAAACAGTAGGCAATGTATTTGAGGGAGAAAAACGTTTTGACATGGTAGTACGTCTTAATGAAACGAATAGACACGATATTGAGGATTTGAAAAACCTATATGTGTCGACTCCAAACGGTCAACAAATTCCGTTAAGTGAATTGGCTACTATTGATTATACTTCCGGTCCTGCAAAGATTTCGAGAGATAATACCAATCGTAGAATTGTAGTGGGAATTAACGTAAGGAATCGCGATTTACAAAGTGTTGTAACAGATATTCAGAAAATTGTTGATACTAAAATTCAACTTCCATCTGGCTATTATGTGAAGTATGGTGGGCAATTTGAAAACCTTCAAAGTGCCAAAGCGCGTTTACTTATAGCGGTGCCAATTGCCTTATTTTTAATATTTATTCTATTGTATTTTGCCTTTGGATCCATCAAAGAAGCTTTAATGGTGTATTCGGCAATACCGCTTTCGGCAGTAGGAGGAATTTTATTTTTATGGGTTCGTGATTTGCCGTTTAGTATTTCAGCAGGTGTTGGTTTTATTGCACTTTTTGGAATTGCAGTTTTAAACGGAATCGTTTTAATTGAACATTTTAAAGAACTCAAACATCACGGAATGAAAGATATGGACGAATTAATTGTAAAAGGAACTACGGATAGATTGCGTCCTGTATTATTAACAGCGGCAGCGGCAGCTTTAGGATTTTTGCCAATGGCTATTTCTTCTTCAGCAGGAGCCGAAGTGCAACGTCCATTAGCAACAGTAGTAATTGGAGGTTTATTCACAGCCACTATTTTGACAATGATTGTTTTACCAGTTCTTTTTAAAGTGTTTGATCAAAAAGAGTTTAAGAAACCTAAATTTAAAATGCATCATAAATCAACCTATCTATTGCTATTCTTGTTGAGTTCTACAGTTATAATGGCACAAAATACGGCTTCAGAACGAGAACGTATTGTCAATTTAGCATTAGAAAATAATAAAGAAATCAAGGCTTCGCAATTACAATTAGAAAAATTAAAAGAATCGATTCAAACGGCCTATTCTTTTGATAAAACCAATGTATATTACAGTTACGACCAAAATAATTTAGCGCTAAACAACGCTCCATTACGAGTATTTGGAGTACAACAACGATTTGAGTTTCCTACGGTTTATGGTGCAAAGAAAAACCTTCTTGCTTCAGAGTATGAAAGAGAAAAAGCCCGATTTGAGTTGCAAAAAAACAAATTAACTTTGGCTGTTTCTAAAGTATATGAACATATTGTTTACCTCCAAAATCAGGAAAAACGCTATATGTATTTGGATAGTTTGTACCAAAATTTTTCTAAAGCAAGTAAGCGCCGTTTTGAATTGGGTGAAACTAATTATTTAGAAAAAATTACGGCTCAAGCAAAATCAGGACAAATTCAAACCAAAAAAGCTCAAATTGAAAAAGATAAATTAGCTCAATATGAAGTGCTTAATTCGTTAGTTCAATCTGAAGAAAAAGTGGTAGTTTCAAATAGCCAAATGAGTCTGCTAAATACTTTAGCAAATAGTTCAGTGAAAGAACTTCATTTGTCTTATTTAAAGCATATTACAACAAATTATGAAAAACAATTAAGCTTGCAAAAACAACATTGGTTACCAGATATTACTATTGATTATTTTCAAGGTAGAAATACAGGGTTAACGCAATCATTATATGGATTTCAAGTTGGGATTGCTTTGCCAATTTTATTTACAGGAACTACTTCTAAAATTAAAGTAGCACAATTGGATTTGAAAAGTTGGGAACAACAAAAACAATCTGAAGCACAAAAAATTGAACGTTATATTGACCAGAAGAAAAATGATTTAATTAAGTACCAAGAGGCTATTAATTACTACAATCAATACGGAAAAATATTATCTGAAGAAATTATCAAAGTAGCTAATTTGAGCTATAAGAACGGAGAAATTGATTTTTTTCAATACATTCAAAGTTTAGAAAATGGAACCAATATTCAAGTTGATTATTTAGATACATTGTTACAATACAACACTACCCAATTAGAATTGTATTACCCTAATTTTTAATCTATTATTATGAAAAAAACACTACATACTTTTGCTTTACTTACTCTTTTAATGGGGTGTAAAGAAACTAAAAATGAAGCACCAACAACTAAAGAAGACGGTTTAATTCACGTAACTGAAACGCAATTCAAATCGGGAGGAATGCAAATTGCAAATCCAACAGAACAAGATTTTGACGTAAGTATTGCTACTTCTGGGAAAATTGATGTGCCTCCACAAAACAGAGCTCAAGTTACTACTTTTATTGGTGGTTATGTAAAATCTACTACACTCTTAGTGGGAGACAAAGTACATAAAGGTCAAGCGTTGGTTACTTTGGAAAGCACCGAATTTTTAGATATTCAAAAAGACTATTTGGAAGTAGCCGAACAAATTAACTATCTAAAATCAGAATACGAACGTCAAAAAACATTGTTCAACGAAAAAATCAGTTCGCAAAAAAATTACTTAAAAGCCGAAAGCGATTACCGTAAAGCCAAAGGAATCTATCAAAGTTTAAGAGAAAAATTACTCTTACTAAAAATTAATCCGGCCAATGTAGAAAAAGGAAAATTAACTTCTATCGTTACTATTTCGTCACCAATTACAGGAGATATAGTAGTAATGAATGCTAATGTAGGAATGTATATTGCTCCTTCAGACGTGATATTGGAAATTGTAGATACCAACCATTTGCATTTAGAATTGGCGGTTTTTGAGAAAGATATTTTAAAAGTAAAAGTGGGTCAGAAAATTAATTTTACAGTCCCAGAAGCATCAAAAGAAGTTTTCCCAGCAGAAGTGCATTTAGTTGGAAAATCAATAGAAGGAAATGACAGGACAATTAATGTTCACGGACATTTAGACGAATCTGTAAAACAGAAATTACTAACAGGAATGTTTGTTGAAGCAAAGATTGTAACACATTCTAAAAAAGGAGTAGCGATTCCTACGGAAGCATTGATTACAGAAAGCAACAAAAATTTTGTACTTTTATTAGAAAATGTCAAAGACAAGGTCTATTCATTTAAAAAAGTAGCGGTTTCCATTGGAGAAAAGAATAAAGATTTTGTTGAATTCCTTCCTAATGGGATTATTAACACTTCTTCAAAGATTTTAACTAAAGGCACTTTCGATGTAGCCAATTAAAAAATAATAGATTAATAATAAACTTAAAATTTAGAAAATATGAATGAAGCACATTTACACATGGTAGTAAACCATTTTCCAATTATTGGGACCATTTTAGCTCTTGGAATTTTAATTGTAGGATTAATTTTGAAAAATCATTCAGTAAGAAATACTTCGTATGTTCTATTTATTGTTGCAGCTATATTTGGAGCCTTAAGTATGGGGACTGGAGAAGGTGCAGAAGAATTAGTTAAAGATATGCCTAATGTAGGCTGGGAAATTATTCACGAGCATGAAGAAATAGCAGAGAAGCTAGCGCTACTCTTGTATGTTCTAGGTTTACTTTCAATAATTGCTTTGTATTTGAATTTTAAAAAGAATACAAAAGAGAAATTAGTTTCATTATGCATAGTAGGTATTGGAGTTGTGAGTCTTTTTTTAGTGCAAAAAGTTGGGACTTCAGGAGGAGAAATACGTCATACCGAAATCAGAGAAGGTTTTCAGAATACAACTACTGAAAAAGAGGTAATAGATCATGATAAATAGGGGGCATTATTTTTTTACGAATTAGCTTATTTATTATTATATCAAAAAAAATAATATCGATTAATTAGGACAAATAGAAATATTTACAGCTTTTGTTTTAAAAATAACAATAATATATATTCCTTGTTATATTATTGTAAACTATATCGATTTCGTAATTTTATTTTCCGTAATTTTGATGTATGTAAAATGCTCTTTTATAAATACAATACAAAATGAAAAACATCAGAATTATTCAAGAATTACACGATTTAGGAATTACGGGATATCATGAAGTTTCGTACAATCCTTCCTATGAAGAATTGTTTCAAGATGAAATGTCGCATCGTAGAAAAGGATTTGAAAAAGGAGCTTTGACCGATACGGGTGCGGTAGCAGTGAAAACAGGAATTTTTACGGGGCGTTCACCAAAAGACCGATATATTGTAAAAGATGATGTAACTAAAGATACTATTTATTGGGATGATAAAGTGAATTTCCCAACTACACAATCCGTTTGGCGTGATTTAAAAAAATTAGTGCTGAAACAATTGTCAACTTCGTCTAAATTATATGTAGTAGATGCTTTTTGTGGTACCAATCCAGATACCCGATTGAAGGTTCGTTTTGTAATGGAAGTAGCTTGGCAGGCACATTTTGTAACTAATATGTTTATTAGACCATCTGGATATGAATTAGAAAATTTTGGAGAACCCGATTTTGTTGTTATGAATGGTTCTAAGGTAACTAATCCCGATTGGCAAAAACACGGTTTGAATTCTGAAAATTTTGTTGTCTTTAATCTTACTGAAAAAATCCAACTCATAGGAGGTACTTGGTATGGGGGCGAAATGAAAAAAGGAATGTTCTCTATGATGAACTACTATTTACCATTAAAAGGAATGGCTTCGATGCACTGCTCTGCTAATGTAGGAGAAGACGGCGATGTAGCTATATTCTTTGGTCTGTCAGGTACTGGAAAAACAACTCTTTCAGCTGATCCAAAACGCTATTTGATTGGAGATGACGAACACGGTTGGGACGATAATGGAATCTTTAATTTCGAAGGGGGATGTTATGCTAAAGTTATTGATTTGTCTGAAAAAAATGAACCAGATATTTGGAGAGCCATCAAAAGGGATGCCTTATTAGAAAATGTAATTGTAGATGAATACGGAGAGATTAACTATTACGATCATTCCATAACAGAAAATTCTAGAGTTTCATATCCTATTTATCACATCAATAAAATTGTATTGCCTTCAAAAGCGGGACATGCCAAAAAAATAATTTACCTTTCAGCAGACGCTTTTGGAGTATTGCCTCCAGTTTCTATCTTGGATGATGATCAAGCACAATACCACTTTTTATGCGGATATACCTCAAAATTAGCCGGTACTGAAAGAGGAATCACAGAACCTGTACCTTCGTTTTCACCCGCTTTTGGAGAGGCTTTCTTAACATTACATCCAACACGTTATTCTCAAACTTTAATTGGAAAAATGAAAGAACACGGTGCTAAAGCCTATTTGGTCAACACAGGATGGAATGGAACTGGGAAACGCATTTCATTAAAAAATACCAGAGCCATTATTGATGTCATTATTAGTGGCGAAATTGAAGAAGCCGAAACACAAGCAATTCCGTTCTTAAATTTAACTATTCCAACGGTTTTACCTAATGTAAGCGATGGTATTTTAGATCCAAGAGATACGTATCAAGACAAAACAGAATGGGAGCGTAGAGCAAAAGATCTAGCAGCCCGTTACATTAAAAACTTTGAACAATATACCAATACAGAAGAAGGAAAACGATTAGTTAGCGCAGGACCAACATTAAGTTAGTGTTTTGTATTTTAACAATAATATAGTTTTAAGTTATAATTATAATTGGGTGGTTACTATATTTTATTTTATATTTGCACACGAAATCAAGAAAATTTCTAATTAAAATTTATGTTATCAAATCAATTACATCATCATCATTTACAAAATTGCTCTCAAGCGATGTGTTAATGGTATGCGTGTAAGTCACATATTTGAAAACCCGTTTGAGTACATCAAGCGGGTTTTTTATTAAAAATCTGTTGTACTCAAATCACAACAAACAAAAACAACAAAACAATGAGTACTTTAAAAATTGCAATTCAAAAATCAGGGCGCTTAAAC
>JACCDQ010009121.1_pt1 | contig 11064 bp, 10 predicted proteins | sample 7446031 | NCBI WGS metagenome assembly JACCDQ01 (sample SAMN15323442, study PRJNA562643) | freshwater metagenome | isolation source: river surface water | place: USA:Blue River Watershed | collected 2017-08-17
AACGTGCGCGCTTGATCGCGGTGTCCACCTGGCGCTGGTAGTGCGCACGGGTACCGGTCAGGCGTGCCGGCATGATCTTGCCGTTTTCCTGGACGAAGTCTTTCAGGGTGTCCACATCCTTGTAGTCAACCTGTTCCACCTTGGCGACGGTGCAGCGGCAGAACTTCTTGCGCTTGAACAGCGGGTTCTGCTGCTTGCGCTTCTCTTTGAGTTTGCTCTTGTCGAATTTTTTGCCGAATGCCATTTTGCTGGCTCCTGAATCTAAGAAATTGTTTCGAAATCCGTGAGGTGGAACACCAGGGCCTTGCTGTTTCGGTTCTTGCGGGCCATGAAGCCTGCAAACCTGAACACCTGCCCCATTTCAGCGCGCTCCAGCATCTCGGCGATCTGTCCGGCGGCGACTGCTGCCATCTCGAACTCGACCCGCCTGGCGATGCCTGCCTCGACCTGCTCCGATTCGTGCAGCAGTCTCGCCGACACAATCGGGATGCCAGCCGGCGTATAACGTTTTACGTCACGCTCGGCCAGGGTCGCAATGCACTGAAAGCTGTTCTCTCCTCGCTCAGTCAAAGACACGTGGCTGTCAGGCAGCCGGCGCCTCGGTACGCGCTGCCTTGGCAGCGTCTTCCTTCTGCACGCTCTTCATGATCGGCGAAGGACCGGTCTCGGCCTTCTTCATGCGAACGGTCAGGTGGCGCAGCACGGCGTCGTTGAACTTGAAGCCGGTCTCGAGTTCTGCCAGGGTCTCGCCGTCGCACTCGATGTTCATGCAGACGTAGTGTGCCTTGGCGAGCTTCTGGATCATGTAAGCCATCTGGCGACGACCCCAGTCCTCGACGCGATGGATCTTGCCGCTACGGCCCGTAACGAGGGTCTTGTAGCGTTCGATCATCGCGGGAACCTGCTCGCTCTGATCCGGATGGACGATGAAAACGATTTCATAGTGACGCATTGTTTCTCCTTGTGGTCGGATTACAGAATCGCCCACCCCGGCGTCAGGACGGGTGTGGGAAGAGGAAAAGCCCGCAACTATACCCGCTTTATGCCGAAAGCTCAATCCGCTCAGGGATTTAGCAATTGAAACCGGCCAATCTGCACCTCTTTCGCCCGAAAAGGCTTGCGCCAGCGATGGATGCTGTATAAAAATACAGGCTGTGCATAAAAACAGCCCGGCAGGGGTAGGCGATGATCAAACTGACAGCACGCCAGGAGCAGATCCTGGGCCTCATCCGAGAAGCGATCGACAACACCGGCTTCCCGCCGACGCGCGCCGAGATCGCGCAGACCCTGGGATTTCGCTCTGCCAACGCGGCCGAAGAACACCTTCAGGCGCTCGCGCGCAAGGGCGCGATCGAAATCACCCCGGGGGCTTCGCGCGGTATCCGACTACTCGACCGCACTGCCGACAGCGGCACCCTGCTGCGCCCCAGCGGGCAAATGACGCTGCCGCACCCGGCGCTGATGCAGTTTTCCCTGCCGCTGATCGGCCGGGTCGCCGCCGGCTCCCCCATCCTCGCCGAGGAACACATTTCAGCGACGTACAACGTTGATCCGGCGCTATTTACCGCGCGCCCTGACTACCTGCTCAAGGTCCGCGGCATGTCGATGCGTGACGCCGGCATCCTTGACGGTGACCTGCTGGCGGTGAAAAAGACCGACACGGCGCGGGACGGGCAAATCGTCGTGGCCCGGCTGGATGACGAGGTGACCGTCAAGCGCTTCCGCCGCAACGGCGGGGCGATCGAACTGCTGCCCGAAAACCCCGACTTCGACACCATTCGCGTCGAGCCAGGCCAACATGAGTTTGCGCTGGAAGGGCTGGCGGTCGGCCTGTTGCGGGCCTGGGGCTAAGCACGGACGCCGCGGTCAGCTGCGGCGCTTGCGTTTCTCGATCAGTTGCGTGGCGATCCCGCGCAGGATATTCACCTCCTCCACTTCCAGCCCGGCGCGTGCAAACAGCCGGCGCAGTCGCGGCATCAGTTTCTTCGGGTTCTGCGGATCGAGGAATTCAATCTCGACCAGCGCCTGCTCGAGGTGCCGGAACATCCCCTCGATCTGCTCGGCGCCGGCCGGCTCACCGCGGAAGCCGACAGCGCTCGGTGCAGCGCTGCTCCCGGCGGCGGCCATCCGGCATTCGTAGGCCAGCACCTGCACTGCCTGCGACAGGTTCAGCGACGAATAATCCGGATTTGCCGGCACGGTCACCAGCGCGCTGCATTTCTCGACCTGCTCGTTGGACAGACCAAACCGCTCGTTGCCGAAGACCAGTGCGGCGCGCAATCCCGAATCGGCCGCCAACTGCTCCGCCAGCGCACGCGGCTCGAACATCGGCGGAGAAAATTCGCGCAGCCGGGCCGACAGCGCAACACTGAAATTGCATCCGGCCAGCGCCTCGTCCAGCGAGCCGACGATACGTGCACCAGCGAGAACGTCGGTCGCGCCGCTGGCCAGCGCGATCGCCTCCGGATCCTGCAAGGCCAGCGGATCGCGCGGATTCACCAGCACCAGCTCGGAAAATCCCATGGTCTTCATGGCGCGCGCCGCCGAGCCGATATTGCCGGCACGGCTGGTCTCGACCAGCACAAAGCGAAGGCGGCCGAACAGGGATTGGGAAGAAGCAGGCGGGTTCATTTAAAATAGCGGGCAACGCGTGAAGGATTTACGAGAGCTTACTGGCGGACTGCGCCGGCGGAACGGGTGAGGCCATACCCTCCGGCCGGATCGAAGTCGCCACCAGAAGGCCGTAGTCACTTCCGCATCGCTCATTCTCACAGCTGCCGAATTCTAACGGAACCACCATGCATCCCATGATCAATATCGCGGTGAAAGCCGCGCGTCGTGCCGCGACGATCATCAATCGCGCCTCTTTCGACCTCGAGCAGGTGCGCGTCACGCGCAAAGGGCACAATGATTTCGTCAGCGAAGTCGACAAGGCCGCCGAACAGGCCATCATCGACGTGCTGAAGCAGGCCTACCCCGACCATGCGATCCTTGCCGAAGAATCCGGCCCGTCGTCCAATCTGCACGACGAGAACGAGCACGTCTGGATCATCGATCCGCTGGACGGCACCACCAACTTCATCCACGGCTTTCCGCAGTACGCGGTGTCGATCGCGCTGCAGTACCGCGGCCAGATCACGCAGGCCGTCATCTACGACCCTACCCGCAACGAGCTGTTCACCGCAACCAAGGGCGTCGGCGCATTCCTGAATGAAAAGCGCATCCGCGTGACCAAGCGCGACAAACTGGCGGACGCGCTCGTCGGCACCGGCTTCCCGTACAGTGACCTGTCGGGCCTCGACGAATACCTGCAGATGTTCAAGGCCATGACCGAGAAGACCGCCGGCCTGCGCCGTCCCGGCTCTGCCGCGCTCGACCTCGCCTATGTCGCAGCCGGTCGCCTCGATGGCTTCTTCGAAAAAAACCTCAAGCCCTGGGACATGGCAGCCGGCGCGTTGCTGGTCAGCGAAGCGGGCGGCATCGTGTCCGACTTCCGTGGCGAAGGCAAACACATGGAAAAAGGCGACGTGATCGCCGGTTCACCGAAGATCTTCGCGCAGATGCTCGGCGTGCTGACGCCGTTTGCCTGACCTGCGAGAAGCCCGGCGGGGATGGCATCATCCCTGCTGGTCTTTCTCCGGCCGCAGAACCTTCTCCGGCCGCAGAATCAAAGTCCTGCTGAATCCGAACCGGCGCTTCGCGCCAACCCTGTTATACTCCGCGCCTGCGGCAATTGTTCCAGTCTCCTTGCCGCCCCTCCTGACTCACCCCTCCGAACCCGTGACTGGCGCCTGAAGCGGCGGCGGTTCGACCAATTTCTCATTTATGTCATTTGCTGAACTCGGCCTGGCCGAACCCATCGTGCGTGCCGTCACGGAAAGCGGCTATACCCAACCCACCCCCATCCAAGCGCAGGCCATCCCGGCCGTCCTCAAAGGCGGCGACCTGCTTGCCGGCGCACAGACCGGCACCGGCAAGACCGCCGGCTTCACGCTGCCGATGCTGCAGCGTCTCAATGGCGGCAAGCGTCCGGCGCCGCGCCACATCCGCGCACTGGTGCTGACGCCGACGCGCGAACTGGCCGCGCAGGTTGGCGAAAGCGTCGTCAATTACGGCAAGTACCTGAAGCTGACTTCCGAAGTGATCTTCGGCGGCGTCAACATCAATCCGCAGATCCAGAAGCTGGCGCGCGGCGTCGACATCCTTGTCGCCACGCCGGGCCGCCTGCTCGACCTGATGCAGCAGAACGCCGTCGACCTGAAATCGGTCGAGATTCTGGTGCTGGACGAAGCCGACCGCATGCTCGACATGGGCTTCATCCGCGACATCCGCAAAGTGCTCGCGGCATTGCCGCCGCAACGGCAGAACCTGCTGTTCTCCGCCACCTTCGCCGACGAAATCAAGGCACTGGCCGACAGCCTGCTGGACAACCCGGCAATGATCGAAGTCGCTCGGCGCAACTCGACCGTTGAAGTCATCAGCCAGAAGATCCATCCGGTGGACCGCGACAAAAAGCACCTGCTGCTCGCGCACCTGATCAAGGAGCGCAACTGGTTCCAGGTGCTGGTGTTCACGCGCACCAAGCACGGCGCAAACAAGCTGGTCGAACAGCTTGGCAAGGCCGACATCAGTGCAATGGCCATCCACGGCAACAAGAGCCAGGCGGCGCGTACGCGCGCCCTGTCCGAGTTCAAGAGCGGCAAGCTGCAGGCGCTGGTGGCGACCGACATCGCCGCACGCGGCATCGACATCGACCAGCTGCCGCATGTGGTCAACTACGACCTGCCGAACGTGCCGGAAGATTACGTGCACCGGATCGGTCGTACCGGTCGCGCCGGCGCAACCGGCGAAGCGGTGTCGCTCGTCTGCGTCGACGAGCATGGCCTGCTGCGCGACATCGAGCGCTTCATCAAGCGCGAAGTGCCGAGCGAGGTTGTGGAAGGCTTCGAGCCTGATCCGACCGCCAAGGCGCAGCCTATCCAGCTGCGCAGCCAGGATCATCGCAATCATTCGCAGCGCGGCGGCCAGTCGCGTTCAGGTGGCGGCCAGTCGCGTTCAGGTGGCGGCCAATCGCGTTCAGGCGGTGGCCAGCAAGGACAGCGCAACGGCATGCCGAAGCCGGCCGGCGGACGCCCCGCCCAGGGCAACCGCCAGGCACAGGGACAAGCGCCCCGCGCGCCGCAGGCACCTCGTCCTGCACAAGGCGCGCAGCCGGCGGCCCGTCCGACCGGCGCTCGTCCGGTGCAGCGTGGCGGCGCCCTGCTGAGCCAGCCGGCCGCCAACGCGCAGGCCCGCAAGCAGCGCAGCGGCGAGAACTGATCCGCCACGCAACGGATCGCTTTCGCACAGCCGAGGCTGTGCTACATTTCGCATCACTCACGGAGGCCGGGCGCAAGCCCGGCTTCTTTCACTTTATCGTCCTGAATCCATGAATGCTCCCGACCGGAACGGCGCCGAAAAGCACACGCCCATGATGCAACAGTACCTGCGCATCAAGGCCGACTATCCGGACCTGCTGCTGTTTTACCGGATGGGTGATTTTTACGAACTGTTCTTTGATGACGCCGAGAAGGCCGCACGCCTGCTCGGCATCACGCTGACCCAGCGCGGCGCATCGAACGGCACGCCGATCAAGATGGCCGGCGTGCCCTTCCACTCGGTCGACCAATACCTCGCCAAGCTGGTCAAGCTGGGCGAATCCGTCGCCCTCTGTGAACAGATCGGCGACCCGGCCACCAGCAAGGGACCGGTCGAGCGCAAGGTTCAGCGCATTGTCACGCCAGGCACGCTGACCGAATCGGAGCTGCTGCCGGAAAAATCCGACCGCCCGCTGCTCGCGCTGCATGTGCTGCCGCAGCGCAAAGGCGTCTTGCTCGGTTTCGCCTGGCTGTCGCTGGCGAGCGGCCAACTGCGCGTCACCGAATTGCTGGTCGACGAAACGCAGGTGCCGCTGCGGATACGGCAGGAACTCGAACGCATCGCCCCCGCCGAGATTCTCGTCGACAGCCAGCGTTCGGCGCTGCTGCAGGAAATCCCCGGACTACGCCCGACCACCGTCGCCGACTGGCACTTCGAAATCGCCGCCGCGCAGAAGTCGCTGCTCGAGCAACTCGGCGCAGCCACCCTCGCCGGCTACGGCGCCGACGGCCTGACGGCGGCAATCGGCGCGGCCGGTGCGCTGCTGGTCTATGCGCGGCATACGCAGGGAAAGAACCTGCAGCATGTGCGCGCGCTACAGGTGGAAAACGAGGACGAGTTCATCGGCATGGATGCGTCCACGCGCCGTAACCTCGAACTCACCGAAGCGCTGCGCGGCAGCGACGGGCAATCACCCACCCTGTTCTCGCTGCTTGACCACTGCCGCACCGCGATGGGCTCGCGGCTGCTGCGCCACTGGCTGCACCATGCGCCGCGCGCGCAGGCAATCGCACAGGCGCGCCACGCAGCCATTGGCACGCTGCTCGACGCACAGGCCTGCGCCCCGCTGTCGGCGCTGCTGGCCGGCGTGCCCGACATCGAGCGCATCGCCAGCCGCATCGCGCTGCTGTCGGCGCGCCCGCGCGACCTGTCCGCGCTGCGCGCCGGCCTGCAACAGCTGCCGGCACTGCGAGACACGCTGTCGCCCGTAAATCCCCTCGGACAGGCCGCGCTGCTTGAACAAACCCATGCCGAACTGGCGACGCCGCACGTCTGCCTGTCGCTGCTCGAACGTGCGATCGCCGCGGAGCCGGCCGCGCTGGTGCGCGACGGCGGCGTGATCGCGCGCGGCTTCGATGCCGAACTCGACGAACTGCGCGGACTGTCTGAAAACGCCGGCCAGTTCCTGGTCGACCTCGAAACGCGCGAGCGCGAACGCACCGGCATCGCCAACCTGCGGGTCGAGTACAACAAGGTGCATGGCTTTTACATCGAGGTCACGCACGGACAGACTGCAAAAGTCCCCGAAGACTACCGCCGCCGCCAGACGCTGAAAAATGCCGAGCGCTACATCACGCCGGAACTGAAAGCCTTCGAGGACAAGGCGCTGTCGGCACAGGACCGGTCGCTGGCGCGCGAGAAGATGCTGTACGAGCAGGTGCTGCTGCAGCTCGGCGAGCACATCGCCGAACTGCAGCGCATTGCGCAGGCAAGCGCACGGCTGGACGTACTGGTCGCATTGGCCTCGCATGCCGAACGCAACCAGTGGTGCTGCCCGCTGCTGACGGCCGAAGCGGGTCTCGAGATCGTGCAGGGCCGCCATCCGGTGGTCGAGAACGCGATCGAGCGCTTCATCGCAAATGATTGCCGGCTGACCGCCGAGCGCCGGCTGCTGCTGATCACCGGCCCGAACATGGGTGGCAAATCGACCTACATGCGACAGCTCGCGCTGATCGCGCTGCTGGCCTACGTGGGCAGCTATGTGCCGGCGACGTCGGCGACGCTCGGGCCGGTTGACCGCATCTTCACCCGCATCGGCGCGGCCGACGACCTGGCCGCCGGTTACTCGACCTTCATGGTCGAGATGATGGAATCCGCTGCCATCCTGCACGGCGCAACCGAGCGCTCGCTGGTGCTGATGGATGAAGTCGGCCGCGGCACATCGACCTTCGACGGCCTCGCGCTGGCCTGGGCGATCGCCATCGCGCTGCTGCAGCAGAACCGCAGCTATACGCTGTTCGCCACCCACTATTTCGAGCTCACGCAGCTGCCGCAGACGCACCCCGGCTGTGCGAACGTGCACCTGTCGGCCGTCGAGCACAAGGACAGCATCGTCTTCCTGCACGCCGTGCAGGAAGGTCCGGCGTCACAGAGCTACGGCCTGCAGGTCGCACAACTGGCCGGCGTGCCGCAGCCGGTCATCCGTGCAGCGCGCCGCCACCTTGCGGCACTTGAGGCGCAATCGGCCGACGCCGGCGGGCAGTTTGACCTGTTCTCGGCGCCGCCGCCCGTTGCCGACGAGCCGCCGGCCAGTACCGAACCGCCGCCCGCGCTGCTGGCGCTCAGGGACATCGATCCCGACAGCCTCAGCCCGCGCGAGGCGCTGGATGTGCTGTACCAGCTCAAGCGGCTGGCCGCAGGCAACGAGGACTAGCGGTGATGCGACGCGCGACGCTGCTGCCAGCCGCACTGTTTGCGCTGCTGTCGGCGCTCGCCGCGCCGACAGCAGCAGAGCCGTTCCGAATCTCCGTACTGATGCACGCGGCCGCAGGCAGTGACGGCGAAGCAGCGCTGCGCGGCGCGCTCGAACAGGCGCAATCGCACGACCCTGCCTTCATTGTCGTAAACGGACTCAAAGAAGCTTCCGAGGCCTGCAGCGACCGGCTGTTCCGGCGCCGCAAGGCGGTACTCGAGGCGGCCGCGGCGCCCGTCTTTCTGTCGATGGCCGGCAGCGACTGGATCAACTGCCGCGACCGCCGCGGGCGACCGGCAGAGACCGTCTGGCTCGGCCTGCTGCGCGAACAGCTGTATGGCGACATCAGCTGGAACGGCTCCAAGCAACTGAGCCTGCGACGGCAATCGGCGCTGCCGGCCTTCCGCAGCTATGCGGAAAACACCCGCTGGTCAGTACAGCAGGTGATGTTCGCGACCCTGCACCTGCCGGCGCAGAACAACCACTACCTCACGGCCGCGGGACGAAACAGCGAATTCGAAGACAGGCTGACAGCAAACCGCGACTGGCTGCGCCGGCTGGCGCAACTGGCGTCGATAGAACATCGCAAGGCGATCGTGCTGTTCTGCGACGGGCGGCTGTGGCCGGCCACGCGACCTCCGGCGGGAGTGCGGGATGGTTTTCAGGAGATGCGCAGCGCACTGCGCGCATTCGCAACGACCGTGCGCATGCCGGTGCTGCTGGTGCAAGGTCCGGCAGCCGCCAACGGGCCGGCGGTACCTGCCATCGAATGGCAGGGCAAACTCGGCCACCTGAGCCTGCCCAAAGGAGTGACCGACCTCGAAGTCGATCCGGAAGCGGCGCTTCCGTTTGCGCTGGCCGGCTCTGACAACAGCACCGGTCCCGCGCAATGATCCGCGCCGGTCAAGCGCGGATTCCGTACGTGCTTACGGCAAACGATTACTGCAGCTGGATCGAGCGAAACTGATCGCTGTCGTCGTCATCGTCGTCGTGATGATGACCATGCGGGCCATGCACATGGCCGTGCGCGACTTCCTCGTCGCTGGCCTTGCGCACCTCGACAACATTCAGCGCAAACCGCAGCGCCATGCCGGCCAGCGGGTGATTGCCGTCGAGGACAACCTTGCCGTCGGCAATGTCGGTCACGGTAAAGACATGCGTGTCGGCATGCGAACCACCTTCCGGCGCCGCTTCGAATTGCATGCCGACTTCGATTTCGTCCGGGAACAGGTTGCGCGGCTCGATTTTCACCAGTTCCGCATCGTATTCGCCGAAAGCATCTTCCGGCTCGACCTGGATCGTGACCTGATAGCCTGCTGCCTTGCCGTCCAGGGCCTCCTCGATTTTCGGCAGCGTGTTGTTATAGCCGCCGTGCAGGTAGACCATGGGCTCACTGCTTTCCTCGATCAGGTTGCCTTGTGCATCGGACAGCTGGTAGTGCAGTGTCACGACCGTGTCCTTCGAAATGTTCATGTTGATCCTTTCAATGAGCCAGCTCGCATTATAACCGCCGGCCATGATGCGGCCGCCGCTGCGACGCATGCCGATATAATCGCGGCATGAAAATTCACAGCGTACTCGGGCAACTGCCGCCCCGCGATTTCCTCAAGACCTACTGGCAGAAAAAACCTCTGCTGATACGTCAGGCGATTCCCGGCTTCCAGCCGCTGCTATCCCGTGAAGCCCTGTTCGCACTTGCCGGCAATGAAGCCGTGGAATCGCGGCTGATCACGAATTTCCGCCAGCGCTGGAAAATGCATCACGGCCCCGTGACCGAATTGCCGCCCGTATCGCGCAAGAACTGGACGCTGCTGGTCCAGGGGGTCAATCTGCATGACGATATGGCAGACCGCCTGCTGAATCGGTTCCGCTTCATTCCCGATGCGCGCCTTGATGACCTGATGATCAGCTACGCGACCGACACCGGCGGCGTCGGCCCGCATTTCGATTCCTATGACGTTTTCCTGCTGCAGGCCCACGGCAAGCGCCGCTGGCGCATCGGCGCACAGAAAGATTTGTCGCTGGTCGAAGGCATGCCGCTGAAAATCCTGCGCAACTTCACGCCGACGCAGGAATACGTGCTTGAGCCGGGCGACATGCTCTACCTTCCGCCGCATTACGCGCATGAAGGCGTCGCCGAGGGCGAGTGCATGACTTATTCGATCGGTTTCCGCGCACCGTCATGGCAGGAGCTCGGCGAAGCCTTCATGAACTTCATGGCCGACAATGTTGACCTGTCCGGCCGCTATGCAGATCCGCAACTGGCTCCCACGACGCATCCCGCAAAAATCGGCGACGACATGGTGGATAACGTCGGAAAGCAGTTCGCGAAGCTGGCAGCTCGCCCCGAAGACATCGCCATCTTCCTCGGCGAATACCTGTCCGAACCCAAGCCAACCATCTGGTTCGATCCGCCGCAGCGCGCGTTGCCGCTGGCGCGCTTCATCACCACGGCGGACAAGCGCGGACTGCGACTGCACCGGAAGACACGCATGCTGTATCGCAGCAAATTCGTCTTCATCAACGGTGAATCCTTCCAGCCGACCGGCACCGATCGTCGCTTGTTGCAGGCACTGGCAGACCAGCGCGAACTGCCCGCAGGACAAATTACCCAAGCGTCCCCCGACTTGCAGGAAAGCCTGCACCAGTGGTATCGGGATGGATGGCTTGTGGGCAACTGATTGCGCGTCACAAGTGCCCTCAATCGGCCGCCAATTTCGTTCAGCGATCCGGCTCATGCTCTGCCGGCAAAAGCGTTGCGGTTGTTATTTTTACTTACAAGAAATTGAGGGCAAAGCAGGCGAAATGGACTGAAATTGGCTTGCATGCGTTTCAAAAAGGCCAGTATAATTGCCGTTTAGGAAGTTTTGCGATGTGGCAGCGCGGCATGCTGCAGCGCCAGTGAGCAAGGCATCCTAGAAATGTGCGATAACTACCGGTAGTTATTAAACTGG
>JACCDQ010129553.1_pt1 | contig 11064 bp, 7 predicted proteins | sample 7446031 | NCBI WGS metagenome assembly JACCDQ01 (sample SAMN15323442, study PRJNA562643) | freshwater metagenome | isolation source: river surface water | place: USA:Blue River Watershed | collected 2017-08-17
CGTTTTAAAACCTTCAAAGCAGCAGACCTTCAAGCCCATTTTGCAGATTATGCTTTTCCGATTCCAGAAGTATTGGCAGTTACAAAAGATAGCGAATTGATTCAAAATGATTTAATTGATTTGAAACCAATAAACCGTTTCGCTTTTGGAAGAGTCTTACTAGCAGGAGACGCTGCTCATGCAACTACTCCGAATATGGGACAAGGGGCTTGCCAGGCAATTGAAGATGCTATTGTCTTGAAAAATTGCCTCCGAGAAGGTAAGTCAATAGCAGAAACGTTACAAAATTTTGAACGAAAGAGAATCCCTAGAACAACAAAGGTTGTCAATCACTCTTGGCTTATCGGTAAACTAGCTCAGGTGGAAAACCCTTTCTTGATAAAATTACGGAATTTTCTGATGAGAAAAACTCCTGCGAGTTACCAAGACACTACCTATCGTTTTTTGTATGAAGTAGATTTTTAAGGAACGTTTATCCTTTTAATCAACCATTCATCCGTAAAATTGAAATGCTTGAAACCTTCTGAAAATGAACATCGTTAACAAACTAACGACATAATATATTTTCAAATGCAAAAAGCTATTCTTATTCCCGTAATAACCCTTATACTCTTATTAATAGACTGGTATGTTTGGCAAGCGGTTCGAGTTTCTTTCCAACAAACGACGCAACAGACCCAACAACTGGTTAAATATATTTTCTGGGGACTCACAACCCTTACCCTTTCGGGAATGTGGGCTTATAATTTTATCAATCCAGATTTATTAGGTAAAAATATGCGTACCATCATTATGGCAGGCTTTTTTGTCAATTATGCTTCCAAATTAGTTGTACTGATATTTCTGCTCATTGATGATTTAATCCGATTAATTCGCTGGGTTATCAGTTTATTTCAGTCAAGTCCGCCCTCATCAGAAATAAGTGCTAGTACTGATTCTTTGGTCACACAGCCGATTACACGCTCTGATTTTTTAATGAAAACAGCCGTAATTGCAGGAAGTGTCCCTGCTCTGGCAATGACTTGGGGAATCCTATCTGGAGCTCATGATTATCGGGTACGTCGTGTCAAATTAGCCTTAAAGAATTTACCTAAATCCTTTGAAGGCATGACGATTGCTCAAATTTCAGATATTCACTCAGGTTCGTTTTTCAACCGAGTAGCCGTAAAGGGTGGCGTTGAAATGTTGATGAAAGAGAAGCCTGATATGGTATTTTTTACAGGAGATTTAGTCAATAACTTTGCTACCGAAGTGCAAGAATATATTGATATTTTTAACAAGGTAAAAGCACCCTTAGGGGTTTTTAGTACGTTGGGTAATCATGATTATTCAGACTATATTAACTGGGGAGCGAATGTTGCAGGGAAGCGTCAGAACCTTCAAAACCTGATGCACGCACACAAAGTAATGGGTTATGACTTATTGATGGACGAACATCGTTTTATCGAACAAGGAGGTGAAAAATTGGCAATTGTAGGGGTACAAAACATTAGTGGACAAACTCGATTCCATACCTATGGCGACCTTTCAAAAGCGGTTAAAGGAACAGATGAAGCAGCAGTGAAATTACTCCTTTCACATGATCCAACACACTGGGATAAGGAAGTTAATACCCAATTTAAAGACATAGATGTGATGTTCTCAGGACACACGCACGGCACGCAATTCGGTATTCCGATTGGTGAAGATAAAGTTTGGACACCTGCTCAATATGCGTACAAACAATGGGGAGGACTATATAAAGAAGGTGACCAACAATTATATGTAAACCGTGGTTACGGTTACTTGGGTTACCCAGGAAGAGTAGGAATGCCTCCGGAAATTACTATTTTCGAATTAGTGAAAGCGTAAAAAAAAGCCTGTTCTTGTCATCAAGAACAGGCTTTTTTTAAAAATTAAATTGTGCTTGTAAACGGAGCAAGTTTCCTGTTTGACGATTGGATGTTAGACTAGCATCTTCAAAGGTTCTATCGGAAATGGTATAAATAGCAGTTAGTTCAAAATAATCTTTTAGTTGCCATTCTGCACCCAATTCCAAATCTTTCACGATGTAACGTCTAGCGTCAATTTCGTGTTTTTTCCCTCCGTTGTAATATTGATATTTAACAAAAGATGTCAAGTGATTTTCACCGATTTTTTGGCGGTGCATCAATTGGGCGTATCCTCCCCCTAAAGGTTTCAGTTCTGTTGTCTTAGTAGAAGGATTAAATTCAGGGCCTTCTCCTACATTGTATTCTGCTTGCAGTCCAAACGGCTGCGGATAAATAATTAAACTAGCAGCTACACGACGGTCAAGAAATTCGGTGCCAGTCGCCTTATTTTTCGTAATGTCTGTATTCTTATCAATGACAAATTTTCCTGTATATGCTTGAAGTGAACCTTCTATAATTTGCCCAGATTTTAGTTTGAAAGGATAGGTCAACCTAGTGACAATATGTGGTTGGTTATTAGCCTCTGCTTTATTGGCATTTTGTCCATTGTAAGCACCAATCGCAAAAACACCATAATCTCCACTACCTTTTAATCCTGATTTAACAAGATAAGCAAAACGCTCTCTGATAGTTGCAGGAGCCCAGTAATAAAAAATACCTAAATCACGCTCGTTTGAAACTGGACTATTTGTAGCATCAGCACGGTCTAATGCAAGACGGTTTTGTGATGATTGCATATTTTCAAAACCATAAGGGACTTTACTTTGTCCAATCCTAAAGCGAGATTCTTTTTTAGCATCAAGAGCTAAGTCAAAATAGGCATCTCTTACTTGAAAGCTATGTTGAAATGAGTTACTAACATTCGAGGCAAAATCAGGTTGGATATAAATGTACAAACGCTCAGAAACATCACCCGAAAAAACTAAACGCCCTCTACGGATAAAAAAACCTCCATTTTCACCCCACGATCTATCGCATTGTTCACATTTTAGTTTTTCGTTAGTTTCTAATAAACGATTATACCTTACTTGGGCATAACCCCTAAGCGAAATACGTTCGAACCATTTTTTGGAAGTTGTTTCTGTTTTTTGTTGTGCAAGAGTATTTGCACTAAGGGCACAGATAGCCATTAGAACTAGGAGTCCTTTGTAAGTTTTCATCTGGATTTTTCGATATTGGTAGTTGCAATGTACTTGTGCGAATTTTGAAGAGTAAGCGTGCGGTATATTCCAATTCGCAACCGCACGCTTTTAATTATGTGTTATAATAGAATGCTAATAGATAGCATTTTTCTTGAATCTATCCAACGATAGTACGTAGTAAATAGAATAACGTAGCAGAAAGAATAATCGTTACAGGTAACGTTAAAACCCATGCCATTACGATATTTTTCACTGTACCACCTTGTAAGTTTTTGATACCTTTAGAAGCTACCATCGACCCCGCAATACCCGAAGATAATACGTGAGTTGTAGAAACTGGCCATTTGTAAGCAGTTGCCAACCCAATTGTAATTGACGCAACTAATTCAGCAGAAGCACCTTGTGCATAAGAAAGGTGTTGCTTCCCGATTTTTTCACCGATAGTTACTACGATACGTTTCCAACCAATCATAGTCCCTAATCCTAATGAAAGAGCAATCATCCACATTACCCAGTTAGGAGCGAAATCCGTTAAAGAAGATAAGCCTTTTCCAGTACTTCCTAACGTAAAGAATGGAGCTTTATCGCCAGATGTAGCTTTCTTCAACGCTTTTTTATCAGCAGCACTTAACGTAACAGCATCACTTTCAGTTAATTTTTTTGTATGTTTCGTAATTGCTAAAACGTCTTTACGAATCTCTAATTTCTTATCTGTGCTCAAGGTATGATTCAATGCATTTTGTTCTAAAACAGCAGTTAAACCCTTGGTTGCTTTCATGATTTTGCCATAACTTTCTTTCTCAGTAGAAGAAAGAGCGTTGGTGTCAATTTTAGCGATAATAGTCTGAACAGTAGCTACTTCTGCTTTTAATTTGAACGGATCTACATCTGTATTTAATGCAAAATAACTTGGAAGGAAAGCAATCAAGATTAACATTACCAAACCAATTCCTTTTTGTCCATCATTACGTCCGTGGAAGAAACTTACTAAGGTACAAGTCAAGAATAAAATAGCACGAATCCACATGGGAGGAGGAGTGTCTTTTTTCGGCTCTTTAAAAATTTCTTTATTTCCGATTGATTTCTTCATGATATACATAAAGATAATTGCTACAGCAAAACCGAATACAGGAGATAATAATAAAGCTTGACCAATTTCAATTACTTTGTCCCAGTTAACTGTTTTTAATCCATCCTTATTTTCAGGTAATACTGCATATCCAACTCCAATACCAATGATTGAGCCAATCAATGTATGAGAAGAAGAGGCAGGAATTCCGAAATACCAAGTACCTAAGTTCCATAAAATAGCAGCTCCAAGCATGGCAATAGCCATACACATAGAGTGATAGACGTTGGGGTCAATAAGCAAATCGGTAGGAAGAAGTCCGATAATGGACATGGTTACACCAACACCTCCTGTTAATAAACCTAGGAAGTTCATGAAACCTGACCAAACGACTGCTTGAGTGGGTTTTAGTGAGTTAGTATAGATTACCGTTGCAACCGCATTGGCCGTGTCGTGAAAACCGTTCACAAACTCGAATGCACATGCCAAGAAAAGGCAAAGGAAAAGGAGGATAAATAAAGTAGTGTCTAATCCGAACATTGTTTTTTTGTTTAATTGTACTAGTTGCTAAAGATGGTTATGAATGAATAGGATTTCATTATAAATTAAAAAGCGTGTAAAAGGGCTTTTTTATCTTCAGTTAAAGTAGTAGCTATTGCGTGGATTTTTTCATATTGGTATTTCGTTTGCAAAGGTAGAAATTGTTTATGATGTCAATGTTACCAAATTGTTAAATCTCACTTTTAAAAAAAAACGAAGTTGATAAATGGTCGGATAGCTGTTAAGATGTACGATTGAGAGGAGTAAATTAACCTTTCTAAAAAAAAAACTTCAAAATTCTTTCTAACTATTTGTATCTTAACAAGAAAGCCGTAATTTTGCAGTCCGTTTCGTAGGGCATTAATCAAGTTTCGCTTTCTAAAAGCAACAAGGTTCTGCTAATCAGCATGTTTAGTTACATACAAGGCTGGCGAAAAGGACGACGTAAATCAGGTAGAGAAGCTTCCACCTCTGCTGGCAGATTGAAATCAATTTTACATTATTCTATAGTTGAATAATGATTAAGATTAACTTAATAACGATTCCACAGAAATGGCAAAAGAAATAGCTGGCTACGTTAAGTTGCAATGCAAAGGTGGTGCTGCAAACCCATCACCCCCAATTGGTCCTGCCTTGGGTTCTAAGGGTTTGAATATCATGGAGTTCTGCAAGCAGTTCAATGCCAGAACACAAGATAAACCAGGTGTAATTCTACCTGTATTAATTACTTACTACAAAGATAAATCATTTGATTTCGTAGTAAAAACTCCTCCTGCTCCAATCTTGTTGTTAGAAGCGGCTAAGGTTAAACTTGGTTCAGCTCAACCAAACTTGAAAAAAGTAGGTTCTGTAACTTGGGATCAAGTTCGTACAATTGCTGAGACTAAAATGCCAGACTTAAACTGTTTTACAGTTGAATCTGCCATGAGTATGGTAGCAGGTACAGCTCGCTCAATGGGTCTTACTGTAACAGGAGAAAAACCTTTCTGATTTGAGAAATGAAAAATTTGAGAGTTTGACTATCTACTTTAATAGGTAGATTCTTCAAATAAGCTCATCTTCAAATTATCAAATTATCAAATTATCAAATTGAAAAAGAAATGGCTAAGTTAACAAAAAAGCAAAAAGAAGCTCTTTCAAAATATGACAACACGCAATCGTACACACTTACGAAAGCTGCTGAAATTTTGAAAGAAATTTCATATACGAAATTCGATTCTTCTGTAGATATCGACGTTCGTTTGGGGGTTGACCCTCGTAAAGCTGACCAAATGGTTCGTGGCGTTGTTGCCTTGCCTCACGGTACAGGTAAAGACGTTCGTGTATTAGTACTTTGTACTCCTGATAAAGAGGAGGAAGCCAAAGCTGCTGGTGCTGACCACGTTGGTTTAGATGAGTATATCTCAAAAATCGAAAAAGGTTGGACTGATATTGATGTTATCATCACTATGCCAACTGTAATGGCTAAAATCGGTCGTTTAGGTCGTGTTTTAGGACCTCGTGGCTTAATGCCAAACCCTAAGTCAGGAACAGTGACTTTAGAGGTAGGTAATGCGGTTAAAGAGGTGAAAGCTGGTAAAATCGACTTCAAAGTTGACAAAACTGGTATCATTCACACATCAATCGGTAAAGTATCATTCACACCAGAAAAATTAGCAGAAAACGCTCAAGAATTAATCAACACATTGTTGAAATTGAAGCCATCTTCAGCTAAAGGAACGTATGTTAAGTCAATTAACTTGTCTTCAACAATGTCTCCAGGTGTTCAAATAGACAAAGGAACAGTTAACGGTTTGTAATCATGACTAAAGAAGAAAAAGCAGCAATCATTGGAGAGTTGACCGAAAAGTTCGCAGCTACTCCATACTTCTACATCACTGATACCGCTGGGTTGACTGTTGCAGAAGTGAATGTTTTCAGAAAAATGTGTTTCAACGCTGGTTTAGAATACCGTATCATCAAAAATACGTTAATCGCTAAAGCTCTTGAACCCTCAGAAACTGATTATACAGAATTCAACGAAAAAGTATTAGTAGGTATGTCAGGTGTGATTTTCTCACCAGAAGACGCTAAATCTCCTGCTAAACTTATCAAAGCATTCAAGAAAGAAGCTGGAAAAGATAAAATCCGTTTCAAAGGTGCATCTATCGAAGGTGGTGTATTCATTGGTGAAGATCAATTAGTAGCTCTTGAAAACGTGAAGTCACGTCAAGAAATGATTGGCGAAATCGTTGGATTATTACAATCTCCTGCGAAAAATGTTATTTCTGCATTACAAGGCGGTGGTAACAAATTGGCAGGCATCTTGAAGACTCTTTCGGAAAGAGAAGAAGCTTAGTCAAAACGGCTTCCTAGTACAAAAACATACAGTATATTAATCAAAATCGTAAACAATTAAAATCTCTTAATACAATGGCAGATTTAAAAGCATTCGCTGAACAATTAGTAAATTTAACAGTTAAAGAAGTTAATGAATTAGCAGCTATCTTGAAAGATGAGTATGGTATCGAACCTGCTGCTGCAGCTCCAGTAATGGTAGCTGGTGGTGGTGCTGGTGATGCTGCTGAAGCTCCTGCTGAGAAAACTTCTTTCGACGTAATCTTGAAAGCTGCTGGTGCTAACAAATTAGCAGTAGTTAAATTGGTGAAAGACTTAACTGGTCTTGGCTTAAAAGAAGCTAAAGAAGTAGTTGACGGAGCTCCAAAAGCTATCAAAGAAGGCGTTTCTAAAGAAGAAGCTGAAGGTTTGAAAAAATCATTAGAAGAAGCTGGTGCTGAAGTTGAAGTTAAATAATTTAACACAACCACAGTCCTTAAAAAAGGTGTTGAGAATTTTCTCAACACCTTTTTTATTGTCCCTATATTCACATTTCGACCTTCCCTCTCTTGTCCCTTTAAATTGTTTTAGGGGTTGAGTATTTTAATCGCCAAATTTCTCTTTATGAGTAAATTCTAAGCATTTAAAATACTATTTAAAATGAAAATATTACATTTTTGGTCTAAGGCTATTTCCCTTATTACACTACTTCTTTTATCAAGTAACTTCTCGATTCAGGCTCAAATACTGGCATTCCCTGGTGCAGAGGGCTATGGAAAGTTTGCTGTAGGTGGACGTTCTGGAAAAGTTTATCATGTGACCAACTTAAATGACTCAGGGGCAGGTTCTCTGCGAGATGCCGTGAGTAGTCCTAACCGTATTGTCGTTTTTGACGTAGCAGGTACTATTAAAATTGTGGATCGTATGGTAGTGGCTGCAAATATCTATATCGCAGGTCAAACGGCACCTGGGGAAGGTATCACTGTATATGGTAATGGGTGGTCTTTTTCGAATGCTCACAACACGATTTGCCGTTATCTGAAAATTAGAATGGGGGTTGTGGGGACGAGTGGTAAAGATGCTAATGGGTTGGCTGAAGGACATGATATGATTTTTGATCATTGTTCGGTGTCGTGGGGACGTGATGAGAATTTCTCGATTAATGCAATCAATGCCCAACGAATTACTATTCAAAACTCTATTATTTCGCAAGGATTATTGACCCATTCCGCTGGTGGACTTATTCAAACGGATGGGGGAGTTACTCTTTATCGAAATTTATATGTGGATAACACCACCCGAAATAATAAAGTGAAAGGGGTGAGTCAATATGTGAATAACTTAGTGTATAACTGGAAGGCTGGTGCGTACATTATGGGAGGTGACTCGGAAGGAGAATCGTTTGTCAATGTGGCTGGAAATTGTTTCATCAAAGGTCCAGAAGAAGGCGTAAATCCTTTTAGTGGCGGTAATTCTTTATTCCACATATACGCCAAAGATAATATCAGTGACAGTAGTAGAAATGGTATTTTTGATGCTTATTCTATTCCCCAAAATGAATATACAGGTAATCCTGACTTTAAACCAACCCCGTTTGATTACCCTAGTTTACCGACTATTCCCGCAAAAAACCTTATCGAATCATTACTTCCCGACGTTGGAGCATCGTTGCCTTACCGAGATTTTGCCGATTATTATGTCATTAACGAAGTGAAAAGCTTTGGTAAAAAAGGCGAATTTATTGCCAACGAAAGTGTTTTACCTTTCGGTGCACCAACCACATGGAATTTGTGGTCAGGTACTACTCGTTTAGATACGGATAAAGATGGAATGCCTGATGATTGGGAAAAAGCCAATGGTACAAATCCCAATTTGGATGATGCCATGGTTATCAGTTCTTCAGGGTATGTTAATATTGAAAATTATATTAATGGAATCAATGCAAGTTCTTCTCAAGAATTTTTAAGAAGACCGTTGAAATTAATAACTGCTTCGTCAACACAAACACAAATCGAGTTGACATGGCTTGATTATTCAGAGAAGGAAACAGGCTTTCTCATTGAACGCAAAATCAATAATAAGTTCGTGCAGATAGGAACAACAGGAGTAAATCAAAACTCTTTTATCGTCACAGGCATGGCACCAGCAGAAGCGGATACCTTCAGAGTGCGAGCATATAATGACAAGTTATATTCTGATTATTCTAACGAACTGATTGCGAAATCAAAGCCTTTGGAAGCAAAAGTGATAGACCCCACAACGTTTGTACCTGACTTGATTTGGTCTGGAAAAACTAATAAAGATTGGGACAGAACCTCACTGAATTGGTTAAACGGAAGCACTGCCAAAGTGTTTACAGATAGCACCAATTTATCATTCTTAGCGGCAGGAACGGGAGGACAGACGATTAATCTGACGGGAGAAATGCCTACTAGAGATATCGTAGTAAATTCAAAAGAGAATTATACGTTTAGTGGAAAGGGATTTATTTCAGGGCTTTCATCCATGAATAAGCTGGGATTGGGTAGATTATCTTTGCAAACAAGTAATACCTACAAGGGGGCAACAGTTTTGCGAGCTGGTGTCTTAGAAATCAATACCTTACTCAATGGCGGGCTACCTAGTTCGATAGGAGCTTCTGCCAATTATGGATTTAATCTAGTTTTTAAAGGAGGAAAATTAGTATACACTGGGGCTACTACATTGACAGATAGGAGTGCTACGATTGATGCTACCGCAGAAATCGAAATCGCTAATCCTGATGCCACCCTAACAATGACAGGAGTATTAGCGGGTTCTGGAGGATTGACCAAATCTGGAGCAGGTAAGTTAGTGTTAAGAAGTGCCAACCCTTACTTAGGAGAAACAATTGTTAAAGGAGGAATACTTGAAGTCAGTCCAATTAGTAGTGCTACTCAAGCAGAAGACATCATTGATAATGGACAAGGAATTGGTACATCCAATATTTTAAGACTACAGGGAGGAACGTATCGCACGACCAATGGGAGCACCTCTATTTATGAAAATTATCCAATGCACATCTATGTAGCAGAGGGTACAGAGAATAGTTTTGAACCATTTAGAAATGCCAATTTGAATGGTGATGTGAGCGGAAATGGTACATTAACCTATGTTATTCCTTATTTGAGAGAATTGGTACAGGGAGATTGGAGTGATTTTACGGGCGTTTTAGTCGCCAATGGGGTAAATACCACCGATGGGAGTATTTTGATGATTGATAATGGAGTAGGTTTCCCTAATTGTAGTGTTCGAGCGATAGGCAATACCAAAATTTCAACCTATTCGAATAATCATACGCTTTATTTGGGAGGTTTATCAGGAAACACGGGTACGACTTTATCGTGTGGCGGAACCAAAACGGCTAGCTTTGGGAATGGTTTTACGACTTGGGTTGTCGGAGGAGCAGGAACCGATGAAGTATTTAATGGGGTCATCAATAACCACCTTTATGGCAATAATGCAGATGGCAACGGCACTACAACCATTGTGAAAGAAGGAAATGGCGAATGGAAATTAACAGGAAAAAATACCTACATAGGAACTACTACCATTAATGCAGGAAAGTTACTCATCAACGGCATCCATACTGGAACAGGTAAGGTGACTGTGAACGATGGTACATTAGGAGGAAAAGGGACTATTGCCGCAGAAGTACAAGTTTTTGGGAGTCTTTCTCCAGGAGATAATGGTATTGGAACACTGACCTTACAAAATAAATTAACATTAGGAGCGACTAGTACGGTAAATGTCGAAATTAATAAAACAAATGCTACTGCCGATAAAGTAATTGTGACGGGTCAACTTACGTATGATGGAGTCTTAAACATCAACGTTACTGGAACTCCTACGGCAGGGGATGTATATAAAATTTTTGAGCCTCGAGCTACGACTTCGGGGACGTTCTCTAAGATTGTGCCTGCTATTCCTGCTACGGGGTTAATCTGGAAGTTTAATCCAAGTACAGGAGAGTTAGCTGTCCAAAAACCTAATTTCATTGAAGCTCCAACGAAATTAACGCTAACGGCAACTTCGGAAAAATTACCAA
>JACCDQ010021044.1_pt1 | contig 11063 bp, 8 predicted proteins | sample 7446031 | NCBI WGS metagenome assembly JACCDQ01 (sample SAMN15323442, study PRJNA562643) | freshwater metagenome | isolation source: river surface water | place: USA:Blue River Watershed | collected 2017-08-17
ACATTCTTCAATAAATATGTATGGAAAGCAGATGCTATAGATTACAATGAATTTTATAAATACGTTGGAATGACTTTGAATAAAGAAATTGATTCAACTACACCATTTTTAGGCGTAACTATAAACAACGGAAAAATTGCAACGGTTCAAAGAGGCACATCTGCCTACGATGGTGGCCTCAATGTGAATGACGAAATTTTAGAAATCAACGGAGTAAAAACAATGAATCCTACGGGAATCATTTCTGAGAAAAAAGTAGGCGATAAAGTATCTATAAAAGTGAAGCGTTTTGGCCAAGAATTTACTTATGATATCATTCTAAAGCCAAATCCAGCAATTAAGTTTAAACTTGAAAAAGTACAAAATCCAACTCCCGAGCAAGAAGCACTTTATAAAAAATGGTTATTCATAAAATAGTGTTATATAACAAAAAAGCTCGCTTGAAAGCGAGCTTTTTTTATTAATCTACTGAATCTAAAATTAATTCAAAATCTTCCGACATTTCCTTAAATCTACTAACAACCCTTTCCATAAATGTATCGCCCAGCATTTCTTCAATTTCGTCTTCTCCTGATACATCATATTCACTAACTTTGTATGTCTGTTCGTACATACCAGCTTCAAACTTTATTATAAACTTATTGTTCCAAGCATAAAGCGATGCCTTGCAGAAATTATTTGGTATTTCTTTTATAAATTTCATTTTCGAATAATTTGTTTGTTATTAAACTGCAATGTTACGAAAGTATTTTCAATTCAGAAAACAAATTTTAACTTTTATCATACAAACTATAATATAATAATGAAAATTACTTTTAATACTTTTAGATTTATTTATACTTTTATACCTATTATTTTGTTTTTAGGGTGCAGTAGAGCAAAAAAAGATACAGAGCTATTTTTTATACAAGGAAATGTGGCGTATAAGAAAGGTAATTTGGAGGAAGCCATCAAGTTTTATACCGAAGCAATAGAAAAAACACCAAAATTTGCGGATGCTTATAATAATCGAGGTCGTGTTAAACTCGAAATGGATAATTTGGAAGGTGCTATTCAAGATTTTGAAAAAGCAGTTTCGATTGATGATAAATTCTACATGGCAAAATTTAATTTGGCAGAAGCTTATTCTAACACCGATAAACTGGAAGAGTCCTTGAATTTGTTAAAACAGATTGCTAATCAATATAAAGATTCATCATTTTACTATGTTACTCTCAGCAATGTTTTAATACAGAAGAATAATTTTGCGGAAGCAAATTCCAATCTCGCTGTTGCTTTAAAACTCAATCCTCAAAACGACAAAGCCTATACCAATTTAGGTTATATTCAATACATCGATAAAAACTACGATGCTGCCAAACAAAATTTTGAGAAGGCTATAAGCTTAAACCCAAAGCAAGATTTTGCCTTAAACAATTTAAGTTTGATAGATGCACAAAAAGAAAACTACGTAAAAGCATTAGAATTAGTAGATAAAGCGATTGAAATAAATAAAAATGAGATTTATCAAAACAACAAAGCTTACTACTTAATTAATGTAGGGAAACTGGAAGAAGGAAAAAAACTACTGGATTTGGTTTTGGAAAAAAATAAAAACAGTGCATGGGCATATAGAAATTTAGGAGTATATTTTCTAAAAACAAGAAATTTTGCGAATGCGAATGAAAACTTTTTAAAATCTGACAAAATCGACCCTACAGTCGAGCTATTGAATTACTATCTTGGTCTGACACAACAAAGCCTCGGAAATAATTCCAAGGCTTGTGAATATTGGTCAATTGGTCAGAAACTTAATGAAGCGAAGTCAATTGAAATGTTAACTAAAATCTGCAAATAATTTTTTGTACGCTGCAAATACATCAGTATTTCGATAGCCATCAACTTCAACTTCAATTACTACTGGGCGACTTGATTTTTGATGAAGCAGGTTTAGTGCATTTTCTAAACTTGTTTCATCAAAAACTTTCACATATTCAACATCATTTTCTTTACAAAAATACTCAGCCGTACTATTTTGCTTAGTTTCAAAATATTCTCCTACTTCTGGTTGTTTATTAGGGCCATCAATGATTCTGAAAATATTACCTCCATGATTATTTATTAAGATAACTCTCAGATTATCAGGCAAATAGCTATTCCAAAAAGCATTCCTATCATAAAAAAAAGACATATCTCCTATCAAACATGTCACTATTTTATCGGTCTTTAAGGCACAGCCAACCGCTGAACTTAATGAACCATCAATGCCACTTGTACCTCGATTGGCAAAAACTTCGATGTTTTTACCCTTTTCTAAGCCTATGAGATTTGAATATCGCACTACCATACTGTTGGCAAGATGAAATATCGAATTCTCAGGCAGTTTATCAACTATGTTTCTAATCACTTTGAACTCGCAATAATCCGAATTATTCAAAAAGCTATTCAACTTTTGCTTTGCTACTACACTTGCATTATTCCAAAACTCAACATAATCATTATCAACTTCTTCATCACCTTCCTTGAAATTCTGAAAATCTAAATCCTCAAAAAGTTGCCCAAAGAAATATTCTGGAGATACTTCTACCTTATGAGTCAACGTTTGAAACGGGTCAATCAAATCAGGATTTTCTTGAATATGAAAATGATACGTTGGTCGATTATTTCGTACAAAGATTTTTAAATTTTTAGAAATCACCGACTTCCCACAAGTGATAAGTAAATCTGGCTTTAGCTTTTGTTTAAAACTCTCTTTCTTCGATGACAAAAAAACATCCGCTAAAATAGGGTCAATCGTATTGACGTTTGAAATAATATCTGCAACCACGGGCACGCATAACTCATCAGAAAACTTCGTTAGAATTTCATTCAATTCGGAGCTTTGCCGATGCCCAACTACAATTAACTTATTTTCAGAGTTTTGCCAAATTTCTTTAAAATCAATCCAAAACTGATTCGATAGTTTTTTTTCTATCTCAGTGTTCTGAATAATTCTTACATTTCTGTCAAATGAAATTACTTCCTCTGGTGTTGGATAAAATGGTTCTCGTATTGGTACATTTACATGAACAGGCCCTTTCGGATGCACTTGAGTAAGATTGATTGCTTCATTCATTACCCGCTCAATTTGCCAAACCGCATCCGAATTTGTATAATCAGCTGGCAGCTCAAAACTTTTCTTTACATGCTTACCATAAATTTCTCTTTGATAAATCGTCTGCCCATCATATTGATGAATCCACTCCGCAGGTCGGTCGGCTGTAAGAATAATCATCGGAATTTCTTGAAAATATGCTTCAGCTATGGCTGGGGCAAAATTGTAAGCAGCAGTCCCCGATGTACATACTAAGGCCACAGTTTCACCAGTTACTTGTGCCATACCCATACCTATGAATCCAGCCGAGCGTTCGTCGCTAATACTAAAGGTTTTAATATCAGGATGACGCACCATTGAAATTGTTAAGGCAGCACTCCGTGAGCCTGGGCAAAGAATGGCAGTCTTTACATTTTTTCTCGAAAAAATCTCTGCAATATTATGAATAGGTTGTAAAATCGCCATTTCAACAATAGATTTTATGAAAAGAAACAAAAAAAGGCACGATAATCGTACCTTTTTTATTATTTTAATTTTAAATTTCTTGAAGTAAATTCAATTATTTTTTATCCTAAATAAGCCTTCAATGCTTTGCTTCTCGAAGTCTGACGTAAACGACGAATCGCTTTTTCTTTAATCTGACGTACACGTTCACGAGTAAGGTTAAATTTCTCACCAATTTCTTCGAGTGTCATGGCTTGTTCTCCATTCAATCCGAAATAATAAGTAATAACTTCTGCCTCACGTTGTGTTAGAGTTGATAATGCTCTCATTACTTCTCTACGCAATGAATCATCAATTAAACCTTGGTCAGGCTTAACTTCGCTATCGTTTTCGAGAACATCCAATAAGCTATTTTCTTCTCCTTGCACGAATGGAGCATCAACTGATACGTGGCGACCAGATATTTTTAAAGTATCAATAACCTCGGCAGCAGTAATCTCCAATACTTCGGCTAATTCTTCTGGCGAAGGCTCTCTTTCAAACTTCTGCTCTAAATCAGAGAATGTTTTTGAAATTTTATTTAATGAACCAACACGGTTTAATGGAAGACGAACAATACGTGACTGTTCGGCTAAAGCTTGTAAGATTGACTGGCGAATCCACCATACGGCATAAGAGATAAACTTAAAACCACGAGTTTCATCAAATCTTTGTGCGGCTTTAATCAAACCTAAGTTTCCTTCATTAATTAAGTCGCCCAACGACAAACCTTGATTCTGATATTGTTTCGCAACAGAAACCACAAAACGTAAGTTTGCTTTTGTCAAACGCTCTAACGAGTATTGGTCTCCATCTCTAATCTTCTGTGCAAGAATAACTTCCTCATCGGGAGTTAGCAAATCTACTTTTCCAATTTCTTGGAGATACTTATCGAGAGATTGGCTCTCACGATTGGTAATTTGCTTACTAATTTTTAGCTGACGCATATCTTATTTTTAACGGGCAAACACCCAACAGATTTCTATTATAACGTAAAAAACTTAAATACCTTGACTTATAGAACAAATAAAATTTGTTAAATGTTCATCATGGGATTAGTTACTGGCTATCAGTGAATTAGTTAATTATTTAAGATTTGCTGGTTATTAGGTATAATACTTACAAAAAATATCTAATAGCCAGCAACGAATAACTAATCAACCAATATCCAAATTACTTTTTCTCAGGTCTTGGTAAAAGGGCTTTTCTTGACAAACGGAATTTTCCAGTTTTAGGGTCAATTTCAAGTAATTTAACTTGTAACTCCTCTCCGATTTCTAAAACTCCGTCCATACTTGGCAATCTTTCCCACGAAATTTCAGAAATATGAAGCAAACCTTCTTTTCCAGGCATGAATTCTACGAAAGCACCAAATGGTTGAATTGATTTTACTTTTGCATCGTAAACTTCACCTACTTCTGGTGTTGCTACAATTCCGTAAACTCTTTTCTTGGCTTTGTCCATACTCTCACCATTTGATGAGAAAATTGACACATAACCTTTACCATCTTTTTCTTCAATAGTAATGGTTGCACCTGATTCGCGTTGAATCTCTTGAACAATTTTACCACCTGGTCCGATTACCGCTCCGATAAATTCTTTATCGATAACGATAGTAAAGGCACGTGGTGTATGTGGTTTCAATTCTGGGCGAGATTCAGAAATTGATTCTTTCATTTTACCCAAAATATGGATACGTCCTTGCTTGGCTTGCATCAATGCTTGTTCCAAAACTTCAAACGATAAACCACCAATTTTAATATCCATTTGGCAAGCTGTGATACCATCTTCAGTACCTGTAACTTTAAAGTCCATATCACCTAAATGGTCTTCATCACCTAAGATGTCAGATAACACCGCCCATTTTCCAGTTGCATTATCGGTAATTAAACCCATAGCAATACCAGAAATCGGAGCTTTAATTGGCACACCTGCATCCATCAGTGCCAAACAACCCGCACAAACAGTTGCCATGGATGACGAACCATTTGATTCAAGAATATCTGATACAACACGGATAGTATATGGATTCTCTGAATCAGGAGGAAGAATTTTCTTTAATGAACGTTGAGCTAAATTTCCGTGACCAATTTCACGACGACCAGCACCACGATTAGGCTTAATTTCACCAGTTGAGAAACCAGGGAAATTATAGTGCAAGAAGAACTTGCTGTATCCAGAAAGCATCACTTGGTCAACAATCATCTCATCGAGTTTTGTACCAAGCGTTGCAGTTGTTAATGATTGTGTTTCACCTCTTGTAAATAAGGCAGCACCATGAGCTGATGGCAAGAAATCAACTTCGCAAACAATCGGACGAATCTCGTCAAGTTTACGGCCGTCAAGTCTCGTACGCTCATCAAGTACCATATTTCTTGAAGCATAATATTGAATATCACCAAAGTAAGGTTTGATGAATTGCTTTTTCTCAGCTAATTCTTCTTCTGAAAGTGAAGCAATAAATTCGTCGAGAATTGCTCCAAATTTCTCTTTTCTTACTTCTTTTTTGTTATTTCCTTCTAAACAAACCGCATAAACTTTGTCATAAAGTTCTTTATTCATGCGTTCACGTAGTTCGTCATCATGTACTTCATGACAATAAACTCGTTTTTCTGTTTTACCAACCTCAACACCAAATTCTTTCTGAGCATTTACTTGTACGATGATGGCCTGGTGAGCAACTTTAATTGCCTCAATCATTTCCTCCTCTGTACAAAGGTCAGCTTCACCTTCAACCATGATAATATTATCTACCGTTCCAGCCACGATTAAATCTAAAGAAGCAGACTTAATTTGTGTAGTTGTAGGATTGACAATATACTCACCATTAATTTTGGCAACACGAACCTCTGAGATTGGACCATTGAATGGAATATCAGAAACCGCAATTGCACTTGATGCTGCCAAAGCAGCTAATGCATCGGGTTGAACTTCAGCATCTGCCGAAATCAACGTTACGATTACTTGAACTTCTGCGTGGTAATCTTCAGGGAAGATTGGGCGTAAAGCACGGTCAATCAAACGGCTAATTAGAATTTCGTTATCCGAAAGTCTTCCTTCACGGCGTTGGAAACTTCCTGGGATTTTACCAGCTGAACCAAATTTTTCTTGATAATCAACCGAAAGAGGTAAAAAGTCGGTTCCTTCTTTGTGTTCTTGTGCAGCAACAACAGTAGCTAAAAGCATGGTGTTACCACTTCTTACTACAACCGAACCATCAGCCTGACGAGCTAATTTTCCAGTTTCAATGGTAATCACTTTGCCATCGGGCATTTCGATGGTCTTAGTGTGAATGTTAAACATTTCTTAGTTTAAGATTAAAGCCACGTATCCGCTTTCGACGTGGTAGTTTGTTATCCGAATTCCGCGGGGATAAAATTGATATAAAACGATGTAGTATCTTCAAAAACAAAAAATCAGGGAATGCTCAAATGAGAATTCCCTGATATGTATTATTACTTACGAATTCCTAATTCGGCAATGATTGCTCTGTAACGAGTAATATCTGTTTTGTACAAATAATCGAGCAATCTACGACGCTTACCTACCAATTTCAACAAACCAGCTCTTGTCGAGTAATCATGTTTGTGAGATTTCAAGTGTTCTGTAAGGTGAGCAATACGAAAAGTAAATAATGCAATTTGCGACTCGGCTGAACCTGTATCAGTCGCTTTTTTTTGGAAGCCTTTTGCAGCAAAGATTTCTTCCTTTTTTTCCGTAGTTAAATACATTTGATGTTAACTTAGATTAATAAATATGAAAAACAAACGCAAAGATAAGAATTTATTTTCAATAAAAAATGAAAATAACAATAAAAAGATTTGTCTAATAGTTGCAAAATAGTATCTTTTATTGCTATGAGAATACTCAAGATAGAAGTTTGGAAGTAAGTAAAGGGTGATTTACATTAAAAGTAAGACAACAAAAAAGCCTTTCTCAATCGGAAAGGCTTTTCAAATAACAAATGTTCAACTTAAACTTAAAAATTTTTCAAGTATGAACTTGATGTGACGAAGAAGAGATTCGAACTCTCACAGGCTTTCGCCCACTACCACCTCAAAGTAGCGTGTCTACCAGTTTCACCACCTCGCCATTAGTAGACCTTAATCTATTTCACAAAACTAAAAAAGGATAAAGATTTTTCCAAATTTTTGTCTTGCTTTGTACTTTAAAAATAAAAGCCTCTGTTGGAGGCTTTTGTGATCCCGCTGGGATTCGAACCCAGGACCCATACATTAAAAGTGTATTGCTCTACCAGCTGAGCTACGGAATCATTACTATTTCTGACTTAGAACTTTCTGCAAACAAACAGATTTGAAAGTGAAATAATTTGTATTAACTTTGTTTTTCTGTGCCGTTGTTCTTAAATCGTGGTGCAAAATTAGTACTTTTAACAATACGATGCAAATATACTTTTTGAATTTTCTGAAAATATTTTTCACTTTTTTTTTACTTCTTATACAAGTCCCTGATAGTCAGGGACAAACAAGTCTAAATAAAAAAGCAGATTCTTTGTTTACTCAAAAAAAAATTGACGAAGCGAAGAGCATTTACGAGAAAATAATAGCGAACTCGCAAAATGTCAATCCAAAAATTTATTTAAAACTTGCAAATATTTCAGAAACAAAGGGCGAATTTGTAAAGGAGCTTTATTACCTAAACCTTTATTTTTTCAAACAACCCAACGAAAAAGTTTTTGAGAAAATGTATATCGTGGCCACAGAGAATGGATTTAGTGGTTACGAAAAAAATGATTTAAACTATTTTCTGTTTTATTACCGCCAATATTCAAACTATGTGTGGGCGGGTTTTCTGCTTTTGGGTATTTATATCTTTACAGTATTAGTACTAAAGAAGAAAAACAACCAGTTCTCTCCTATCAGACACAAAGTAATTTTTATAGTGTATCTGATTTTCTTAGCCAGTCTGATAAATCTGCCCAATAACTATAAATCAGTAATTATAAAAAATGAAAAAGTGTATTTACGAGATTACCCATCGGCGGCGTCTCAGATTATTGGTAGTATAAGCGAAGGAAACAGACTAAATGTTATAAAAACCGATGATATTTGGTATCAGGTTTTATGGGAAGGTAAATTTTGCTATTTAAAGGAAAGTGATATTTGGGTAGTAAAATAGCCCACCGAGTTTATCAATGGGCTATCGCTTTTAATCAATGAATTTCGCTGATTTGTTTCAATGGGGAGTTTTTCTCTTTGGATAAGGTCGTATAAACTAATTTATCAACCAACCCTGGAAATAACTTATTCAACCAAACCGTTAATTTCCCTTCGTTAGTTAGTACTATCGAACGCTTACGTTTTTTGATAGCTTTCACAATATGCATGGCACATTCTTCGGCCGACATCATCTTTTCCTCATCTCTCACAGTTTCTTGACTAACTTGTCCGTGAGCATCAATTGCAGCAAAGCGGATATTTGATGAAGTAAAGCCAGGGCACGCAGTAAGCACATTTACACCTGTGTGGAGCAGTTCGGTACGCAACGCTTCAAGAAAACCGTTAACCGCAAATTTAGAAGCTGAATAGCCACTACGTACGGGTAGCCCCCTAAAACCTGCAATTGACGAAATCCCAACAATAGTACCTTTGGCTTTTTTGATATACGGAAGTGCTGCTTGTGTGAGATAAACGGTACCAAAGAAATTGGTATCCATAACCTTACGAATAGTAGCATCAATATCGGCATCTTCAAACATCGAACGCATCGTTATTCCTGCGTTGTTGATTAAGATGTCAATTTTACCATAATGGTAAATAGCTTCAGCTACAATTCTTTTATTATCGTACTCTAAACTGGAATCGGCCACTAAGTAATGGTTTTCGATTCCTTGCATTGAAAGTTCGTGGCTGGTTTGTTCTAATTTGTCGATATTTCGACCAGTAATAATCAATCTACAACGCTCTTTACCAAGTTCAAAAGCAAGAGCTTTACCAATACCTGACGAACCACCTGTAATGATTACAACTTTATCTTTTAGCATGGAAGAATTATTTTAAAAAATAAATTATCACCAATGATTGGCACAACTATATTTCTATAAAAATGCTTTTTTACTGGAAATCGTTCCCGCTTAAGATTAAAAACAATCGGCTTCAGATTAAAATTAACGAACCAGGTGTATAACCCCTTTGTAAACGTTATTAGAAAAAGTCAAGGCATAAAAATAATCGCCTGATGATTCGTTTTCTCCAGTCCAAATAAAATTTCGCTCATAGGACAGAAAAACTGACTTCCCCCACCTATTCACAATCTCGAATTTCTTGAATTGTCGCTTACAATTATCTTCTGGTATTATCCCTAAACTAAAATAATCATTTTTACCATCGCCATTGGGAGTGAACGTATTGAATGGTTGAATCGGATTGTCAATGACCACGTTATCTTTTAAAATCAGCTTTACACTTACCGAATCTTGTAATTGTAAGCAATTATTATCTTTCGTTGAAAAATTGACAATAAATTCTCTCGAATCTTTTCCTCCCAACATAAAGCAGGTTGGTTTCCAAGTAAATAAACTACTAACCTTGCCCTTGCCTTCTTTGTTTTCAAATGACATCAAAACATTTTTAAACTCAAATCCTTTGGGTGTGCCTGTTAGTGTTAGTTGCTCATTATCAACATCTTGTGAATTAACGTTAAAGGTAAATTCATTATTGATTGTTGGGTTTAAAATATATTCGGCGGTGTTGTTTACAAGACTTGTTAGAACCGTTGGTGAGTTATTTTGTTTGCCTTTTACCTCGACAGGAACTGAATAAAGAGTTTGAGTACTAACGCCACAACGTTGGTCTTTCACGATAAAATCTAAGAGAAGTTGTTTTTGTTTGAGTGCTTCACAATTCGGAATAAATTGCAAAATCGAATTGACATTGCCCAAACCTTGTTTAGTTGGAAAACTAAATCCATAATTACCCAGACTAAAATTTCGCCCACTGCCACTGAGCTGGAGCGTATCGTTATCAATATCATTACCAAATACGGTAAATTTTAGTGTATCGCCATAAGTGACAATCGGATTAGCTAAAAGCGAAGTTGTTATATTTGGTTTGGTGTTTTGGTTTTCTTCAAATTGAACTCGCATTCTGAATCCACGATTCTGTGGAACTGGGCAACCATTATCACTAATATTTATGAAAAACTCGGCAGGAACATTATTTTTTGTGATGATACACTCATCTAAACAGAAGGAAGTTTTTAAAGTGTCTTTTGAGATGATTTCAACATTAACAACTGATGGTAAAAGTATTTTCTTGGTATCGATATTTACTCCTCTTGCCGATAAAGTAACTTTTTGCTTGAGGTCAGGGTCAGTGTAAAGAATATCGAAACAGCGTTTTTCACCTTTTTTGAGTGTTATTACATCGGTATCTTTAAAAAACTTCTTAGAATTTTGATTTGCAACCAAAACAACGGGTGGGGTATTGAAAATACAATCAATCACTTTCAGTTGAAAATCACGTTTCATTCTACCTATTCTTTTTCC
>JACCDQ010522636.1_pt1 | contig 11062 bp, 9 predicted proteins | sample 7446031 | NCBI WGS metagenome assembly JACCDQ01 (sample SAMN15323442, study PRJNA562643) | freshwater metagenome | isolation source: river surface water | place: USA:Blue River Watershed | collected 2017-08-17
GTGGAAGAACTTGCCAATGATCCCGCCCATGAAGCCAATGGGCAAAAACACGGCGACGATGGACAGCGTGGTGGCCAACACGGCCAAGCCAATTTCTTGCGTGCCGTCCATCGCCGCTTGGTAAGGGGCTTTGCCCATTTGCACATGGCGCACGATGTTTTCGCGCACCACGATGGCATCGTCAATCAACAAACCCACGCACAGCGACAGCGCCATGAGAGTGATCATGTTGATGGTGAAGCCAAAGATGTACATGAACAAAAACGTGCCGATGATGGCAATGGGCAGCGTGAGGCCCGTGATGACAGTAGAGCGCCATGAGTTCAAAAACAAGAACACGATCAGCACCGTCAACAGCGCGCCTTCAATGAGTGTTTGACGCACGTTGGCCACACCCACACGAATGGGGCGTGAGCCGTCTTGCACTTGCTCTAAGCGCAGACCTGGAGGCAGCTGCGCTTTCATCTCGGCCACGGTTTTGTTGAGGCCGTCAATCACGTCAATCGTGTTTTCGTCTTGTGCTTTTTGCACCGTCATTAACAAGGTGCGTTGGCCGTTGTACAAGGCCAAGCTTTCCACCTCTTGTGCGCCGTCGTTCACGGTGGCCACTTGGTTCAGACGAATGGGCGTGGTGTTTTTACGCGCCACGATGATTTGGCCAAAGTCTTCGGGGCGCAGCATGCGCCCTTGAATTTGAATCACGCGGTCTTGCTGCAAAGAGCGCAAGCTGCCTACGGGCAAGTCTTGGGTTTCGGTTTTTACCGCGTTCACCACTTGGTCGGCGCTGATACCCAGCGACTCCATGGCCTGCGGGTTCAAGTACAAATTGATTTCGCGTTTGGTGCCGCCCACCAATGACACCGAGCCCACGCCACGCACGTTCTCAAGGCGCTTCTTCAGTACTTGGTCTGACCAGTTGGTTAGCTCTACCGCTGAGAGCGGCTTGCCGCCTTGTGGTGTTTCGGGCACCACGGCCAGCGACCAAATGGCGCGGCTGGACGGGTCAAAGCGCAACACCTTGGGCTCTTTGACTTCGGTGCGCAGGGTGGGGCGCAAGGCAGCCACTTTTTCGCGCACGTCGTCTGCGCCTTTGCGGCCGTCGATGTGAAGTTGAAACTCAATCACCACTACTGACATGCCTTCGTAGCTGCGCGAGGTGAGGGCGCTGATACCTGCGATGGCGTTGACGCCTTCTTCAATCTTCTTGCTGACTTCGCTTTCCACGATCTCAGGCGAAGCGCCTGGATATTCGGTGGTGATCACCACCACGGGAAAGTCGATGTTGGGTAACTGGTCAATCTTGAGGCGCTGGTACGAGAACAAACCCAGCACCACAAAGGCGAGCATCACCATGGTGGCGAAGACTGGATTTTTTAAACTGACTTTGGTGAACCACATGCTGTGTCAGTCACTTCAGTTGGCGTTGCTGGCGCTGGCAGCTGGCGCACTTGCAGCAGGGCCATTTGCTGCTGTGTACTTGACTGCCATGCCTTCACGTAACGCCCCCACATGGCTTTTGAGCACGGTGCTGGCTTCGGGCAAACCGGTCACGCCCACCATGGTTTCAGATTCGGGCTGGGCCAAGTCCATGCCGCGCACGCCAAGCGTGACGGTTTTGTGCATCACTTGCAGTTGGTCGCCCACTTGTTCCACCACTTGCACATAAGGTTGTGCGCGGTCGGTGCGTACAGCCGACAAAGGAACAGCCATCACTTGGCTTTTGCCCATGCCCAAAATGCCTTTGGCAAACAAGCCGTGGCGCAAGCCTACGGCTTTGTCGAGTGCCAAATAAATCAGCACACTGCGGCTACCGGTTTGGGCGCTGGGGCTGATGCGTTTGACTTTGGCCCCGATGGTGTCTTTGCGGTCTTCCACTTGTAATGCGGCCACTTGGCCCACGCGCACATCCATTGATTCGCTGGGGCTCAAAGGTACTTCCACTTCGAGTTGGCTCAGGTCAACCAGTTCCATCACCTTGGCATCAATGCCCACACGCTCGCCCACTTGGGCAGCGCGGCCAGACACGACGCCTGCAAAAGGTGCGCGCAAGGTAGCGTCGTCCAAGGCTTTGAGGGCTACATCAGCCCCTGCGATGGCAGCTTTATGGCTCGCCACAGCGCCTTGGTAGGAAGCCACAGAGTTGTCCATGGCGGCTTTAGAAATGAAGCCTTGATCGACCAAGGCTTTGTTGCTGTCCCAAGCGCGTTGGGCAATTTCCATTTGCGACTTGGCCGCACTGGCGCTTTCAGCCGCTTGCTGCCAACGGCGTTGGTATTCAGTGGGGTCGATGCGAGCGAGCACATCGCCAGCTTTGACCGCATCACCTTCACGCGCCACCACTTCTTTGAGCTCACCGGCCACGCGAGCTTTGATGACCGCGTAGTTCACCGCTTTGACCGTGCCGGAGATGGCCAAGCCTTGGGTGATGTCGCGCAATTGAGCTTTGAACACATCGGTGCCGGCCAATTCAATTTGCGTCACTGCAACAGCAGTGGTAGCGGCGGCCGCTTGTTGAGTGCGCTTGTTGCTCATGGCACGCCAAATACCCGCCACAAGAGCGAGCACGATGACGCCAATGACGATCCAGCGGGTAGGGATTTTTTTCATAAGGTGTTCTTTGCACGCACGCCGTTGATGAGCAAATCAACGTGCATGTGAATAAATTCTTGGGGATCAACAATGTTGGCGGAAGCAGAGCAAGCGCCCATTGAGTGTTTCCACATCATCAAAAAGATCATGGGGGAGATGATGCTGAAGACACTTTTGCTGGTGTCCATGGCGCAAAACTCGCCGCTGTCCACACCACGTTGCAAGATGCTTTGTAGCAAGTGCGTGCCGGGTTCCACCACTTCGCGTTGGTAGAAGGCGGCGATGTCGGGGAAGTTTTGGGCTTCGCTGAAGACCAGTTTCACAATGCCGCTGGCAGGTGTGTTGCCTAAGTTGTTCCACCACAAGTCCATGGCGTAGTGCAGCATCTCGGCGCTGCTGCCAGAAAAAGCTTTGAATTCTTCATTCCATGCAGGAAACAAGTTGGCGATGTTTTCGGTAATGACCGCTTTGAACAAATCTTCTTTGCTCTGAAAGTACAAAAACAATGTGCCTTTGGAAACGCCGGCACGAGCCGCAACTTCATCAGCACGCGTCGCAGCAAAACCTTTTTCAACAAACAAATCACGGGCAGCCGTGACCAATTCGCCGGGGCGTGCTTCTTTGCGGCGCTCGCGCTTGGGCGCTTGTTCGGCGTGTTGAATGAGGGTTGCGGAGGTCATAAATTGTTAATGACTGACGGGTTAGTAATGTACCAGCTTAATTCTTTTGGAGCACTTAAGTCAGCAAAAGCCCCAGCCATTCACGGATGACCCAGCCGCTGTCGCGCAGGCCCTTACCGCTGGGCAGCCATTGCAGCAGCAACGATACATCGCTGCGGATGTAGCCCATCGGCGCTGGTGTGACTTGCAGCCCTGCGGCCTCAAACTGGCGCACGCTACGTGGCATGTGCCATGCGTGGGTGACCAAAGCGATGTGGGTGATGCCATCACCCTTAAGTAGCGCGGCCGTGAGCAAAGCATTTTCACGCGTGTCGCGCGATTGAGTTTCTTGCCAACGCAGTGCCGGAACGCCTAAGCGCGTCAGTGCAATGGCAGCCACCTCGGCCTCAGAGTTTTTGTTGTTTTGCCCAGCCCAGCCTATGCCGCCGGTATAAGCCATGGGTAATTGCGTGCTGCGAGACAGATGTACGCCATACAAAAGTCGAGACATTGCGTCTGGCGAGAGCGTGGGTCCGTTGTATTCAACAGCGTCGTTTTCAACCCCGCCGCCCAGTACCACGATGGCTTGGACGTTTTGGCGCTTGAGATCGTCAAGGCTGACTGGGCTGACTTGCGGCAGCAAGTGCAAGGACAACCAAATGGCCACAGCTTGACAACTCAGCAGCCAAAGCAGCAGCGTGGTCATGCCGGCCAGTGCAATAGACACACGACCCTGCACACGTACGCCACAACGCCATGCCCAAAGCAACAAGGCGAAAAGAGCCAGTAATGCACTGCAGGCTGGCAAGACCAGTGTGGTGAGGATGGGTTTGAGTGCGAGCAGTGTGTCCATGAGATTTCAGTTTGCCTACAAGCGTTGCGGGTATCTGTGCTTTGGCGTACACAATCATAGAATCAAGCCTTATGACAACACACACCGCGCTCACCCAAGCTTCCAAGGTCATCACCTTGGGCGGGGGATGTTTTTGGTGTACCGAAGCCGTGTTTGTGCGTGTGAAGGGCGTATTGGATGTGGAGTCCGGCTATTGCAACGGCCACACATTGAACCCCACCTATGCGCAAGTGTGCGAGGGCGACACCGGCCACAACGAGGTGGTGCGTCTGACATACGACCCAAGCGTCATCAATCTGCGTGAGCTGTTAGAAATTTTCTTTGTCATCCATGACCCCACGACCTTGAACCGTCAGGGCAACGATGCCGGTACGCAATATCGCAGCGGTATTTACTTGAGTGACGAAGCTGACCACGTGGTGGCGCAGCAGGTGTTGGACGAGGTGAATGCTGCACTCTCTGGCCGTGTGGTGACTGAACTGCAAGTCTTGGCCAACTACTCTGCCGCTGAGGACTACCACCAAGATTATTTTGAGCAACACCCCAACCAAGGCTATTGCGCTTTTGTGGTGGCACCCAAGGTGCAAAAGTTTGTGCAGACCTTTGCCGACAAGGTGCGTCATGACTAATGCACAGCGCCGCTGGCCCATGACTCTGAGTCTGCGCCACTTGCAGCGGATGCTGTCTGTTTTACTGACGGCTTTGATCATGGTGCAAACGGTGGGCGTGCTTCACCGTGTGGCACATGCGCAGCAAAGTGAGGGTGTGTTCTCGCATGCGGCGCCTGCTGTCGTGAAAGACGACGTCAGTCTGTTGGCGGCCATTTGGGGTGATCACAGCAATTCGGCTGAATGTCAATTGTTTGACCAAACCTGCCCCGATTTGCTGCAAGCCCCAGTCTGGGCGTTGCCCGCTGTATCCGTCATGCCTATCTGGATGGCGGCTTTACTGCTCGAACGATTTGCGCTGTTCGAGCGCTTTTATGCGGCCCGTGGGCCACCTGCTGCTTTGCTTTGAATCACTCATCAGCGCACCTAGCTTAAAGCTGGCGCGCTGGTTTCTCATTGCAAAACAAAGAGGGTGATGTATTCGCCCTTCAGGAACATCAGATGACACACGTTTTTCAACGCAGCGCCGTGGCCGCTGCCGCTTATTCATTTTTTTCTCTCTCGCTTGGCAATGCATGTGCTCAGGCAGCACACACCGATGAGGTCCATCGCTTGGATGAGGTCACCATCACCGCTCGCAATCTAGAAGGTGGCGGTTTATTGGTGCCTGCGCAGCAGCTCTCGGGAGCAGCTCTTACCCAGCGCCAAGGCAGCACATTAGGCGAAACGCTAGACAACTTGCCTGGCATTGCCAACAGCTCATTCGGTCCGAATGTGGGTCGCCCCATCATTCGTGGCATGGAAGGTGATCGCATACGCATCTTGCAAAACAGTGGAGCCAACATGGATGTGTCTGGTTTGAGCAATGACCATGCTGTGCCGATTGACCCCCTCACCACTGAACGTATCGAAGTGTTGCGTGGCCCCGCCACTTTGCTTTATGGCGGCAGCGCCATTGGCGGTGTGGTGAACGTGATCGACAACCGCATTGCGCGTGAACGCACCTTTGACGCCAAAGGTGGCGTGATGGGTAAAGCCGAAGTGCGAGCCGGTGGTGCAGCTGATGAGCGCAGTACTGGCGCGCTGGTGGAGGCGGGCAACGAAAAATTTGTGTTGCACGTCGATGCGTTTGACCGCAGCACCAAAAATTTGCGTGTGCCCAAGGACATGACATGTGGCGAGGGTGGTCCGTCAAATGGCCGCCGTGTGTGCAACTCAGCCAGCGATAGCAAAGGCGGTGCGGTGGGCGGCACACTGTTATTTGATCGTGGTTATTTGGGTGTATCGACCAGCGAATACCGCAGCACTTACGGTACGGTGGCAGAGCCCGAAGTGCGCATTGGCTTGCTGCGCCGTCACCATGTGATGGAAGGCTTGGTGCGCGATGTGGGGGTATTTCAAGACCTCAAGCTTCAACTGGGCAACACCAACTACACGCACACCGAATACGAAGGTGCGGACGCAGGTACACGTTTTGACAACAAGGGGCATGACCTGAGATTGGAGGGGCGTCAGCGTGCTCTTCGACTGAGCAATGGCATGCAGCTTGAGGGGGTTGTGGGGCTTCAACGCGAACGTAACAACTTGAGTGCCACAGGTACAGAACGTTTTTTGCCCACCAGTCGCACACAAAGTACGGGCGTGTTTACCTACCAAGCGCTGAAAACATCATGGGGCCAGCTCAGTGCTGGTGCGCGAGCTGAAACGGTGGAAGTGGCCTCATTCGAGGACATTGGACCGAACAATGAGAATGCGGCTCAATCCAAGAAATTCAAACCCCTTAGTTTTGCATTGGGTGCCATGCGCAACTTGCGTGTGGGCGAAGCGCAAAACGGTTGGCAGCTCACCACCAACCTCAGTGCCAGTCAACGTGCGCCTAAAGACTACGAGTTGTTTGCCCATGGCGAGCACGTGGCCACAGCAGCCTATGAGATTGGTCAGCCCAGCAATGGTTTAGAAAAAGGCACGCAGTTGGATGTAGGCGGCGAGTGGAAGCAGGGGCCACACAAATTTGGCATCACTGGTTTTGCCTCGCAGTTTTCTAACTACTTGGCCTTGCGCCCAACGGGTGAGGGTTGGGATGGCACAAGCTTTGTGACGCCCGTCGGTACAAATATGCCTGCCTACCGTTTTGAAGGCGTCCGCGCTAGCTTCTACGGTATCGAGTCCACCGCCAAGCTGCGCATGGTTGGCGGTCAATCGGCTCTGCTGTCGCCTAATGCAGCCCATGGCGCGATGGACCTCGAGTTGCGTGCCGATGTGGTGCGCGCCAAAGACCTGACGCACAACAGTTACTTGCCACGCATTGCGCCGATGCGCGTGGGTGCGGATGCGGTGTGGTCACGCAATGCGTGGGGTGCACGTTTTGGATTCATGCATGCGGCGTCTCAAAATCGCGTGCCCGAAGGGGGGGTTACCACCGCAGGCCACACGCTTTGGAATGCAGGCATCAACTACCACGCACACACCTATGGCCCCACGCACTGGCTGTTGTTTGCCAAGCTCGACAACATCACCAACAAGCTGGCGTACTCGTCCACGTCGGTGTTGACGCAGACCTTGGGAACCAATGCTCCGCCTATTGCAGGGCGTAGCTTGAAGGTGGGCGCGCAAGTGAGTTTCTAAAACTCTGAAGCACCAAAAACAAAAGCGGCCTCAGTGCCGCTTTTGTTTTGTGTGACGTTGTGTGAGGCTGATGATTTATGGGGCGAGTCGTTCGCGTATCCAAGCACCTTCGGCCGATTGGCGATAGCGCAAGCGGTCATGCAGACGGCTCTTGCGGCCTTGCCAAAATTCCCACTGCTCGGGCACCAAGCGGTAGCCACCCCAGTGCGGGGGGCGAGGGGGTTGCAACAAAAACTGAGCGCCGTATTTGGCGGCGTTGGCCACCAGTGTGCCGCGCCCCTCAATCACTTGGCTTTGTGGGCTAGCCCATGCGCCAATGCGCGAGTCGAGCGGGCGGCTGTTGAAGTAGTCGTCACTCTCAGCATCGTTCACTTTTTCCACACGGCCTTCGATGCGCACCACGCGCTCTAGCTCCACCCAATGGAACTGCAGGGCGGCAAACGGGTTGCCTGCCAGTTGCTGGCCTTTGCGGCTGTTGTAGTTGGTGAACCAGACAATGCCGCGTTCGTCGTAGCCTTTAATCAGCACCACACGCGTGCTGGGGCGTAAGTCGCTTCCCACGGTGGCTAAGGTCATGGCGTTGGGCTCTGGGATCTCGCCCGAGATGGCCTCTTTGAGCCAGAGATCGAACTGTTGCATGGGGTCAGCCGCAGAGGCTGACTCATTGAGTTCGGCACGTTCATAGCTTTTACGCAGGTCGGAAATGTGGCTCATGGTCAATCGGTGTGTCGTGTGTGACAGTTAAAGGGAAAACCCGAAACAAGGTTGCACACATCGTAATAACTTTTCCTTGATACTCGACTCTACTTATTTTGAGGAGACGTTGATGAGTGTCGATTTTCAAATCAACGGCAAAGCCGCTAAGGCCAATGCCGAAACAGATACCCCACTGTTGTGGGTCATTCGCGATGAGCTGGGCCTGACGGGCACCAAGTTCGGTTGCGGTGCAGCGTTGTGCGGTGCTTGTACTGTGCATGTGGATGGTCAGCCTGTGCGTTCGTGCCAAACCCCACTCTCTGGCGTGTCTGGCAAGAAAGTCGCCACGGTCGAAAGCCTCTCCAAAGACAACAGCCACCCACTGCAAGTGGCGTGGATCAAACACGATGTGCCTCAGTGCGGCTACTGCCAGTCGGGTCAGTTGATGAGCGCAGCGGCGTTGCTTGCTAAAAACAAGAACCCTAGCGATGCAGAAATTGACCAAGCCATGAGCGCCAACCTGTGCCGCTGTGGCACTTACGTCCGTGTGCGTGCCGCCGTCAAAGATGCCGCCGCCATGATGCGCAAAGCCTGAACCGCCGGAGACACACCATGACATACACAAATACCTCTCGCCGTTCATTCCTCAAAACATCGGCTGCCGTGACCGGCGGTTTGATGCTCGGCTTTAACCTGCCCGGCACACTTGGCGAAGCCATGGCTGCAGGCACCGTGCACACGCCCAATGCTTGGGTGCACATTGCTGACAACAACGTCATCACCTTGCTGTCTGCCCGTTCTGAAATGGGCCAAGGCGTGTACACATCGATGCCCATGTTGATTGCTGAAGAGCTCAATGTGGACATCAGCCAAATCAAAGTGGCCGCTGCGCCTCCCGGTGAAATCTATGTCAACGCCTTGTTGGGCGGGCAACTCACGGGTGGCTCCACATCGGTACGCGAGGGTTGGCTCAAGCTGCGCGTGGCTGGTGCGCAAGTGCGCGAGATGCTCATCACAGCTGCCGCCGCACGTTGGAGCGTGGACCGGGATTTGGTTCGCGCCGACAAGGGCATGGTTTACGGCCCCAAGGGTTTGAAGTCCACGTATGGTGAATTGGCTGAGGCTGCAGCACGCATGCCCGTGCCTGAGAAGCCACCCATCAAAGACCCTAAAGATTTCAAAATCGTGGGCAAACGCACAAAACGCGTGGACACGCCAGCCAAAGTCAATGGCACAGCAGAGTTTGGCATTGACGTGAAATTGCCAGGCATGGTTTACGCCTCACTGGCGCAATGCCCAGTGATTGGCGGCAAGGTCAAGAGCTTTGACGGCGCAAAAGCGAAAGCGTCTGCTGGCGTGATTGACGTGGTGCAAATCAGCGACGGTGTGGCCGTGGTGGCTAACAGCTGGTGGCAAGCGAAGAAGGCTCGCGACCTGCTGAGCATTCAGTGGGACGAGGGCGCAGGCGCTGCTTTGAGTGATGCCAGTGTGATTGATGGCACACGCCAAGCTTTGAAAACTGGCAAGGTATTGGAAATCACCAAGCCCCAAGGCGATGTGGCGGCAGCACTCAAAGGCGCGGCCAAAGTGCTGGAAGCCGAGTACGTCATTCCTATGCAAGCGCACGCCCCACTGGAGCCGATGAACTTCACGGCCCATGTGCAAGGTAACAAAGCTTTGCTGATTGGTCCGACCCAGTTCCAACAGGGCGCACAAGGCGCAGTGGCTGGCGCTTTGGGCTTGAAGCCTGAAGACGTCACGCTGCAAACCACCTTCTTGGGTGGTGGCTTTGGTCGACGTTTGGAGCTCGACTTCATCGTGCAAGCGGCAGAAATTTCAAAGGCGGTCAAAAAACCTGTCAAGCTGCTGTGGACCCGCGAAGACGACATGACGCATGACTTTTACCGTCCTGTGGGTGTCAATCAACTCAAGGCCGGCTTGGATGCGTCAGGCAAGCCTGTGGCGATGCATTTCAAAGTCGCTTCGCAGTCGGTCACGCAACGCGCCTTTGGCTTGCCCAAAGACACGATGGACCCTTTCATGGCCGAAGCTGCTGTGACTGGTTACAACATTGCTAACACTCAACACGACTTGGTGATCCACGATACCGGCATCCGCGTGGGCTACTGGCGAGCGGTGAGCCACAACATGAACGCGTTTGCCAATGAAAGCTTCATGGACGAGTTGGCCAAGGCCGCAGGCAAAGACCCATACGAGTACCGCATGAGTTTGCTCGCAGGTAAGCCACGCTTTGCCAATGTGCTCAAACTCGCCGCTGACAAAGCCGGCTGGGGCAAGCCACTGGCCAAAGGCCGTGCCTTGGGTATTGCGCTGATGGAGGGTTACGACACCTACATGGCTCAAGTGGCCGAGGTGAGCCTGAACGACAGCGGTGAGGTGCAAGTGCATCGCGTGACGGTGGCGGCAGACTTGGGCCACATGGTCAACCCCGATACGGTGGAAGCGCAGTTGCAGTCCAGCATCATCTTTGGCATGGGTGCGGCGCTCAAGCACCAAATCACCATGACCAATGGCCGTGTGCAAGAGACCAACTATCACAATTTCCAGCCTGTGCGCATGAATGAAGCGCCCAAGATCGACATCGTGTTGGTCAAGAGCACCGAGAAGCCCGGCGGTATCGGCGAGCCAGCCACAGCGGTGGTGGCACCTGCCATTGCCAACGCGGTGGCCAAGCTCACAGGCAAGCGTGTGCGTCGCTTGCCCATCACGGCTGAGGCGCTCAAGCAAACCGCGGTGGCTTAAAGGCGCGACATGGAGAGCTTGGACCTGCGTGTGTTGGGGGACGTGCTGGCTTGGCGTCAAGCTGGGCGGCGCGTCACCTTGGTCACGGTGGTGGAAACGTGGGGCAGTGCCCCACGCCCACCCGGGGCTTTGCTCGCTGTGCGTGACGACGGCGTGGTGAGTGGCTCGGTGTCGGGTGGTTGTGTGGAAGACGACCTGATTGCCCGCATCAAAGCCGGTGAGTACGATGCGCTTTCGCATCCCTCCATGGTGGCCTATGGCGTGAGCAA
>JACCDQ012119875.1_pt1 | contig 11061 bp, 11 predicted proteins | sample 7446031 | NCBI WGS metagenome assembly JACCDQ01 (sample SAMN15323442, study PRJNA562643) | freshwater metagenome | isolation source: river surface water | place: USA:Blue River Watershed | collected 2017-08-17
AAACGAAGCCCAGATGCTGTTTTACACCCACCGCGTGACCGACGAACGTGCGGCCCGGGGCCTTGTACCCGTCAATGGTTTTTGGGTCAGTGGTGCCGGGGTTTTGCCAACCACGCAGTGCCCACCCACTGTAAGCTTGCAACAACCCGACACCCTGCGCAGTGCTGCGCTGCGCGGCGACTGGCCCGCCTGGCTGCAAGCCTGGCAAACCCTGGACGGCACCTTGATCCAGCAATGCCTGCTGCTGGCCCAAGAACGGCAACCCGTGACCTTGACCCTGTGCGGGGAACGCAGTTTTGAAACCTGGACGCTGCCCACCCAAGCCGCCCCCTGGTGGCAGCGCAGTCTGCGCAGCCTGGGACTCCAACCCGCCACGCCCGATGTGGCCACCGTGTTGAGCCGACTGTGAAAATCACCCAACGCGACGCCTCCCCCCGCACCGTCTGGGCCCTGGAACAAGCCGGCATCCACCCCTTGCTGGCCCAGCTGTTTGCCGCCCGCGGTGTGCAAAGCCATGACGAACTGGACGATGCATTGGCGCGCCTACCCCCACCGTCCACACTGCTGGGCACCGATGCGGCCGCCCGTCTGCTGGCAGACGCCCTGACAAGGCAGCAACGCATTTGCATCGTTGCGGACTACGATTGCGACGGTGCCACCGCTTGTGCCACCGCCCTGCGCGGGCTGCGCATGCTGGGAGCCGCGGTGAAACACAGCGCCACCCACTACCTGGTGCCCGACCGTGTGATCGACGGCTACGGCCTCACCCCCGCGATTGCCCAACGTGTAAAAGACAGTGGTGCTGACGTGCTGGTCACCGTCGACAACGGCATCGCCAGCATCGATGGCGTGGCCCATGCCCGGGCACTCGGCCTGCAAGTGCTGATCACCGACCACCATTTGCCCGCCGTCATCGAAGGACAGGTACAGTTGCCGCAAGACTGCGTGATCGTCAACCCCAGCCAACCCGGTTGCAATTTTCCAAGCAAAAGCATGGCCGGGGTGGGCGTGATGTTTTATGTGCTGCTGGCCTTGCGTGCCGAGCTGAGAACCCGGGGGGTGTTCGACGCCAGCACCCAACCGCGCATTGACCAGTTGCTGCCCTTGGTGGCCCTGGGCACGGTGGCCGATGTGGTCAAGCTGGACGCGCACAACCGCCGACTGGTGAGCCAAGGTCTGCGTCGAATACGGGCTGGCCACTTGCCCCCGGGCATGGCTGCGCTGTTTGAGGTGGCCGGACGCACCCCCATGACCGCCAACAGTTTTGACTTGGGCTTTGCCTTGGGCCCCCGCCTGAACGCAGCGGGGCGCCTGCGCGACATGACCTTGGGCATCGAATGCCTGGCCACCGACGACGCCCCCCGCGCTGCCGCGCTGGCCCAGGAACTGGACACCATCAACCGCGAACGAAAAACACTGGAAAGCGACATGCGCCAGCAAGCGCTGGAACTCGCAGAACAACGGTGGGACGCGTCGGCCAGCCCGCCTTCGGCACTGGTTGTTTTTGATGAAGGCTTCCACGAAGGCGTGGTGGGCATTGTGGCCTCGCGGCTGAAAGACAAACTGCACCGTCCCACGTTTGTGTTCGCTGCCAGCCAGGCCCCGGGCAAGGAACACGAACTCAAAGGTTCAGGCCGTTCCATCGCGGGCTTTCACATGCGCGATGCCCTGGACCTGCTGGCCAAGCGCTGCCCCGGCGTGTTGTTGCGCTTTGGTGGCCACGCCATGGCGGCCGGCTGCACCATTGCACACGAACAACTGACCACGTTTGACCAGGCATTGCAACAAATCGCCCAAGAGTGGCTGGACGCCGCCACCCTGCAACGGCAACTGCTTGCCGATGGCCCTCTGCCACCCCAGTACCGCCGTGCCGAGGTGGCCGACACCCTGAACCAGCAGGTGTGGGGCCAGGGCTTTGCCCCCCCCGTGTTCAGCGAGGAAGTGGAAATTGTTTCCCAACGCCTGGTCGGGCAAAACCAAAACCACCTCTCCGTCAAATTGCGGCACGGTGGCGATTTGGTAGACGGCATTTGGTTCGGCCACAACGAACCCCTGCCCCCGCGCGTGAAACTGGCTTACCGGCTCGACACCGACGCCTGGCAAGGGCAGCGCCGTGTGCGATTTCTGATTGAAGGGGCGCAAATTTGACGCCGCCACCCCCACGCACTTTGACCATACCGCCGGGCATAGACGTGGTGCATGCCGATGACACCTTGCTGGTATTGAACAAACCGGCAGGGCTGCTGTCGGTGCCCGGTCGGGGCCCGCACAACGCCGACTGCCTGAGCGCACGGGTGCAAGCGCAATACCCCGACGCATTGGTGGTGCACCGGCTGGACATGTCCACATCCGGGTTGATGGTGATGGCGCGAGGCGCAACGGCACAGCGGGCCTTGAGCCTGGCGTTTGCCCACCGCCGCACCGAAAAAACCTACACAGCGGTGGTGGCAGGCCACCCCGTTTCAAACGGGGCCAACGAACAGGGGTGGAACAGCATCGACCTGCCGCTGATCGTGGATTGGCCCAACCGCCCCCGCAGCGTGGTGGACCCGATCAATGGCAAACCCAGCCGCACCCTGTGGCGGGTGACCCAGCGGGGAAACGCTGGACAAACACCCATCGCACTGCTGGAGTTGCAACCCGTGACCGGGCGATCGCACCAGCTGCGGGTGCACCTGCAAGCCCTGGGCCACCCGATTCTGGGAGACGAGCTGTATGCCCCGCCCTGGGCCGTGGACGCGACCCCGCGCCTGATGCTGCATGCCAACCGGATTGCATTGCCCCACCCCACCACGCAACAAACACTGTGTCTGGAGGTGCCCCCGCACGGACCGGAATGGAGCCTGTGAAAGCGGCTCACGCCGCCACCGGCACCTGCGAAGTCCAGTATTTCAGACGCTCCTGCAGCAAGGGCGCATCAATCGGCTTGGACAGGTAATCGTCCATACCGGCTTCCAGACAAGCCTCCCGGTCTCCCCGCATGGCATTGGCGGTCATCGCCACAATCGGCACATGCGGACGCCCTGGCAGCTGGGCTTCGTTTTGACGTATGGTCCGGGTGGCCTCCAACCCATCCATCACTGGCATCTGCATGTCCATCAGCACGGCGCTGAAGCTCTGGGTGGCACAGGCCTGCACCGCTTCCAGCCCGTTGTTGGCCACCGTCACGTGGTAGCCTCCCCGCTTGAGCAGGGCCATTGCCAACTTTTGATTGACCAGGTTGTCTTCCACCAACAAGACGCGGCGCGGCGCGGCATGGGTGTCATCCGGTTGGGGTGCTGACGGAATTTGGGGAGTCACAGCGGCCACGGGCTTGACCACCTCACGGCAGGGCAAGGTGAAATGAAAGACGCTGCCTTTGCCCTGCATGCTCTCCATCCACAGTCGCCCGCCCATCAGGTCGATCAACCGCTTGGAAATAGACAGGCCCAGGCCGGTTCCCCCGTAACGGCGGGTGATGGAGGTGTCACCCTGGGTAAAAGCCTCAAACACCTGCGCTTGCTTGTCGTGGTCAATGCCTATGCCCGTGTCGCGCATCTCGAAATGCAACAGCGGTGCACCTGTTTCGTTCATCTCGAACGCCACCGCCAAGGTCACGCTGCCGCGCTCGGTGAATTTGATGCCATTGCTGCCCAGGTTGAGCAACACCTGCCGCAGCCGCACCGGGTCGCCGTAGACCCGCCGCGGCACATTGTCGGCCCAATCGGCGCCCCAGGCCAATTGTTTGTTCTGCGCCGGCAAACGCAAGGTCTGAAGCACCGCATCCACCACCACGGTCAGGTCCATTTCAATGGACTCAACTGCGAGCTTGCCAGCCTCCATTTTGGAAAAGTCCAAAATGTCATTGATGATGGTCATCATCGAATCGGCCGAGGTCTGGATGATGCCCAGCAGGTCGCGCTGCTCATCGGTCAATGGGGTTTGCAGGGCCAGACCGGTCATGCCGATGATGCCGTTCATGGGCGTGCGAATTTCGTGGCTCATGTTGGCCAGAAATTCGCTCTTGATGCGGTTGGCGGTTTCGGCCGCATCGCGTGCACGCTCCAGGGCCTGGCGGCTGGTTTCGCGTTCAGCCACCAGGCGCGCGATGCTGTCGGAAATGGCATGCAAATCGTCGGTGTCGGCGTTCTCGGCACCGGACATGGCACGCAAACCGGCCAACACCTCGCGCAAAGACACCAGGGCTTTTTCGCGGGCTTGCAGTTCGCGGCGCAAATGGCTGGCGGTGTCATTGAGCACTTCGAACATGGGCCGGAATTCCAGCGGCAGATCGGCCACCATGCTTTGCAGTTCGGCAGGTGTGGCCTGCGCTGCCTGGTGTTCAAACATGCGCGCCTTGTCCAGGGCGCCCAACCAGCGCTTGAGCGGGTAACGAATCAACAGCAACCCCCCCACCAGGGCCGCCAACGCCAACAACAAAGCCGAGCTCAACAGGCGCCACAAGCCACCCGCTATCACCTCGACCGCGAAAGTCATGCGCAACACGCCGTAATCGACCCCACCGGCCGTGATGACGCGGTTCACGTCGTACAGGTGCTCGGCCAGTCGGTCCACCAGCCATTGCGGTGGTGGGTAATCCGGGTGCTGTTCGTTGAAACTTTTGACCAAGCCCCCATGCAGGTCAATGAACGCCGCCGAACTGAACTGGGAGCGGGAAATGGCTTTGTCGAGTATGCGCTGTATGGTGTCGTAGTCGCCAATCACGGCGCTGTCGCTCACGGTCTGGGCGGCCACCTCCACCATCATGCTGGCCGATTGCTGCACGGCCTCCAGCTCCTGCGACACGAGGTTGTCGTAAAACAAGCCCAGCCCCACCCCCACGAACAACAGCAACGTGGCGGTGTAGAGCGCATAAACACGCCCCACCAGAGACTGTGGCAGGAAACGACCCGCCCGTGCAAAAACCTCCCTCATGCCAGGTCAGCGCAAGGAAGCGGGCGCCGATTGGTAAAAGCGACGGTAAGAAGCGTAATCGGCCGCACTGGCTGGCACAAAATAAGCCGACTCATCAAACCCCACGACGTTGGAAGCCTGGTCCAGAATGGACTTGCCTTTCGGGTCTTTGTGCATGTTGGCAAACGCGGCAGCCACGGCGCGCATTTCCTTCTCAGACACTTTGCTCGAAGCCATCAGGGCCAGATCGTGGTAGCCCTCCGACGTCCAAAGAACGCGGAACTTCTTGTTCTCGCGGTTTTCGTAGCCTTCGATCAAAGCCGAATTGCTGCCCACCGCCTTGGCTTTGCCAGCAAACATCTGGGTGAACGCGGCGTTTTGGTTGCCACCGAACACCACCTTCACGTCCACCCCTTTAGACAGCAGATAAGCGTAAGACACTTTGTAACCGATGAAGGCCTCAGGACCGGCGAACGCCACGTCCTGGCCTTTCAGTTCTTCGATGTGGGTGATCGGAGAGTCGGCAGGAACCGCGATCTGGCTTTTGATTTCGGGAGCGTTGCGGCGGCCAAACACTTTCCAGCCCAAAGCCTCGCGCTCGGGGCTGAACAGGTGATTGGAGAACACAAATTCAACCTCTTGCGCCAGCACGTAACTGGTGGTGTCGGCAGAGGTGCGCCCGATCTTCAGCTGCAGCTTGACGCCGCTTTTTTCAGAAACGTACTGAATGATGGGGTTCCAGTAACTGGCGGTTTTCTGAATGTCCCACTGGTTGACCGGGGAAAAACGGTACACCGTCTCCTGGGCACCGGCCCACATAGAGGAGGCCGCCAAGATCAAACTGAAAATAATACGTTTCATGGTGTTCAAATTTGGAAGTAAAACCCATCGTCACGCAGTGACGAACCCATTTTTCGCATCATTTTAGCGAAAAATGCCCAAACACCCAACAATTTAATCCAACAATCTCTACATAAGTAATATTTATTACAATAAAAACAGATATGTATCAATTTAAAATCATTAAAAACAAATAAAAGGCCCCGACACCCCCCTTTGCGGGCGGGCTGTCGGGGCCTCTGTGGCTTGTTTTACAGAAGAGGCACGCCGGTTCTGGATTGGATGAACTCCCGGGTCACGCCATCGGCCAGCTCCACCAGCTTCAGGCCTTCGGGTGTCACGTCCATCACACCCAGGTCGGTGATGATGCGGTCGACCACACCTTTGCCGGTGAGCGGCAGGGTGCACTGGGGCAGGATTTTCAAGTCCTCGGTGCCGTCCTTTTTCTTGGCCACGTGCTCCATCAAAACGATCACGCGCTTGACGCCAGCCACCAGGTCCATGGCACCGCCCATGCCTTTGACCATCTTGCCCGGAATCATCCAGTTGGCCAAATCGCCAGCGCCGGTGACTTGCATGGCACCCAGGATGGACAGGTTGATCTTGCCGCCTCGGATCATGGCAAACGACTGGTCGCTGCCAAAGATGGACGAGCCTTTCATCGTGGTCACGGTTTGCTTGCCTGCGTTGATCAGGTCGGCATCCACCTCGTCGTCGTAGGGGAAGGGGCCAATGCCCAGCATGCCGTTTTCGCTTTGCAGCCACACCTCAATGTGGTCGGGCACGTGGTTGGCCACCAACGTGGGAATGCCGATGCCTAAGTTGACGTAAAAGCCGTCTTGCAATTCTTGGGCCGCGCGCGCGGCCATTTGGTCTTGGGTCCAAGCCATGTTCGTGCTCCTTATTTGCGGTCGCGGGTGGTGCGTTTTTCAATGCGCTTTTCGGGCGTTGCATTGACCACGATGCGGTGCACATAAATGCCGGGCAGGTGCACGTCGTCGGGGGCGATGTCGCCAGTGGCCACCACACGCTCCACCTCCACAATGCACACCTTGCCTGCGGTGGCGGCGGCCGGGTTGAAATTGCGTGCCGTTTTGTTGAAACGCAGGTTGCCCGACGTGTCGGCCACGTCGGCCTTGATCAGTGCCACCTCGGGGAACAAGGCGTGTTCCATCACGTAGGTTTCGCCGTTGAAATCCCGCAGTTCTTTGCCTTCGGCCACCAGCGTGCCCACGCCGGTCTTGGTGAAGAACGCCGGAATGCCCGCACCGCCCGCGCGCAGTTTTTCAGCCAAGGTGCCTTGCGGGGTGAATTCCAATTCAAGTTCCCCGGCCAGGTACTGGCGCTCGAACTCTTTGTTTTCGCCCACGTAGGAGGAAATCATTTTCTTGATCTGGCGGGTTTCGAGCAATTTGCCCAAACCAAAACCGTCCACGCCCGCGTTGTTGGAAATGGCGGTCAGGTTTTTCACGCCGCTGTCGCGCAGCGCGTCAATCAACGCTTCGGGGATGCCGCACAGGCCGAAGCCACCCACGGCTATGAGTTGCCCGTCAGCCACCACACCTTCGAGGGCTGCCGCCGCACTGGGGTACACCTTGTTCATGCGTCTGAACTCCTGATGAGTTAAAAACCATACGATACTACGTAACTGCATACGTAGTTTTGCCTAAAGACCAACCCCAAGAACACCCGATGCACACCGCCCCCCCGCAAAGCAACAACGCGGTTGATTACCGCCTGGCTTTTGATTTGGCGCCGGTGGGCATGGTGCTGTCCAGCCACCGCGCGATGGTGGACTGCAACCAAGCGGTGTGCGAGATGTTTGGTGCCACACGTGACCAACTGGTGGGCCAGTCGTTCCGCATCCTGTACCCCAGCGCGGACGAATACGAACGCATAGGCGAGCGGCTGGTGCCGCTGTTGAACGCGGGCGGCTCGTATGCCGACGACCGCATCATGAAACGGGTGGATGGCCGTTTCAAGAACCAGACCTTCTGGTGCCACGTGACGGGCCGGGCCCTGGCCCCGCACGACCCGCATGCCGCTGGCATCTGGACGTTCGAGGATTTGAGCGCCCACCGTCCCGTCAAGGCAGACCTGACCGCACGCGAACGCGAAGTGGCCACCTTGGTGATGCAGGGCCTGACCGCCAAAGAAATCGGTAAAACACTGGGCATCAGCCCGCGCACGGTGGAAATCTACCGCGCGCGCCTGATGCGCAAATACCAAGCCAGCAGTTCGGTGGACCTGGTTCACAAACTGGTGGTGGGTTGAACAGGAGCCTGTGACCATGCGCCCATCTATGGACGAATTGCTGGCACGCATCCACGCGTTGGAAAACGAGGTGGAACAGGAGTACAGCCAACTGCAAGAGGAGTGGGCGCGGCAACGCGAGCACTTGGCCGAGCAATTTCTGGACTTTCAGCGGCAGCACAGAGTGGGTCTGTGGCGCTACCTGCGGGGCAGCCGCCTGAGCGTGGTGCTGACGGCGCCGATCATTTACAGCGGCTGGCTGGTGTTTCTGTGCCTGGATGCGTTTGTGAGCCTGTACCAGGCCGTGTGTTTTCCCCTGTACGGTATCGCCAAAGTCAAACGTGGCGATTATTTGGTGTTTGACCGAGGCACCTTGCCCTACTTGAATATGATCGAAAAATTCAACTGCTTCTATTGTTCGTACGGCAATGGCGTGGTGGCCTACGCCCGCGAGGTGGCGGCCCGCACCGAACAGTACTGGTGTCCGATCAAGCATGCCCGGAGGCTGCCCGGCAACCACCCCCACTACCCCCGCTTTTTTGAACACGGGGATGCACAGGCTTTCCGTCAGGGGTTGGAGCGCCTGCGGCAACAGTGCGGCAACCCGCCAGCGGCATCACCCCCGCCCGGTCAGCGGGAATAGGTTATTCCACCACCTCGGCCGCGCTGCGGAACGCCTCCACCGCAGCGGGCACGCCACAGTAAATGGTGGCGTGCAGCAACACCTCCTGGATTTCCTGCACCGTGGCCCCATTGTTCAAAGCGCCGCGCACGTGGCCTTTCAACTCGTTTTGTCGCCCCAGGGCCGTCAACATCGCCACCGTGACCAGGCTGCGGGTTTTCAAGTCCAGGCCACCGCGCTGCCACACGTCGCCCCAGGCTGCGCGGGTGATGTGTTGTTGCAGGGGCGCGGTGAAATCGGTCATGCCGGCAAAGGCCTTGGCCACAAACGCCTCGCCCATCACCTGCTTGCGCATGGCCAAGCCTTTGTCAAATTGTTCGTCAGTCATGGAGGTCGCTTTTCATCAAAACGTGGCAGCATAACCCGATCCCACATTCAAGCCACGCGACGCATCACCACCTGCGAAGCACCCGGTCGGGTGTGCCGGAACAGGTCTTTGGGGTCATCGGCCCGGGGCACCAATTCCACGTCCACGCCCAGGTTTCGTTGTGCAGCCTGTTCGTTCACGTAGCGCAGCGTGGAATAGTCTTCCAGCGCAAAGCCCACGGAGTCGAACACCGTCACTTGCTCGGCGCTTTGCCGCCCGGGTGCAGTGCCAGTCAGCACACGCCACAACTCCACCACCGGAAAGTCCTTGGGCAACTGCTGAATATCGCCCTCGATGCGGGTTTGCGGCTCGTACTCCACAAACACCCGCGCACCGCGCAGAACATCGGCATGCAGTTCGGTCTTGCCCGGGCAATCGCCCCCCACGGCGTTGATGTGCATGCCCGGCTCGATCATGTCGGGCGTGAGGATGGTGGCGTAGGCCTTGTCGGCGGTGACAGTGGTCACGATATCGGCACCGCGCACCGCTTCAGCCGTGGAACCGGCGCGAACGATTTGGAGCCCCGGATACGCCGACAGGTTGCGCACGAGTTTGTCGGTGGCGCGGGGATCCACGTCGTAGACCGCGATTTCCTGGATGCCCAGATGGGCATGAAAGGCCAGTGCCTGGAATTCGCTTTGCGCGCCGTTGCCAATCAAGGCCATGCGGCGGGCATCGGGCCGAGCCAGTGCACGGGCGGCCATCAGAGAGGTGGCACAAGTGCGCAACGCGGTGGCCAGGGTCAGCTCGGACAACAGCACCGGGTAGCCGGTATTCACCTCGGCCAGCACCCCAAAGGCCATCACGGTATACAGCCCATGCCGTGTGTTGCTGGGGTGGCCATTGACGTATTTGAATGCGTAGTTTTGGGCATCGGACACGGGCATGAGTTCGATCACACCTATATCGGAGTGGCTGGCAACACGTGCCGATTTGTCAAAGTCGAGCCAGCGGACGAAGTCTGCCTGGAGGGTGTCGGCAAGTTCGCCAATGAACCGGGGCACACCGATGCCCTGCACCAAGCGGGACATGGTTGAAACGTCAACGAATCGGGTCATGGTTTTCCTTGAGTACGCGGCCATGGAATGCCGCCACCCGCCCGATTGTTTCGTGTTATGAAGCCAATTTGAAGCATTCAACTTGTCAAATATTGCTTCAATGATTACATTCTGCCAATAAAAAACAGCAAGATGTACAAATGGACGACACCGACCGTGAACTGATTTCGTTGTTGCGTGCCGATGCGCGCACGCCAGTGGTGGCCTTGGCCAAAAAGCTGAAGGTAGCGCGTGCCACGGTGCAGAACCGCATGGCCAAACTGGAAACCGATGGCACCATCGTTGGCTACACCGTACGGCTCAAGCCAGAAGCCGAACACCACCGGATACGGGCCCTCACCACGATCGAGGTGGAAGGCAACCACGGCGAAGACGTGCGCCGCACCTTGCGCGGCCACCCCAACGTGGTGGCGCTGCACACCACCAACGGGCGCTGGGACCTGATCGCCGAACTCAGGACCGACAGCCTCGAAGCATTTGACGAGGTGCTGAACAACATTCGCCGCATCAAAGGCATCACCAGCACAGAAACCAGCATCCTGCTCTCGACCCACAAACACGAGATGCTGCCCTGACCCGCCCTGCCTCAGCGCAGGTGCAGTTTGTTGGAGCTTTTGACTTCTTCCATGACCGCATAGGTGCGTGTTTCTCGCACGCCCGGCAGCTGCCACAACACGGTGCCAGCAAAGTGGCGGTAGGCGTCCATGTCGGCCACCCGGGTTTTGATCAGGTAATCAAAACCGCCTGCCACCATGTGGCACTCCAGTATCTCGGGGTGGACTTGCACCGCCGCGCAAAAGGCCTCAAACACCTTGGGCGTGGTTCGCTCAAGCAACACCTCCACAAACACCAGCAAGCCGGCATCGAGCAGGCCCGGGTTCAACCGCGCCTCGTAACCGAGGATGAACCCGTCGCGCGTCAGCCGTTGCACGCGCGCCAACACTGCGGTCGGAGACAGCGCAACGGCT
>JACCDQ010957145.1_pt1 | contig 11060 bp, 10 predicted proteins | sample 7446031 | NCBI WGS metagenome assembly JACCDQ01 (sample SAMN15323442, study PRJNA562643) | freshwater metagenome | isolation source: river surface water | place: USA:Blue River Watershed | collected 2017-08-17
CCTTGAAATCTGGCGATGATGTCGTAAGAAGGAGTGAGTACATCGACAATTTTTCCTTTGCCTTCATCTCCCCATTGTAAGCCTAATAGTACGTCTACCTTCATGATACTTGTTCAAAAAACTTTTTTATTTGTTCGAAATCTTGAAAAATCCCAAATATGTGTTCCATACGGGTCAATTCAAATATTTTATTGAGTTGTGTGTTTGGTTGATATAGCACGGTGTCTCCGAGATTTAGTCTTGAGCGTGTGAGCGTCTTGACTAAAAAAGCGATGCCGGTAGAATTGATGTATTCGAGTTCAGACAAATCGATGACTAAATTCCAGTTGTCGATTTGGTCTAGGTGTTCGATGGCGTTTTCGCGGTCACTTTCCGTAAAAAAGCGGCCTTGCAACTTGAGGATACTCAAGGGTCCGTTTTGTAAAACCTGTACTTCCATTAGTCGAGCTTGTTTTTTTTTATACCGTAAAAATAAAGCGAGTGGTGTTGGACATCAACACCGAAAAGTTCTTCAATGGTGGCTTTGATTTGTTGAATTCTGGGGTCACAAAATTCGATGACCTCGCCGGTATCGGTTATAATGAGGTGGTCGTGTTGTTTGGAGGCATGTGAGCGCTCAAACTGCGCCAAGTTTTTGCCAAATTGGTGCTTGCGGACAAGGTTGCAGGCCAAGAGCAGTTCGATGGTGTTGTAAAGTGTGGCGCGCGACACGCGGTAATTGTGGTTCTTCATTTTGATGTAAAGGGACTCTACATCGAAATGACCGTCGTAAGCATAGATTTCTGCGAGTATGGCAAAGCGCTCCGGAGTTTTGCGGTGGCCATTTTGCTCGAGGTAGGCGGCAAAAATATCTTTTACGGTTGTTGAAATTTGATTTGTTCCCATCTTTCAGGCGCTAAAGTTAAGTATAAATTTGGGAAAGACGGCAATAAAAAAGGGGGCCGAAGCCCCCTTTCAGTTGATTTGGATGGGCTTATTCGCCACGCTCCATTTTTTCTTTCAATTCAGCAAGTGCATCGAGGTCACCGAGTGTAGATTTTTCTGCACTTTGGTTGATCGCTTTAACTGCTTGATCGGTAGAGTTACCACTTGGTTTCTTACCGCCTTTGCTCGGAGTAGATGGTTTGTCTTCGCCTTCTTCGAATAAGCGCGTGTGAGACAAAACGATTTTCTTCGCGTCTTTGTTGAATTCAATGACTTTGAAGTCAAGGGTTTCTTCCACTTTTGCGTTAGAACCATCTTCTTTGCGAAGGTGCTTAGAAGGGCAAATACCCTCAACACCGTAAGGTAAAGCAACGATACCTGACTTGTCTTTCATGTCGATGATTGTACCGCTGTGTACGCTTCCTTCAGAGAATGTGTTTTCAAATACATCCCAAGGATTTTCTTCGAGTTGTTTGTGACCCAAAGAAATACGGCGGTTGTCGCGATCGATTTCTAAAACAAGTACTTCCATTGCATCGCCAACTTTGCAGAACTCAGATGGGTGCTTGATTTTTTTCTGCCAAGAAAGGTCAGAAATATGGATGAGTCCGTCAACGCCTTCTTCTAGTTCAACGAATACACCAAAGTTGGTGAAGTTGCGAACTTTAGCGGTGTGGCGTGTACCAACTGCGTATTTGATTTCGATGTCGTTCCATGGATCTGGCATGAGTTGTTTAATACCCAATGACATTTTGCGTTCTTCACGGTCAAGGGTAAGTACAACTGCTTCTACGCTGTCGCCAATTTTGAGGAAGTCTTGCGCAGAGCGAAGGTGTTGTGACCAGCTCATTTCTGAAACGTGGATCAAGCCTTCGACACCAGCAGCGATTTCGATGAATGCGCCGTAGTCTGCCATGACAACAACTTTACCAGTGACTTTATCGCCAACGTTGAGGTTGGTGTCGAGTGAATCCCATGGATGTGGTTGCAATTGTTTCAAGCCAAGTGCAATGCGTTTTTTGTCGTCGTCGAAATCGAGGATAACCACATTGATTTTTTGATCCAATTCGAGCATTTCTTCTGGATGCGTAACACGACCCCAAGAAAGGTCAGTGATGTGGATGAGGCCATCAACGCCACCGAGGTCGATGAAGACACCGTATGAAGTGATGTTTTTAACCACACCTTCCAAAACTTGTCCTTTTTCGAGACCAGAAATGATTTGTTTCTTTTGCTCTTCGAGTTCTGCCTCGATAAGTGCTTTGTGAGATACCACAACATTACGGAATTCTTCGTTGATTTTAACAACTTTGAATTCCATGTTTTTACCAACATAGATATCGTAGTCGCGAATTGGCTTCACGTCAATTTGAGATCCTGGTAAGAAGGCTTCGATTCCGAATACGTCTACGATGAGACCACCTTTGGTTCTGCATTTTACATAACCTGTGATGATTTCACCTGTGCGCAATACGTCGTTCACGCGGATCCAAGCACTGTGCATGCGAGCGGTGCGGTGAGAAACGATCAATTGACCTGTTTTGTCTTCGAGACAGTCAACAAATACGTCTACTACGTCGCCAGCTTTGAGTTCTGGATTGTAGCGGAATTCGTTGGCAGCAACAACACCTTCAGATTTGTAACCAATGTTAATGATTACTTCTTTTTTGTTGATTGTGACAACTGTTCCTTGAATGACTTCTTTTTCCATGATAGAAGTCAAGGTTTTTTCGTAGCGATCTCCGAGTTCAGAGCGTTCTACCTGATTGTAGCCATCCAATTGGAGTGCTTCCCAATCAAAATCTGCAGTTCCCTGCGGTTCAATGTGTTTAGCCATAAGGCGGTAAATTTGTATTTCTAATACCCTGAATACTAGAAAGTTGTTAAACAAAAATACAGGTGCTTTCAGGGAGCACACTTCAAAATGAGGTGCAAAGGTAGCAATAATTACCTGAAAAACAAGTTGCTGACTAGATTAATTGTCTGAGGCGTTGAGTGGAAAATGCGCAAACATGGCGAGTGTTGGTTCTTGCAAGAGCATGCAATTTTTCCATAAAGCGGAGGGCGCCACTTTAAAAAGTGTTTCATCCTGAAAAACAGTGGTGCAAATCCAGGCGTGGTCTTCGAGTTCGGTAGACAACTGCCCTGCGCCCCAACCGGCATAACCTGCGAACAAACGCAGGTGATTGGCTGGATTTTTTAAAACGATAGCATTGGTCAAAACTTCTTGCCAGTCGCCCCCAAAGTAGAGTTGATCGGTAACGCGGGTGGCTCCTTTGATGTTTGCAAAGCGATGCAAGTAAAAAAGCTGTTCGGGCGCAACCGGCCCGCCATTATAGATAGGTAAATCGAGCTCGATGTGTTCAAAAAGATCGCTCAAAACAAGCTCGGTAGGATGATTGAGGACCAGTCCAAAACTCTCAGTGGTGTCGTGGGAAACTAATAAGATGGCTGCGCGCTGAAAGAAGTCTTCGGTGAGGTGCGGGTCAGCAAGTAAAAGACAGCCAGCTTGAGGTGCTGTTTTGGATTTAAAAATGTATCGCTCGCGGATCTTCATAGGTTTGCTAACAAATAAACAAAATATTTTGCGGTTTGCAAAGGGCATTGTTTAATTTTGTAAAATGAAGTTGGCTGCCATAGACATCGGGACAAATGCCGCGCGCTTGTTGATCGCAGCCGTTCAGCAAACTAATAACCATATCCAATTTCAGAAGTTAGCCTATTATCGCGTGCCACTCCGCCTCGGTGAAGAAGTTTTCGATAAAGGAAAAATCAGTTCGCAAAAAGCCCTGCATTTTCAGCAAACCATACAAGCTTTTAGTTTGCTTGCGCAGGCCCACGAGGTCAGTGCGCTTAGAGCTGTAGCCACCTCTGCCATGAGAGAGGCAAGTAACGGAAAGAAAATTGCCAAGCAAATTTGGCAAGATACGGGTGTTCAAATCGATATCATTTCCGGAGATGAAGAAGCGCAGCTCATTTTCAATTCTTTTGAGATTTTACAATTGCAAAAACAGCAGCAATTTGTGGTGCTAGATGTCGGTGGGGGTAGTACCGAAATCAGTATTTTTGAGCACGGCCAAAAAGTGGCTGCGCGCTCTTTTGAACTCGGCACCATTCGCATCTTAAAAGGCAAAACGGATCCGCAAAGTTGGTCTGAGTTTTCAGCCTGGATTCAACAAAACGTGCGTCTAGACGAAGCACATATGATTTTTGGAACGGGAGGAAACATCAATCGCGCGCTCAAAATGCTAGCGCCCAAGCAAAAAGATACCTTAACGCTGCCGGCTTTAGTTGATTTACACGATACCTTAGCAGCACTTCCGCTCGAGGCACGCTGTGCACAATACCAACTCAAGCCAGACCGTGCTGACGTTATTGTACCTGCTTTAAAAATTTACATTACTGCACTCGAGGCTTTGGATCAACAAACGCTGCTTGTTCCAAAAATTGGCCTCTCCGACGGCGTCATTTACCAGTTATTTCTTCAACACACCAATTTATAAAATGGCTCAAAAACCAGCAATTCCGAAAGGCACGCGCGATTTTCTTCCGACAGAAGTAGCCAAGCGCAACTACATGTTTGCGATCATCAAAGAAGTATTCAGGCGCTACGGCTATGCGCCAATAGAAACACCGAGTTTTGAGTTGTCTACTACACTGATGGGCAAATACGGCGAAGAGGGCGATCGCCTTATTTTCAGGATCCTGAACTCAGGAGAGAAGATGAAAAAAGCCGACCTCGATGCACTGGCCCAAGACAACCTGCCACGTTTTGCCAATTCGTTGGCAGAAAAAGCCCTGCGCTACGACCTCACCGTGCCTTTTGCGCGTTTTGTGGTGCAGCACCAAAACGACCTCACTTTTCCGTTTAAGCGCTATCAAATTCAGCCAGTTTGGCGCGCAGACCGTCCGCAGCATGGTCGTTACCAAGAGTTTACGCAATGTGACGTCGATGTAGTTGGTTCGGATTCCCTCATGTATGAAGTAGAACTCGTTCAGATTTTCGACGAAGTCTTGAGCAATTTAGGGCTACCTGGTTTTTCCATCCAAATCAATAACCGCAAGGTGTTGAGTGGCATTGCAGAAGTTTGCGGCGTCTCGGAGCGCATCATCGATTTGACCGTAGCCCTCGATAAATTAGACAAAATTGGCGAAGAAGGTGTGGTCACTGAACTTGAGTCCAAAGGTTTTTCACTAGAGGCAATTGAAAAAATCAAACCGTTATTTGCTTTTGAAGGCAGCAACGACTCCAAAATGAACCTCATGCGTTCGTATTTGGCAAGCAGCGAAATTGGTCTTAAAGGCCTCGATGAACTTGCAGAAGTATGCGAACAAATCGGCGAACTTGGCTTGCAGCGCGGCGAACTAATCTTTGATTTGACCTTAGCGCGCGGCCTCAATTATTACACAGGCGCCATCTTTGAAGTAAAGGCTAAAGACGTGAAAATGGGCAGTATTTGTGGCGGTGGCCGCTACGACGACCTCACCGCTTTATTTGGCTTGAAAGGTTTGTCTGGGGTTGGGGTTTCATTTGGTGCTGATCGTATCTATGACGTACTTACCGAACTAGACCTCTTTCCAAAAGCACTTGACCGCACCCTAGATATCTTTTTCGTGAATTTTGGGGCAAACGAAGCCAAACACGGTCTCAAACTCTTGCAGCAAGTGCGCAGTCTTGGCATTGCGGCCGAAATGTATCCGAGTGCAGCTAAATTGCAAAAGCAACTCAAATACGCCAATGACCGCAATGTAGCTTACGTTGTGATTATTGGCGAAGAAGAGGCTGCTGCAGGAATGCTCAGTCTTAAAAATATGGAAGCAGGCACTCAAGAGCAACTCTCAAGTGCCGATTTTCTTACCAAATGCGGGCAACTTTTTTAACGTCGTTGCGCATTTCTCTGCCTTCCGGAACCCCAAAAGCTTCAAAAAACTCCGGACAATTCTTCAGCGGTCCGTTTACACGATACATACCCGGTGAATGCGGGTCTGTAGCCAAGCGCTTTTTCATTTCGGCTTCTGTGTACTTGATTTTCCAAAGCTGTGCGTAAGCTATAAAGAAGCGCTGTGCAGGTGTGTAGCCCGCAACTGTTTCATTGGCTTTGAATTCTTCAGTTCTTTGGTAGGCGTAAAAAGCCATGGTGAGGCCACCTAGGTCGGCGATGTTTTCACCCATGGTGAGTTCTGGATTCACGCAGTGGTCTTCCATTGGGCAAAAGCCCGAAAAAGTTGCGCCCAATAGTTTGGTTTTTTCTTCAAAGAGCATGCGGTCTTCTTCGGTCCACCAGTTGGTAAAAGACCCGTCGGCCGCAAATTTACTTCCCATATCATCGAAACCGTGTGTGAACTCGTGGCCAATGACCATGCCGATGCGTCCGTAGTTGACTGCATCTTCGTACTTTTCATCGAAGAAAGGCGCTTGCATGATGCCAGCCGGGAAAGCGATTTCGTTGAGTAGTGGGTGGTAATACGCATTGACCATATGTGCGGGCATACCCCATTTTTCTTGATCGACAGGTTTGCCCAACTCAGATAGGTTTTTAGCGACACTATAACGATTCATCTCACGGTAGTTGAGTGCATAGCGGTCAGCAAAAAAGCGCAAGCTTGAGTAATCTTCCCATTTGCTTGGGAAGCCTAATTTACGACCAATTGCATTGAGTTTGATGATGGCTTCTTTTTTGGTGGCATCGGTCATCCAGTCCAGTTGTTCGATGCGCTCTTTGTACACATAAAGTAGGTTGTCTACCATTTCATTGACACGTTCTTGAGCCGCTTTTGAAAAATGCTTGTCTACAAATGCTTTGCCTAAAAGTTCGCCCACTTCTAAATTGGTCATTTCTTCAATCGCTTGCTCATAAATAGGTTGTTGCTCGCGTTTGCCAGACAATACGCCTTCGTAAAAATTGAAATTGAGTTGCACAAAAGCTTCGTTGAGATGGCCTGCATAATGATTGATGACACACCATTGCAAATAACTTTTGAGCTCATCAGTTGTTGCTGCATCCCAGATTTGAGAAAGTTGGATATTGAACTCAGGATTGCTCACTACGATGGTATCCGGTGCTTGGCAACCCAATTCGGCTAAGTAAAGCTTGAAATTGAAATGTGGACCAAAACTACGTTGCACTTGAGAGAAAGCCTGTTTGTTGTAAGTTTTTTCAGGTTCGCGCATTTCAGACGGACGCAACATGGATTGGGCAAGCTTCATTTCAAATTCAAATACTTTTTGCGCCGCTTTGGCTGCATTTGGAATTTCGGCTAGTGCAAGCGAGGCTTCAATGTGCTTGATGTAAGAGCTGCGAATGGTGGCATATTTTTCATCGTAGTAATAATCCTTATTTGGAAGACCAATTCCTCCTTGGCCCAGGTAGGCTACGTTGGTTGTGACATTTTTAAGATCTTGACCAACTCCAAATCCGAAAAAAGCACCAATTCCATCTTTATGTAGACCTGAAACAAGCGCTTGAAGGCCGTCAATATTTTGGAGCGCTTCGATTTTTTGAAGGTCCTCCAAAATAGGGAGTAGGCCCAACTCATTTCTACGTGACATGTCTGTGTAAGACTTAAAGTAAGCTCCAAGTAGTTGATTTTGAGAGCCCAGTTCACCCGGATTTTCAGCGGCTTCTTTTAGAAGTGCTACCAATTTTTGATTGTTAGCTTGCTCCAATTCATTGAAACTGCCCCAACGCGATTCACTTGCCGGAATTTGTGTGTTGGCAATCCAGGTACCGTTGGCAAATAAGAAGAAGTCGTCGGCTGGGCTAATGGTGGTATCCAGGGCCTTGATATCTATTGTTTGCAATTGAGCGGCATCGGATTTTTTCACTTTTGAGCTCGAACAGCCGATTAAAAATGAACCCGAAAGTAGGGTGAGGAGTAAGGTTTTTTTCATGTTGTTTTTCTTTGGGTATTGCTGTTACTGCATTCTTTCCATGTGGATATGAGGAATGCCGTCTTCAAGGTAAATTGCTCCTTGCGGTGCAAAGTTGTGCTTTTTATAAAAGTTTTGCAAATGTGCTTGAGCGGAAAGTACTATTTTTTGTTTGCCAAAGCGCGCTTCAATTTCTTGAATACAATGTTGCATGAGTGCGTGCCCCAGATCTTGATTTCTGTGTGTTTCTGCTACAATGACTCGGCCAATAGAAATGTATGGGTATTTTTCGTTTGCGGCGACAATCCGTGCACATGCGACGAGCAACTGCGCATCGTAGACGAGCACGTGTAAAGATGCCTGGTCGAGGTTGTCGAGGTCTTGATAGATACAATTTTGCTCTACCACAAAGACTTCGCTGCGCAATTGTAAATAAGCATACAATTGTTGGGGTGTAAATGCTTCAAAAGAAAGTGTGGTAAACTGAAAACCCATTGTTCAAAGATAAGCCTTTAATTTACCTTGTAAAGAAGTTTGGAGTTGGAGAGTTGCCCCGGTGAAACCATTGGTTCGTCGTAGGGGATTTGCGTTCCGTAACGCTGCAGCATGATTTTTCGAACTTGAGGGCTCTCCAAATTGAAATCTCTTAATGCTTTAGGGCTACACAATTCAATTCCGATGGCTTTGTAGGCTTTGTAAGCCAATTCCGAACAATACATTTCTTTATCGGACCAATTGAAGCCGAGGTCGTAGTGCTTGTCGAGTTGGGATTTGAGATAGGCTTTCATGGTGCTCAATTCCATTGCGTTGAGCGACCTATTTTGGAGTCGATACACCGCATATTTTTGATCTTCACCACTATTAATCCAGTCTTCGAGTGAGCGAACGCCAACAGGTTCAAGGGCTTCAAAAACATAGGCCTCGCCATTGAGATAGAAAATGATGCCGCAATGCGAATAATAAGAATTAGTGGCAAGCTGAACGGCGGTGCTCTGTACGGATGCGCTGTGCTGAAAAATCAAATCGCCGTCTTGAAAAGTTTGCGAAAAACCCAGCTGGGAACAGAACAAGACGATAGAGAAAATAAAAATACGCATCACATCAAATTAATAAGAACCGTGGTATCTTCTCAAAAACCATTCCGCAAGCAGCAGGGCACTGAGCAACAAAAAGAGCATCATGTAATCCAATAAAGGGTCGAACTGGTGGGTTTCTGTTCGGAGTGCCACGAGGTCTTCGCTTTTTTCGAGTTGTGCAATGAGTTTTTTATAAGCTTTGATATCAAAAACTTTGGCATCGGTTTGGGCTGCTAATTGATAAAGTGTAGTGTGTCTTGCTGCAGACTCAAGTTGTTCGAGGTCGATGTCTTCTACGATGAAGGCGCCACTTTTGACGTATTTTTTTTGATTGTGAAGGGTGTAGGCTTTCCAATAATAGCGCCCTGGCTTGAGTTTGCCGAGTTGCTGTTGGTAAAAAGCACCTTTCGTACTGAAACTGCCTTTGCGCATTTTTTTGTGCTCGTAGTCCAGTTCCCAATTGATTTTAGGGCTGGTGATGGCCTGCATGGCTTCGTTGTAGAAACTGGCATTGAGGATGCAATTGTCTGAGGTGCTGAGTTTTTTTGGTGCCTGAACGCGTAAGCCGTTGCCCTCTTTTTTGACCAATAAATAGGCACATACTTCACCCGCAAATGCATCAAAAGCTTCATGATTTTGCTTTTTAAGGAAATTGATCATGCGCCAACGCCAAAGACCTTCACCGAGCAGGGTGGCTTGGCGTTGTTGGTCTTTTTCATTGAAACTAAGTAGCGGGCTGTCTTTTTGCAGATTGCCAACGCGCTGCGTGAAAAGAATTTGTGTGCCGGCATTGGCTTTCGCCTCGCCAAAGCGCTTGGTAAGTGGGGGAAGGAAAGGTGTCAGGCTCAGCCATTCTGGGTTAGGGGCGTAGAGTGCAAAACTGGTGTTGGCTTGCGCCTGGATTTCCTCCAATTGTTGGCGCAGTTCGAGTTGTAGTCCGAGTTGTAATTTGGCTGCGGTTTGTTGATCGGTTTGGGATCCTAGGATGTACCAAACGGGGATTTTTTTGGAAAGCGCGGTTTCAAAGAGGTTTTTGGAAAAGTTTTTACCTGGGTCGTGCCAAATAATGAGGTCTATGCCTTTTGTATGGATTTCTTTGAGTTGCGCTGCATGAGCGACCAAAACTTCGTAATTTTCATTGCCTGCGAGCGCTTGCTGCAAAGCGGCGATATCCGGGTGGGGTGCATGACTGTACAAGAGGATTTTGCAGCGGCTGTCGATGACTTCTATGTAAACCGTGCGGCTGTTGTTTTCAAAAGAAAATTCACCTTTTCTTTGCTCGATTACTATTTTATATTCGTGGATTCCTGGCTTTTTCGCCTTGAGTTCAAAGGAAAGTGTGGCTTTTGCACTGCGCTGTCGCTCAAATTGCGTGTTTTGAGCTGCTATCTTTTTGCCGTCCTCATACAGGCTGACGCGGATGTTTTGGCCTGGGAAACGCTGGGCCTCGAGGTCTGCTTCTAGGGTAAAGTTGTTGTTGAGAAAAGCGAGGTCGTTGTAGGCAATGTTGTTGAGTATAAGATCTTTTTTGAGGGCGGTGTCGCCAACAGCCAAGCTGTAAACTGAGGTAAGTGGTAGGTTTTCTGCGTTGTACATGGGGTGCGCTCCGGCATTGTAATTGCCGTCGGAAATGAGGACCACAGCACCCAAATTTCGGTTCAAAAATTGATTTGCAGCTTGCTCAAAAGGCAGCTCCATATTGGTTTGGTCTGCCGTAAAACCCTTGTTTGGAACTTGTAGGTTTTTGCCAAAATTCCATGTTTGGAGTTCAAAGCGAGCGCCTAAATTTTCACTTAAAGCATTTTGATACGCTGCGATTTGTTTTTCTAAAGCTGCACTCTCTTTGTAGTTATTCATCGAGGAGGAGCGGTCTACAAGGGTGAGGATAACTGGTTTTTCTGTTTCAAAGTGCGTTTGCTCGAGCAATAGACCCAATAAGAGTACACCTATTAAAGATAAACTTGATGTTCGGAGTGCTAGAAGCGTGTATTTAAGGTATTTAGATTTTGATTTAATCCAGGTTTCGTGGCGGTAAAAAAGGTAGCTCAAGACAGCCGAAAGTGCAACAATCGGCAGGATCCACCACAAAGAATAAGAAGATAGCAAATGCATAAGCCAAAAATACATACATTTTTACTTAAATTCGTGGCTCAAAAACAATCAACATGTCAAAAACCGTTTATATCCTC
>JACCDQ010821182.1_pt1 | contig 11059 bp, 5 predicted proteins | sample 7446031 | NCBI WGS metagenome assembly JACCDQ01 (sample SAMN15323442, study PRJNA562643) | freshwater metagenome | isolation source: river surface water | place: USA:Blue River Watershed | collected 2017-08-17
GGTAAAATACGAAGCTCCAGTGATTGCCACCTCAAATACCATTACCATCAATCCTAAACCAGTAGCACCTACCCTTACTTGGAACAATGCGGATGGAAAAATATCAAGCACCAATGTCGTTAATGGGGGGGATTTAGTGTGGTTTAAAGATAAGCAACTTATTGCGAATACCAGTTCTACAACTTTACAACCTACAAGTTCTGGGGTTTATGTTGTAAAAGTTACGGACACAAATGGATGTTCTCAAGAATCTAACAGTATTTCCGTCAATATTTTAGCATCAGAAAATCCACTTTCTTCTGATATTAAATTATATCCCAATCCCAATGAAGGCGTTTTTAATCTTGAAATGAATTTTATAGACAATTATAAAGAGGCAATAGTAAACATCCTTAATTTGAACGGGCAAAACTCTTTCCAAACTTCTGAGAAGATAAACGATGGAACGTTGAAAACACAAATAAGTGTCAAAGAACTACCCAAAGGGATTTACTTTTTAAGAATTACTGCTGGAGATAAAACATCAACTATCAAAATCATCATCAATTAACCTTTGAATACCTTAGCGTTGTCAACTTTATAAAGTTGACAACGCTACTTCCTCCCTCCCACAGTCTAAACTGTTCTGTCAGGCTATTTTAAATATGACCTTTCCGCTTTCTTAATTTATTAAGTATCTTTGGGCAATTACTTCAAAACGTTGTTATAGCCTACGACATAACTTCTTGGAATGAAACCTTATAGTTTTTTTACGGATTGAAATTATACTAAGTTATGTCGCACGCTATACCATCAACAAAACAGCCTTATAAAGTTGAAACACCTATCAATGATTTTGTGTTTAAACTTTGTAATTACATATTTAATAGAAAATTCGTAATGTCTCATTCGTAACCAATCGCATTACGCCCGTACAATGGATGTCAATACACATAACACAACGCTATGGAAAGAGTTTAAAGAGGGTGATAGCCAAGCACTTGGCAAACTAGCTACCAACCATTATCGGGTGTTATTCAACTATGCGACCAAGTTTACCAAAGACAAAGAACTCATTAAGGATTGCATCCAAGACCTTTTTTTATACCTCTGGGATCACCGTGAAAATCTCCAAACATCGCCTTTTGTCACCATTTATTTATTAAAGTCTTTACGCAATAACCTCTTCAAAAAATTACAGCAAGAAAAGAAAGCTTTTACCGACGAATTCGACACAGAATTACCTGTTTCGGAAGGAGTTACGGCAGAATCTGACATCATTGAGTTGGAGTTATTCTATGAAAATGAGCTCAAAATAAAAAGCATTTTGTCGTCTTTACCCAAAAGACAACAGGAAGTAATTTTCTTGAAATTTTACGAAGGGTTAAGCATCGAAGAAATTGCGGAAATCATGGATATGAACCGCCAATCGGTGTCAAATTTACTTCAACGAGCCATTCAAAACCTAAAACACAATTGGTTTTTAGCCTTTCAACTTTTCTATTTTATGTATCGGTCTTCCCTTTAGCAGATGGCTTTAGTCACCTGTGTTAAGACATAAAATTCTTTCTCAAAAATATTCTCTTCACATTCCCTTGATAATCAGGGCCTAATATTAAGGCTATTTTAAAATAGTATTAATTCAAAAAAAAATATTGATTTAAGTGAGTATCCCCCAATACTTCTCGGCTATTTCTGATTATAGGGCAAAATAATACTAATTATTCTATGTTAGATTACACACAATATACGGCAAATGACTTTGCATTAGATAGCAGTTTTAGGAAATGGGTACTCAAAAAAGAAGCAACAGCAACGCTTTTTTGGGATAGCTGGCTCGTGCAACATCCTGAAAAAAAAGAAACCATTGCTTTAGCTCAACAAATTGTATTGTCATTGCGAAATGCTCAAGAGGAAATAAGCGAAGAAGAAATTGAGGTAGCCATTGCACAATTAGTCAATGCGGCTGAACAACGTCACATTAAGGTTATTCCATTCTTCCAACGCCTTTCAGTTCGTGTAGGCATGGCGGCATCCTTGTTCTTAATTCCTTTCTTAGCGTGGATATTTTTTGTGAAAACGAGTCAAGAACCTTCCGCTGTATATACTGAAAGTGTCGCTCAACTTGCCCAAGAGACCCGTATCAATGAAGTGGTGACAACCGCCAAACAAACACAACTCGTTACCTTGCCCGATGGGTCGAGTGTGATGCTTCAACCCAATAGCCGTTTGAGTTATCCAAATCAATTTACGAGCGAAAAACGAGAGGTAGTTCTTTCGGGGGAAGCGTTTTTTGAAGTAGCGAAGAATGCCAATCAGCCCTTTTTTGTATATGCTAACGAAATGGTTGCGAAAGTGTTAGGCACCAGTTTTACCATTAAGGCTTTTGCCAAAGACAAAGACGTTCAAGTAATTGTTAAAACGGGTAAAGTGGCCGTATTCAATCAAAAAGATGGTCAATTTACCGAGAAATCAACTCAAAAAGCACTCTCAGGCTTAGTGATACTACCCAATCAACAGTTAATTTATAAACGTCCAGAAGAAGCTTTTACGAAAACAATTGTGGCGGAGGCTACTTTGAGTCAACTACCAGCCATTCAGACTCAAAACTTTGTATTCAAACATGCGTCTCTGGAAGAAGTATTCAATACCCTCGAACGCTCCTACCCTATCAAGATTGTCTATGACCCAGCGTTAATGGCATCTTGCGAACTGAATGCCACCTTAGGAGATGAACCTCTGATGGAAAAAATAGCCCTCATCTGTAAGGTTATTGAAGCTAGTTATGAGGTAAAAGGCGAGCAGATTATCATTCATGGGAAAGGATGCAATTAGTAATGATGAATACGTAATGATTAATTATGTGTTAAACGAATGATTCCAATAGGTTCTTAATTTAAAATACTGATTTAGCGAATTATCCAATGAACATATCCTGTAAATCGCCTCCGCAGTCAAGAGGCATCTAATAAAGTAAAAAAGTCGATGATGCTACCAACATCATCGACCGTACTATCCCAAAAGTTCTCAGGCTTTTCTCCATCAATTATATTGATGACAGGGATTCTTTTTTTGTCAGTTTAAAACCAACAATCCAAAATTATGTCAAAAACCCGACAATTCACTAAGATTCCGATCAAGATTATGCGAATCTCCTTAGCTCAACTCTTCATTTCCATTTTGTGCATCTCGTTTGCCAATGCTGGAAATGTAAACGCACAAGAAATACTTGGACGTAAAGTTAGTTTAACTGCTTATAATCAAGAGGTTGAAAAAATCCTCGAACAAATTGAAGCGACTGCCAATGTAAAATTCATGTACAGCCCTCAATTGATTTCGGCTAGTAGAAAAACCAGTATTTCTGCCAAACAAGAAAAACTATCGGTCTTGTTGGATGACTTACTACGTCCTTTAAAAATCAATTATGAAGTGGTGGACAGCAAGATTTTGCTTAACAGAGCTTCAACTACCAATATAGACGCTCAAGTAATTGAGCAAACCATCAAAGGAAAAATTACCGATGCCGAAAAAGGTGAAGGCATTCCTGGGGCAAGTATTGCCATCAAAGGAACGTCGAAAGGAACAGTTTCTGACGAAAATGGTAATTATACCTTAACAGTACCCAACGAAAAAGCCGTTTTGGTCATTACCTCGGTGGGTTATACCCGTGAAGAGGTTTTAGTGGGCAATCGTTTTACGGTAAATATTAGCCTAAATCCAGACACCAAAAACCTAAACGAAGTGGTGGTTGTGGGTTATGGTACTCAAAAAGTAACGACCGTATCGGGGGCTATTTCTACCGTAAAAGGAAGCGATATTGAGAAATTAAAACCTGTTAGACCAGAAGATGCCCTACAAGGAAGAGCCTCTGGGGTAACAGTAATTTCAAGTGGTTCGCCAGGTTCAAAACCAACGGTTTTGATTCGTGGGATTCCTTCGTTCTCTGGAACTGACCCTGTCGTAATTGTTGACGGTGTCCCACAAACGTTGAACGATTTCAACTCGATTAATGCCTCAGATATTGAGTCTATGAACGTTTTGAAAGATGCCGCAACAACGGCTATTTATGGGGTAAAAGGAGGAAATGGAGTAATCGTTGTTACGACAAAAAGTGGCAATAGAAACCAAAAAGCGGAGGTTTCTCTGAGTAGCAACTACGGGGTACAGGAAGTAATGCAGACGATTGGCGTATTGAATGCCAGTGAATACGGTGCTATGCTAAACGAAGGAAGTACAGTTTCGGGTGGAGGTCTTATTTTCAAAGACTTATCAACTTTAGGTGTTGGTACTGACTGGCAAAAACAGGTTTTCAAAAATGCCGCTTTACAAGCGCACAACTTATCGGTAAGAGGTGGTAGCGACAAAGTGCAATATTTTGTTTCGGGAGGTTATACAGGACAAGACGGTATCGTTGGTGGTGGAGACCATTCCAACTTTAACCGTATGAACATGACGACGAACTTAACCTTCCAAATTTCGCCTAAAGTGAAGTTCTTAGCCAACACAAGCTATGTGAATATCAAAAGCATGGGGGTACAAGAAAACTCGTTTAACTCGGTTATTGGTAGTGCTTTAAACTTCGACCCAACGGTTTCAGTACTCAATACCGTACCGAATACCGTAGGCAAATATGGTTTCAGTAATTTATTGTTATCGGAAATTTTTAACCCTTTGACAAAACTTGACAACAGCTACAATGAAAGTAATGGGAATAAGTTTTACGGAAAATTGGAGTTACAATATGAAGTAATCAAAAACTTAACGCTTGCTTCTCGTTTTGGTTATACCAACTGGAATAATACCTTCAAATCGTTTACGCCCTTGGCTTTTTATGGTCCATTGAACGTAGAAAACTCGATGAATGCCGATGGGTCAACGGTATTGGGCAGACATAACAGCGTTTATGAAGCCAAAAACACCGACAATACCTACACATTTGAAGCCTTTGGAACGTATAATTTCAAAATCAACGAATCACACAATTTTGAAACGGTCTTAGGTTTGTCTTTCGCCAAAATCGCAGGAGATGCTATCAACGGTTCACGTCAAGATGTTCCTTTTAACTCATGGGATTTTGCCGATTTGACGAGTGCTACAGGCGTGAATACAGCCACGAATACCAATGCCATTACGATGGGTAATAGCCAATATTTCAGAAAAAATCAATCGTATTTTGGTCGAGTAAATTATGATTACAAAGATACCTACTTGGCTTCGTTCTCGGCTCGTCGTGACGGTTCTTATGCCTTTGGTACAGATAACAAATTCGCTAATTTCTATGCAGGCTCATTGGGTTGGGTGATTTCTAACGAAAAATTCTTCCCGACAGGCATTCTTGATTACTTAAAAATCAGAGGAAGTTACGGTTCTATCGGTAACGAAAACGTAAGTCCACAATATGTGAGCATCATCACTGGTGGCTCAAGTTATGCGGGAGATGCCAATAGTAATGGTTATACCTTTGGTAATACTTTCGTATCAGGTTCAACGGTAGGTTCGTACTCTAACACCACGCTTCGTTGGGAAAAACAAATACAAAGTAACGTAGGTTTTGATACTCGTTTTGGTCAAAATAAGTGGTCATTATCAGCCGACTACTTCGACAAATCGGTAGATGGTTTATTGTTCACGCCTTCTATTTCACTATACTTAGGAACGGCGGCTGCTCCAACTGCCAATATTGGTTCAACGAAAAGCAGTGGTATTGACTTGAACTTAGGTTACACCAATACCTTTGGAAAAGACCTAAAACTGAATACGAATGTAACTTTTACTACCTCTAAAAATATGGTAACGGCTACCAACTCAGACGGTACGGCTATCATTCCTGGAGGGTATTATTTTAACGGACAATCACAAAGTGCTACTCGTTTCCAACAAGGCTATGCACCAGGGTATTTCTATGGTTTCAAAACGAACGGTTTATTCCAAAACGCTGCTCAAATTGCAGAAGCACCAACGCAAACAGGAGCTGTTCCAGGAGATATTCGCTTTGTAGATACCAATGGCGACGGAAAAATTACCGATTTAGATAAAACTGACATTGGAAATCCATTCCCAGATTTTACGATGGGTTGGAACTTGGGCTTAACCTTCCGTAACCTTGACTTCTCGATGTTTACGTATGCTTCTATCGGCAATGATATTTACAGAGCTTACGAACGTAACGCCATCTATTCTAACAAGTTAAGAACAGTATTGGGCAGATGGACAGGCGAAGGCTCTACCAACGATGCCAATATGCCTCGCTTCACTTTTGTAGATGCCAACAGCAACATTCGAGTATCAGATCGCTATGTAGAGGATGGTTCTTTCGTAAAAATCAAGAACGTTCAAGTGGGTTATACCTTGCCAAAATCAAAAGTATTCAGCAAGGTTCGTGTGTATGCTCAAATAAGAAATGCGTTCACGTTCACGAAATATACAGGTTATGACCCTGAAATTTCGGGAGGTGTATTAGACACAGGCGTTGACCGTGGAGCTTATCCACAAGCAAGAACATGGTCTTTAGGACTTGATTTGAAATTCTAATCGACCAAGGTTTTACTCATTTTATTAATTCATTAGCGTTGAGAAAAACATTTCGCTAATCAAAAAAGAAATACCATGAAAAACATACATATACTTGGCTGTTTTCTCCTTACCCTTCTGGCTAGTAGTTGTAGCAATTGGGTAGATTACAGCCCTAAAGACGACTATAAAGTAACCGACCAAGATTACTTAAAATCAGCTTCCGACTATCAAAGCATGGGGGTAAGTGTCTATACTCCAATCCAGTGGCTCAATCAGGTTGTTCCCATTGGCGACATCGCTTCGGACAATGCTGTGGCAGGTGGCGAAAATGCCTCAGACGTGTTGGACTTTCAAAACATGGACGACTTTACGCTAAACGCCCAGAATGGTACGTTAGCAGAAATCTGGAAATCTAGCTACGAAGGCATCAACCGTGCCAACTATTTATTCCAATATAAAGACAAAAATCCAGCGGGTAATGTAGTCGCTTTTGCTGAAAAAGAAAGCCTATACGGTGAAGTTGCCTTCTTGAGAGCATATTACTATTTCACCCTAGTAAAGATGTTTGGAAGCGTACCTTTATTTACGGATAGAAAACTAGGAATTGCCGATTCAAAAACCTTGAAACAAGCTCCCAAAGCAGATGTCTATGCCCAAATTGAGAAAGATTTAACTGCTGCCATTGCAGTATTACCAAGCACTGACCCTAAAAATGGACGTATCACCAAATACGCTGCCCAGGCGCTTTTGGGAAAAGTTTATTTATACCAAAACAAATTCGATGCTGCGGTTTCTGTCTTGAAAAACGTCATTGACGGTCCCTTTAGTTTGGTAAATAACTTTGGCGATATTTTCTTACAGTCAGGTGAAAATGGAACTGAAGCCGTTTTTGAAATCCAATACTCAAACGCTTCTCCGTATTACAACTGGGGTGGAACTACCAGAGGACAAGGAAATTATGCGGTGCAACAATGTGGTATCAGAGGCTTAACGGGTTCTAGTCCGTATGCGGCTGGGTGGAGTACTAACTTACCAACACAAGACTTGGCAAATGCCTACCAAGCAGGTGACAAACGTAAAGACGTAACTTGCTTAGACATTGAAGCCTACAAAAATGCAAACCCAAGTTTTGGCATTACGTATCAGGTTCCTCCTTACAAAAACACAGGTTTGTACAATCAAAAATATTTACCTCGCAAAGGAGAAACAAGCGGGCAAATAGAATTAAACTACCTGAATAACCAACGTATTATCCGTTTAGCAGAAGTCTATTTGATGTATGCGGAAGCTAATAATCGCAAAAGTACACCTGACGATGCCACGGCTCAACAATACCTCAATAAAGTGCGTCAACGTGCTTTTGGCGACAGCAATCACGGAATTATTGCCACAGGAAATACGTTAAAAGAAGCTATCTGGACGGAAAGAAGATTGGAACTAGGTATGGAAGGCGACCGCTTTTTTGACTTGGTAAGAACAGGACAAGCGGCAACAAAACTGAAAGGATTCATTGCAGGGAAAAACGAAGTATTCCCTATTCCGCAAACAGAAATTGAAGTTTCGGGCTTAACACAAAACGCAGGTTATTAATCATTTCAATCCTAGATTTCAGATGAAGATATTCAATTATATATTACTCATTGTGGCCTTGGCTACGGTGACAGCCTGTAATGAAAAATTGTTCGACGATATTTCATTCATTGGCTCGGCAGCTGCTCCAGATAAATTAGCAGCCTTGTTTGACATCACCCAAGACAATACGGGCTTGGTAACTATTACACCTAATGGCGAAGGGGCTGTTTCGTTCATCGTCGATTATGGTGACGGAACAACCACAACTGCCAACGTAACGGCTGGTGGAAGTACGCAACATAAATATGCAGAAGGAACGTACAATGTTAAAATTACGGGGATAAGTGTTACGGGAAAAAAGACGGAAAGTACAAAACCCTTAACGGTGTCTTTCAAAGCTCCAGAAAACGTTGAAATGACCGCAACGATTGACCCTGCGAATGTGTTCAAAGTAAATGTAACAGCGAAAGGTACGTATGAAACCTTGTTTAAGGTCTATTATGGCGATGTGGCAAACGAAGTTCCTCAAGGATTCTTGGAAGGTGAAACGGTAAGTCATACCTATACCAAAGTGGGAACTTATACCGTAAAAGTTGTAGCTCTAAGCGGTGGAAAAGCAAGTACAGAAGTATCGAAAACAGTGACGATTGTTAACCCTGTTTTATTACCCCTTGATTTTGAAACGGCTGGACAGACTTATACCTTCACAAATTTTGATGGAGGCAATGTTAGCGTAATTGATAACCCGAAAAGCAGTGGTATCAACACCTCTAGCAAAGTGGGTAAAATGGTTAAATTCCCTGGGCAACCGTGGGGTGGTAGCTTGATTACCTTAGGCGGTTCTATTGATTTTTCTACCAATAAAGTATTCTCAATGAAGGTGTTCTCTCCACGAGTGGGAGCTAAAGTCTTGTTGAAAGTAGAAAATAAAAGCGACGGTAGTATCAGTTTCGAGAAAGAAATGATAACTACCAAAGCCAATGCGTGGGAAGAGTTATTGTTCGATTATAGTGCGATTAACACGGCTAAAACCTACCAAAACATTGTCTTGATTTTTGACAATGGAACGCAGGGAGATGGTTCAACTAATTATACCTTCTATTTTGACGACCTTAAATTGGTTAGTGCGATTTCACCTATCAATTTACCTGTTACGTTCGACGAAGCAAATGTGGATTATACCGTAACGGATTTTGGAAATAACAGTACGGTTAATGGCGTTGACCCAACTAATAGTAGCAATAAAGTAAAAGTAACGACCAAAGTTTCGGGTGCAGAAACATGGGCAGGAACAACTATCGGAACAGCCGCTGGTTTTGCTTCACCTATTAAATTATCTGCTTCTGCCACTCGTATGTCGGTACGTGTGTATGCTCCTGCGGCGGGTATCAAAATACGTTTGAAATTAGAAGATCATACCAATGGCAATAAATCCGTAGAAACAGATGCTGTAACGACAGTCGCTAAAGCATGGGAAACCTTAGTCTTCGACTTTAGCAATCCTGTGGCAGGAACAGCAGCCTTAAACTTGGCGTACACTTACGACAAAGCTTCTATTTTCTTTGACTTTGGTAACGCTGGAACAGGTAAAGTATTCTATTGGGACGATGTAAAAATGGCAGCAGCACCCGTAAGCAATAGCCTTGGTATTCCTTTAGATTTTGAGTCATCTACCTTAAAATATACGTTCAACGATTTTGATGGCGGTGCCGTAACAGTCATTGCAAACCCACGATCTGGTAGCATTAACACATCTGCTAAAGTGCCCAAAATGGTTAAAAATGCAGGACAACCATGGGGAGGAAGTTTTATCACGTTAGATAATCCAATTGATTTTACGAGTAAGAAAACCTTTAAAATGAAAGTGTTCTCGCCAAGAGTTGGAGCAAAAGTATTGTTGAAAGTAGAAAACTTAACCGACGGAGGTGTCAACTTTGAAAAAGAAGTTAGCACAACCAAAGCCAACGCTTGGGAAGAATTAAGCTTCGATTATAGCACGATTAATACCGCTAAATCGTATCAAAAAATTGTACTCATTTTTGATAACGGTACTCCTGGAAATGGCTCGGCAAATTTCACGTATTTCTTTGACGATATTTCGCTTTACTAGACTCTAAACCTATAAGGTTTCAAAAACCTTATAGGTTTAATTTAAACAATCCATCGATACTTAACATCTGGAAATCATGTTCAAAAATATAGCATCCGTTTTCATTATTTTTCTTGCTACGGCAATCGCTTTCAGTGCTTGCAAACAGCCTGAATACAGTTTTGGCTCGCTTGTAGCTCCGTCTAATCTTAACCTTACCACTTCGGTGGCAGGAGTAGATACCAAAAACCCCTATGGCAATGGTACAGGAAACGTGGTTATTACGACTACCGCTAACAATGCCTTGACTTATAAAGTAGATTTTGGCGATGGCACTACACAGGTTGTTCCTTCTGGAAAAATCACGTATAAATACACCAAGCCAGGCACAACAGATTATACTGTTACAGTAAGTGCAGTCGGAACAGGGGGAGCAATTTCTACGATTAGTACCAAAGTGAAGGTATTCGTAGCCTTTGAAGTACCCACTGATATTCTGACGTATCTAACAGCTAATAGTTCAAAAGTTTGGGTAACAGACAAAGATGCTATCGGACACGTAGGCGTTGGGCCAGCAGATAGCTTCTCTCCTATTTGGTATGCCGCAGACCCTAACACAAGACCTGCTTGTTTGTATGACGACGAAATTACATTCACGAAAGATGCTAACAACAACGTAACCATCAACGTGGATAATAAAGGGCAAACCTCAATGATTGGTGCAGCCACTGCTTTTTATGGTTTAAATGGTCCTGATAATTGTTACGATTTCAGTACAGGTGGTGCGAAAGGGATTACCTTCTCAGGAGCTACATCTGCCTCTACGGCATCGAATTCAACTCGTATTCAGTTTACGGTTCCGGGAAATGGTATCGTCAATTTTGGAACAGGAGGAAATACTTACGA
>JACCDQ010948141.1_pt1 | contig 11059 bp, 7 predicted proteins | sample 7446031 | NCBI WGS metagenome assembly JACCDQ01 (sample SAMN15323442, study PRJNA562643) | freshwater metagenome | isolation source: river surface water | place: USA:Blue River Watershed | collected 2017-08-17
CCTACGACTGCCATACCGCGCGTTGGCTAAAAGGCAGCGACACTGATCTAAAAGCAATCGCTGACAAATACGGGTTTAACGTGGGACTAGATAGCGCTGATGATTATGTTTATCTCGCACCGAATCGCGTGAACTTACAAATGGCGCAAGAACGTTACCCAGAAATTCAATTTTTAGAAACTCGCGAGATTGCCTAAGCCTGTCATCAAAATTGATTGCCTTTGCGGTAGCGGTGCCTTGTATCAAGATTGCTGCGAGCCTTATCATTTAAGCCTCTCAGCACCCAATGCTGAAAAGCTGATGCGTTCACGCTATAGCGCTTATGTATTGGGCTTAGAAGAGTATTTATTGAATACTTGGCACCCCAACACTAGGCCACAAGCACTTAATCTCAAACAAGACCGCACACAGTGGCTAGGGTTAGAAGTAAAGCGTTTTGATCCGAATGACGAACAAGCGATTGTTGAGTTTATCGCGCGTTACAAAATCAACGGAAAGGCTGGAAAGATGCAAGAAACCAGCCGATTTAAACGGATTGCTACCCGCTGGTTTTATGTCGATGGCGACTTTACAGAGTAATTAAGCAAAGGCCTCGCATAACACGCTCAAAAAAGCGCCCAACACAGGAATAAGCTCTTCTTTCTCGAATGGCGCAGCATCGTCGGTACCCGCCACCACAAATGCAATCACTGCCTTGTTCATATCTTCGCGGAAGTTAGCCCAGTGTTCAGCATCCGCATTACCCACCAAAGAAAATTTGCGCATGCCAGATTCAACAATATCAGCCAACTCTTCGGCACCGAGTTCTGAAAACAGTGTTTTAGCAATCACAATCTGATCTTGCTCTAAATCAGGCACAATGTCCTCAGAGGCCATAGGCAACACTAAGTAAGCATAAGTCATTAAAGCAAAAGCCTGGTAAACGCTGAGCATATCGAAATTTTCATAACGCTCATCGGCTGGCATGCGCCCCGCTTCCTTAATTGCTTTTGAAGTCATATAGCAAGCCAAGTAACTAGCTGCTTTCACTGGATCATAATCATCCAAATTGGTACTCGGCTGAGTTTCTAGCTCATCTCTCAGCTCTGCCAAACAAAGTGCATGAAGCAAACTTAAATTTTTTGAATATTGAACAGTCATATTTTTCTCTTTAATTACTATTGAGTTTCTAGGTTATTGTATTGCTGGCAGCGCTTCTAATTGCTCCTGAAGCTCTAACCATCGCATTTCAGAGACTTCTAACTTTTGCGTAACTTCCGATTGCTGTTTCAGCAAGGTTTGCAATAAAGTCTTATCGTTTTGTGCGTATAAATTTGGGTCAGCTAGTTGGTTATCCAACAGCGTCTTTTCTTGCTGCCAAACGCCCATGTTGTTTTCAACCTGCTCAAGCTCCTTAAGCAAAGGTCTGCGTTCTGCAATCCGCGTCTGTCGGTCAGCTTTACTTTGTGCACGATCAATTTTATTCGTGGATAAAGTGACAGAATCGCTAAGTTGAAGCGCTGTTTCAGCAGTTTTTTGCGTATCTAACCAAGCTTTATAATCTTCTAAATCGCCTTCAAATGGGCTTACTTTGCCATCGCTTACCAATATAAATTGGTCGCAAGTCGCTCTGAGCATGGCTCTATCATGCGAAACAATCACTACGCCACCTTCGTAATCTTGCAATGCCATGGTTAAAGCATGACGCATTTCCAAATCCAAATGGTTGGTCGGTTCATCTAACAACAGCAAATTCGGTCGTGTCCAAATCAACAAAGCTAACGCCAATCTTGATTTTTCACCTCCAGAAAACGCGCCACAAGGTGAGGTGGCCATATCGCCTCTAAAATCGAATCCGCCTAGAAAGTTGCGGTGCTCTTGTTCGCGTGTCTGCGGATCAAGTTTTAGCATATGCTGCAATGGTGATTCATCTGGACGCAGTTGCTCAAGTTGATGTTGCGCAAAATAGCCGATAGACAGATCTTTGCCTTCCACACGCTTTCCAGATTTCATCGCCAACTCGCCAGCTAACAGCTTAATGAATGTGGATTTACCCGCACCGTTTCTACCTAACAGACCGATACGTTCACCTGGGCGAATAGCGATTTCAATATTACTTAAAATAGGTTTTTCGCCATATCCAACGCTAGCCGCATCTAATACCAGTAGCGGGTCAGGCACGCCCTGCATTTCTCTAAAACTAAAATCAAATGGCGTGTCGATATGCGCCGCACTAATCATTTCCATGCGTTCAAGCGCTTTAATCCGACTTTGCGCCTGACGTGCTTTTGTGGCTTTAGCTCTAAAACGATCGATATAACTTTGCAGATGGGCCACGCGTCGCTGTTGGCGTTCAAACATGGATTGCTGTTGAGCTAAACGCTCAGCGCGCTGACGCTCAAAATCAGAATAACCGCCTTTATACAAAGTGAGCTTTTGCTGCTCAATATGCGCCACATGATTGACGATAGCATCTAAAAAATCACGGTCATGCGAAATTAACAGCAGAGTACCTCGATAGTCTTTTAGCCAGCCTTCTAGCCAAATGACTGCATCCAAATCCAAGTGATTGGTAGGCTCGTCCAACAAAAGCAAATCTGAACGACACATTAAGGCACGCGCCAAATTAAGCCGCACACGCCAACCACCAGAAAAATCAGAAACTGGTCGATTTAAATCAGCAGGCTTAAACCCCAGCCCATCCAGTAAAGCAGCAGCTCTAGCTTTTGCGGCGTATCCGCCAATCTCACCCAGCTTAGCATGCAATTCACCTATCTTTTCGCCAGCATGGGTAGACTCAGCTTCTGATAAAGCTTTTTCGACCGCGCGTAGCTCTGCATCACCATCGAGCACGAACTCAATTGCCGCGTCAGGCAAAGCTGGCGTATCTTGTGCAACATGCCCAACCACCCAATTAGGTGGCATCTCTAAATCTCCAAGCTCTGGGTGCAACTCGCCGCGCAGCATCGCAAAAACACTGGACTTTCCTGCGCCGTTTGCCCCCGTCAAGCCCACTTTATGTCCTGGGTGAAGCTGCAACGAAGCGCCTTCTACCAGTATTTTTACGCCGCGTTTTAAGGTGAGATTTTTAAGTTGGATCAATCTTGTCTTTCTTTAGCAAACCCAAGGCCGAAATGATGCTGCCAGCCGAAATTAAACAAAGGCGTTATTCTAAAACAGAATGCGTTATAGACACGCTTCCTTATAGTAGAATGTCGTAATAATAAATTTGAGCTATTTACTGGTTTAAGCCCATACAAAAAACGATGATAAAAAGATCCTTTCTTTGGTTTTACCGCATCGCATTTGATTTGCTAGGGCTATTCGTCGTCACTTTTCTTTCAGCGATTATCGCAATTCAGTATTACTTTCTGCCCCATTTTGACGACTACAAGGGCCCTATCACTGAAAAGATTTCTCAAACGCTAGGCCAAAAAGTCACTATTGGTGAGATTCAAGCCAAATGGGACGGACTAAACCCACATCTATCCATTTTGAATATGGATATTTACGATAAAGATAATCGTATTGCCCTAAGCTTAGATCAAGTAGAAGCAAGCCTATCATGGACCAGCATCCCCATGTTGGAGCCACGACTCGCCTCTCTCGCCATCTATAAACCAAAACTTACTATTCGTCGCGAAGTTGACGGTACGGTTTATGTGGCTGGCATTTCAATGAGCGGACCTTCTCAGCCAGAGTTCCCAAATTGGTTGTTACGCCAAGCAAGCGTCAACATTATTGATGCGGATATTCTCTGGCAAGATGAGTTGCGTCATGCGCCTGAATTAGCCCTCAACCAATTTAATTTACAACTAGAAAACCCTGCTTGGGATAGGCTACGCGGACGCCATGAATTCAGTCTCCGCGCTATTCCTTCGGCGGCCGCTTCTAAACCGATTGACGTTAGAGGCAATATATTAGGTAAAGATATCAGCCAGTTAAATCAATGGCACGGTACTGTTTACACCAAAATTGAGGGTACAGATCTTGCTGCTTGGCGCAGTTGGTTGGATTACCCTATCGACGTGCGCGAAGGCAAAGGCGCTGCGCAGTTTTGGATTGATTTTGCTGACGAAAAAATTGAAAGCTTTACCGGCGATTTGCTACTCGATAACGTCGCCACTCGCCTGCCTTACCATGGAATAAATGCTGGCGAAGAAACTCACTTCAATAAAATCTCTGGCCGCGTCCAATGGAAAAAACGATCAGATGGCCAAGAGATTGGCGGCGAAAATCTTCAACTACTTACCGCTGATAATCTAAATATAAAAAGCGGAAAATTTAGTATCAGCAATCGCCTTATCAGTCATGAAAAAGTGATTGAAGGCGATGTTCATCTAAATGAAGTCCAATTGGAGACTATTAACAAAATCACTGCTTACTTTGATTTGCCTAGCAATATTGAGCAAGCCCTAAATGAAACTGAACCCACAGGCAAGCTCACCAATCTCAAACTCACCTGGCAAAGCAAGGGTGAAAAGTTGCCGGAATACGCATTAACAGCAGATTTTTCTGAACTGGGATTAAAGCCATATAGCCAACTATCCACGCCCGGTTTTACTAACTTATCCGGCAAACTCAAAATCGACCAAGATCAGGGCAAATTAGATTTGAACACCAAGTCTGCCAGCTTGAGTTTCCCTAGTGTTTTGCGTTGGCCAGTGCCTGCAGACAGCCTGGTTGGCGAAGTAAAATGGCAATCTAAAGCTGATGCGCTAAATGTTGATATCAATCGCTTGTTTATCAAAAATGCGCACTTTAACGGCTCAATTGACGGCAGCTACCAAAAAAGAAGTGATGCATCTCAATACATAGACCTAAAAGCTCACGCAGAGAATGTCGATGCTCAATACGGTCGTTTCTATTACCCACTATCGGTGAGCAAAGAAACGATCAACTGGCTAGATACTTCGATCATTTCTGGCAAAGGATCAGATGTCAATTTAACCTTAAAAGGTGATTTAAAAGACTACCCATGGAACGGCAAAAATGGCTTATTTAAAGTAACCGCCAAGGTCAACAATGCGGTTTTAGATTACGCAACTGGCTGGCCAAAGCTAGAGGGAATTAATCTTGATATGCTTTTCGAAGGTCGCCGCATGGAGTTAAATGTATCCAACGGGCACAGCTTCGGCAATCAAATCAAAAGAGCAAAAGTCACTATCCCAGATTTGGTGATTGATAAAAACGTACTGGATGTTGTTGGTGAAGCACAGGGTCTGGTTGTAGACGGCGTTAAGTTTGCAAACAACAGCCCCATAGAAAAAATTGCCAGCGGATTCACAGATCATCTAAAAACTTCAGGCAACGGCAAACTCTCCCTCAATTTGCACATCCCGCTTACCAATCTAGATGCCTCAAAAATAAAAGGTAGCTATAGCGTCATCAATGGCAGTATGCAGTCAGAAAGCATTCCCGAGCTTACAAAACTCAACGGCACATTAGAATTTACCGAATCATCGGTTAGCGCCAATAATGTCAACGCTATGGCTTATGGTGGCCCAGCCCAGTTCAGCATGAATACGGACAAAAGTCACAGCATTTTAATCACGGCAAAAGGTCGGGTCAGCGACACTGGTCTCAGAAAAGCGTTTGGTTCACTTATCCCAAACAGCGTCACCGGCGGCGCAGACTGGTCGGCAAAAGCGCTGGTTGCAAACGGACAGACCGAAGCGTCTATTAAATCGAATCTAATAGGCATTAACTCTAACCTCCCCTTCCCGCTGGGCAAAACCGCGGGTGAGGCAATGCAACTCGTGATTGAGAAGAAACAAATTACTCCTACACAAGATTTAGTCAAACTCAATCTTGGTGATGCGATTAATGGAAGAATTGTTCGTATCTCACAAAATGGAATTACAAAAATCGATAAAGGCGATATTGCTATTAACGCCCCTGCAGAAATCGGCAACAACAAAGGTATTACGCTTCACGGCAACCTTGATGCAATCGATGTAGACGATTGGATGGATCAGTTAGATAAAAACACATCTACAACTGCGCAAAGTGGCGTTTCTATTAATCGCGTCGACTTAACAGCAAACCACCTCGATATGTTTGATCGACGCATCAATTCTGCAAAAATTATCGCCAAACCCGCTGACCGCGCTTGGCTAATTAATTTAAAAAGCGACGAAATCACTGGCGACATCAAATGGAACCCCGAAGGAAACGGCAAAGTAACTGCCAATTTAAGCTCCTTAATTTTCCCCGAAGCGACGCCAGATGCTGTAAAAAAAGATACCAACAACGCCCCCATACAATTAAAAGTTAAGTATCCAGCACTGGATATCGTTGCAGACAATTTTGAAATCAACAAAAAGAAAATGGGACGATTAGAGCTTCAGGCAAAAGAACAGCTCGGCAACTGGGGGATAGATAAGTTGCGATTAATCAATCCTGACGGGGTTTTGTCGGCCAACGGCGAATGGAACAATTGGAAACGCAAACCCAACACTTTGGTTCGCTTCAATTGGGATATTAGCGACATGGGTAAGGCACTCAAACGTTTCAATTATGGTGAGCTTGCTAAAGGTGGTACTGCAGAAATTTCAGGTCAGTTGAGATGGGCTGGCAGTCCCCATGAGTTTGATATCCCAAACCTTGCCGGCAATATCCACCTTGACGCGAAGAAGGGTCAAATCCTTAAAGCAGAACCAGGTGTTGCGCGTTTGTTTGGTGTACTCAGTCTGCAAAATTTACCCCGTCGCCTGACTTTAGATTTTAAAGATTTATTCAGTAGCGGCTTTGCATTCGACAAAATTAGTGCTGATGTAAACATCAATAAAGGCATTATGTATAGCGACAACTTCAAAATGGAAGGTCCAGCAGCAAAAGTCGAAATCAAAGGAGATACTGACTTAGACAAAGAGACCTTGCATCTTCATGTTCGAGCCACGCCGTTCATCAGCGACACGGTTTCTCTTGCAGCTTTTGCTGGCGGCCCTGCCGTAGGCGCTGCGGCTTATGTCGCACAAAAGATTTTAAAAGACCCGCTTAATAAAATTGCAGAAACTGAATACGAAATTGTCGGCACTTGGACAGACCCTCAAGAGCGCGATACCAAGCCTAGCATTTTAAATAAGCCGAGCAGCCTCTTACAATTTAACAAATAAAGCATACTCAGCATGGCCATTAAATTAGGTGCAAAAACTGCAAATTCAAATCAGCCTACAGCCAATTCTTCTGGACCTGTAAAAATCGCGGGCATCCAAATGGCTTCTGGCCCCAACGTTACCGCCAACTTAAATGAGGCTGAAAAGCTAATCGAAATTGCAGTACAACAAGGCGCAAAATTGATTGCACTGCCTGAATATTTTGCCATTATGGGCATGAAAGATACCGACAAAGTAAAAGCCGCTGAAAAAGAAGGCCTAGGCCCTATTCAGCAATTTTTATCTGGAATGGCAAAAAAACACGAAGTCTGGATAGTTGGCGGCTCAGTCCCGTTACAATCAGATCAGCATGAAAAAATTCACAACGCTTGCTTGGTGTATAACGACCAAGGCAAACAAGTGGCGCGTTACGACAAAATTCATTTATTTGGATTGAACTTAGGTAACGAAACTTATCACGAAGAAAAAACTATCGTCCCTGGCAAACAAGTCGTTACCGTAGAAAGTCCTTTCGGAAAAATTGGCTTATCTATTTGCTACGATTTGCGCTTCCCTGAGCTTTATCGCGCAATGGGTGAAGTTGATTTGATTTTAATTCCCGCGGCTTTTACTGAAACCACTGGCAAAGCCCATTGGGAAAGCCTGATTCGCGCACGCGCTATTGAAAATCTTTGCTACGTATTGGCCCCTGCACAAGGCGGCTATCACACCTCGGGGCGCGAAACGCACGGCAACAGCATGATTGTTGACCCTTGGGGTGTCGTGCTTGATCGCTTACCTCGTGGCTCTGGTGTAGTCATCAGCTCAATCAATCGTGACTACCAAAATAGCTTACGTAAAAGCCTGCCAGCGCTTCAACACAAAACCATTTTCGAGTAATTTAAGCTTATGTCCTCCAGCAAAACAAATCCCCATTTCGAGACGGCTACAGCAACCTTGCTTAAACCGAGCAACCTAGATGTGACCGCCGTTCAAGGCGTGCTCAATCAGATTATGACCCGCCAAGTGGATTATGCTGACTTGTATTTTCAATACAGCCGTAGCGAAAGCTGGGGCTTGGAAGAAGGCCAAGTAAAGTCGGGAAATTTTAATATTGACCAAGGCGTTGGCGTGCGTGCGGTGAGTGGTGAAAAAACTGCTTTTGCTTATTCAGACGACATTAACTTACCAGCACTGCAACAAGCAGCCGACGCTACCAAAGCAATTGCGGATGCAGGCGCAGATAGCTTTGAAAGCAGCAAAACAGCTGCCATTAAAGGCCTAGTCACGCCACAACTTTACGTTCCGCACGACCCAATCGCATCATTAAGTGCCGAAGCAAAAGTAAAATTATTAGAACGCCTTGAAGCTTTTGCTCGCAAAATAGATTCGCGCATCACGCAAGTGATGGCGTCTATCGCTGGAGAATACGAGGTCATCATGGTGGCACGTCATGACGGCCTAATGGCTGCCGACGTGAGACCTTTGGTACGCTTATCCATCAACGTCATTGCCGAAAGTAATGGTCGTCGCGAACAAGGCTCTGGTGGTGGTGGTGGACGCTTTGATTACAGCTATTTTACAGACGATGTTTTACAAGACTATGCGCACAAAGCCGTGCATCAAGCGCTGGTGAATTTAGAGGCACGCCCCGCCCCTGCAGGCAATATGACCGTGGTGTTAGGCGCTGGCTGGCCTGGCATTTTGTTACACGAAGCGATAGGTCATGGGCTTGAGGGTGACTTTAACCGCAAAGGTAGCTCTGCTTTCTCTGGCAAAATCGGCCAGCGCGTAGCATCATCAGGAGTCACCGTTGTGGATGACGGGACGATTAGCAATCGTCGCGGCTCTCTCAACCTCGATGATGAGGGCAATCCAACGCAGCGCACCGTGTTAATTGAAGATGGCATTCTAAAAGGCTATCTACAAGACAGCCTGAATAGTCGCCTGATGAATATGCCGCTCACTGGCAACGCTAGGCGAGAGTCTTATGCGCACATCCCTATGCCGCGCATGACCAACACTTATATGCTCAACGGCAATATGCCGCCAGATGAAATCATTAAATCAGTTAAGAAAGGTTTGTACGCAGCCAATTTTGGTGGCGGACAGGTCGACATCACCAGCGGAAAGTTTGTATTTAGTGCCGCTGAAGCTTATATGATTGAAGATGGCAAAATCACCTACCCTGTTAAAGGGGCAACACTAATTGGTAACGGCCCGGATGTGTTAACCCGCGTCTCGATGATAGGCAATGACATGGCCTTAGATAGCGGTGTTGGCACTTGCGGCAAAGAAGGCCAAAGCGTGCCTGTAGGCGTCGGCCAACCCACCCTACGGATTGATGGCTTAACGGTAGGCGGCACGGTTTAAAAGCCTTTAAACGCTTTAAATCATTTGGCAAATCATCAACGATGTGATTAACTTTAAACACTTTTAGTATTTTTGATGAATATTAAAAGTGTCAGTCCTGTCAGTCCTCGAAGTTGGCATAACTAAAAAGGAGATCACATGGCCACCACAAAAGCAGCAAGCAGCAAACCTGCAGCCAGTAAAGCAACTACGGTTAAAAAAGCTGCACCCAAAAAAGCCGCCGTAAAAAAACCTGCGGCAAAATCGACCACCAAAAAGGCAGCGCCTAAAAAAGCAAGCGCAAGCCCTGAAGCTTTATACAAAATGACTGAAGTTGCAGCCTATTACATCGCCCTGAATGACGGATTTAAAGGCAATCCGAGCGAGTATTGGATTCAAGCAGAAATCCAAATCAAAAAACTGCATAAATAAAAGTCTGATTAGCCGCACCATCGCCTAAAGATAGCCCTAGCCTAGCGCCTACGGCTATAATAGGCATTCTTTTAAATTAAATTTCGGCATTTCATTTCATGCAGTTTTCATTTGCTGTTCCAGCACAAGGCAACACCCATAAATTACCGTCCATGCCTGCTGGTTTAGACAGTGCTGCGCTGGCTCAACTGGCGCTGAATTTAAAAGCCAATAAAACTAAAACACCACTTGTTGTCATCACATCAAACGCCTTTGATGCACAGCGTTTACTTGAAGAAATCCCTTGGTTTGCACCGCATTTGGTGGTTAATTTATTACCCGACTGGGAAACGCTGCCTTACGACCATTTTTCACCGCACCCAGATCTCATTTCAGAGCGTTTATTAACGCTCTATCAAATTACGCAAAACAGTTGTGACGTCATCCTTGTCCCTGCAGCAACAGCGCTCATCAAACTGCCCCCTATGGCTTACTTGGCGGCGAATAGCTTTATGCTCAAGAAAGGCCAGCAACTGGATGTAGAGGCGCTGCGCGGGCAATGTGCTGAAGCGGGCTATCACCATGTCAGCCAAGTGGTTAGCCCTGGTGAATTTAGCGTCCGCGGTGGATTGATTGATTTATTCCCTATGGGCAGTCAACTACCCTATCGCATTGATTTGTTTGATGATGAAATCGAAACTATCCGCACTTTTGATGTGGATACGCAGCGTAGTCTTTACCCTGTTCCAGAAATCAGGCTACTCCCTGCCCGAGAATTTCCGCTGGACGAAAAAGGCATTGCCCAATTCCGTCAAAGTTTCCGCGAAATATTTGAAGGCGACCCATCCAAAAGCCGCATTTATAAAGATGTCAGTAAAGGCATCGCCAGCGGTGGCATTGAATGGTATTTGCCACTCTTTTTTGAGCAAACAGCCACTTTGTTAGATTACCTACCAAAGCAAAGTGTGCTTTGTTTGCACGGCAATTTAGATCAATCCGCTCAAGACTTTTGGCATGAAGCCCAATCACGTTATCGCTTGCTGGCGCATGACCCAGAACGTCCAATTTTGACGCCTGAAACCTTGCTAATTAAAGCCGATAACTTTTTCGCGCAAACTCACGACTACCCACGCTTTACGATTAACAACCAAGAGGCCAGCAATGGCCTGCCAGCACTTGATATCGAACGTCGCGCAGAGCGTCCTCTGCATAAATTTGAG
>JACCDQ012005238.1_pt1 | contig 11058 bp, 10 predicted proteins | sample 7446031 | NCBI WGS metagenome assembly JACCDQ01 (sample SAMN15323442, study PRJNA562643) | freshwater metagenome | isolation source: river surface water | place: USA:Blue River Watershed | collected 2017-08-17
GTCTAAGATTAATATTCTGCGGGCTTACCTGCAGTTAAGATTATCCGTGAATATTAATCTCCGCGTTTTTTTTATTATAATTTAAAATTTATTTATTACTTAGTCTGCCTTTTATTAAATTTAATTTCATGGGTCATTTTTATAGAAATTTTTATCAAATTCAAAATTTTTGTTAAATAAAACCGATTCTTTAATCTCATTTAATGCGGGGGCCTGTTTATTTTTTAAATTTTGTAATATTTCGATATCTGTTTGTTCGGAAATTTTTAATAATTCTTTTAGTTTTATCTTATTTTCTTCGGAATAATTATTAGTGTATTGATTTATTAATAAATTTACACTAAGTCTTATATGAAAAATAAGATTGTAATCTTTATCCATTAAATTATGTTTTTTATAAAATGATGGCATAATTCCTAAATAAAGAGCTGAGTTTTTTTGATTTCAATTTGTTTGATTTTTAACGTGTTGAATGCGGTAATATTGTGTATAATTTAGATCTTGTAAATAGTTAAATTTTTTTAATACTTCATTATCTACAATAGGTGATGAGGAAAATTTTACAATTCTACCGTCGGGATGGATAATGGCTTGGTGCTTAAAATTACTTCGTTGATTAATTAGTCTATCTGAGTAAATAACGAAAAAATAGTTAAACTGAAATTTTAAGAGATCTCGATGCGCCGCATTTCAATTTAAAAAATATTCTTGCGGTAATTTAGGATTAAGAGTTATTTTTCAATTATTTTTTATAATCCTACGCTTATAGTTTTTAAACTCTAATGGAATTATGGTGGTTTCTAGGACCGTCAATAAAGGGGACTTTATAAATAATTTGATGAGGGCTTTAATCTTTATAGTAATATTTTTATTCCTAGTTGTGGTATTGTACATAAAAATAAGTAAAAAACTTGACTTTAGAGCATATAAAACATATTTAAACGTTAATTGTAAAGTCATCGATATAAAAATTACTTTTAGAACGTTAAATAAAAAATTTAAGGTTTTTCAGGGGTTTTTCTTTTTTAAAAAAAAATCATATATTCGGTTAAAATTAACTATGTTAGGGTAATTTTTTAAAATTCTAATATTTAATTTTAAAATATTTTTTAACGAACAATAATTAATTAACATAAATCTTAGTTCAATAGACGATTGAGAAGCTTCAATAATTATATTTTTACAGCATAAAAGCGGTAGAAAAAAATTAATAAAAAAATTTATAAATAAAACTAAAAACAAAAAAGGAGCCATGAGTTTAAATATAATCAAAAACAGTACAAATGTTATAAAAAAATTTTTACCCCTACAGTTTATCATAATAAATAGGCATAGCTCTAATAAGTTAGAATTTGAATAATCAAAATCACTCTTACTGCTGATTTTTAATCATAGTTTTTTAACATTAATCGTAAGAGTTAAATAAAAAAAATAAAAAAAAGAAAAAAGAAACGCGATATTTCAGATTAATTTTACACAAAAGTAATAAAAAATAAAAATTTTGTACATTAAAAGCAATTATGCACATATAAATTATATAAATTAAATAATTCTGCTCATTTCTAAATTTAATAAATAATTCTGCTCAAAAAACGGTGATTCAAATCACAACAAAATTTGACTCGGCTTTATAGAATTAGGACGCTCGATTACTTTAAAATCAAAATAAATTTTATCGTGATTTTCGTATTTAAATAATAAGTCGTCGATTTTTTGAGAATCAAAATCATTTATTAATTCATCTTCATCGTTTAATTTAATTTTTAATAAAAGAGAACCGTGCAACATGCTATTAATAGTATCAAATAATAATAAAGTAGTTAAAAAAAGAGAAGGGTTTACTTCGGTTTTTATAAAATCGTCTTTAATGTTTAATTCTATATAGTCTTTCTTGTTTAATCATACACGATGCGTTTGATCATTTTTTAGCGCATTTTCCTCTGAACAATTAAGCTCGTACCCCTTAATAAATATTTTTTTTAAATATTTGTGTTTTTTTTCGTGTTTTTTTAATTCGTCACTATAGTTAATTAAATTTTCATCTATCATTTCTTAGTCTGCCCTTTTTTAATTTTTTAATTTTTGCAATAAAAGCCAAACGATGCGCAAATAAACAAAATTCCTTTAAAAATATATTTTATTATTCCTATAAAACATGTTTTTTATAATAATATGTTTGTAGTGTTGTAAGTATTTAATTTTTACATATTATGTAATATTGATTGTACAGAAGAGATTTTATTTCTTTTTTTAATAATTCAATGTCAGCCGTCCTCTCGTTTGAGATTTTTAATAAATTTCTTTTATTTTTATTTTTATTTAATTCAACTAATTTAAATTTTTTAATTTTCATATTTACTAGTATATCAAATAGTCGTTCTGGGGTTGTATCTTGTTTTAAGTATAAATTTGTTCTATCCGTGTAATAATATAAAGAATATTCATCGTTTGTTATTTTTTTGTTGTATTTTATATTTCCGATATCGGCTAATAAAGAATTTATTTTAATAATTATTAACTCTTTTTTAAAAACGTCATTTTCTTTTTCAAAAACGTTAATTACCTCATCTATAATTTTTTTATTGGTCGTTGAATGATATATATTTATTATTTTTAAAAGAATATTTCTGTCGAAGTTTTTAATATTTTCATTATTTTCTATTTTTTTCAAGTTTTCAATTGAATTTAATCATTTGAGTTTATCCATTCTTACTTAGTCTGCCTTTTATGTTTTGTTTTACATAATATATAATTTTTAACGCGATGATTTTTTCATGAATAAAATTCATTTTTTGTATAATTCTCTATTTTTTAGAGCGAGTCATGATTCTAATTTATAATTTTTATTTAAATAACTTGCTTTAAAATTTTTATTTCAGGGATACGGTGGGTAAATATTTTGTTCTTTTCAATGTAAAGATTTTTTGTTAAAAACAATTCGGAATCCGTAATATTTTAATGATTTTATATACTCATGGTCATTTTCCTTTAATTTTAAAAATCATTCTTTAAAATCTAAATAAGAGATTTTTTTTAATTTTTTTATGTCTACGGTATGAAAAAGATTTAAATTAAAGACTTCATTCTGATAATTTTCAACTTCAGCAGAATTAATGTATAAAGCGTCTATTAGCATTTCTTCGTGTGCGGTATAAAATTTAAGAATTAAAAATAAATTTTGAATGTTTAATAGGGTTTTATGATTAAATTGTATGTCTAAATAGTATTGCTTTTCATTAATTATGAATTTGAAAAATTCTTTTTTGTTTTGTGGTATTCTTACATTATTTTTTAAAATCATTAATTAGTCTGCCTCTAAACTAATTATGGTAATTTCGTTACGTTTAAGGTAAATTAATGATCTATTAAAAAGAAAAGTAATTTCCAATAAATATTATTTTTTTTTAAAACTTTAGTTAAAATATAAAAACATTTAGCGCGCGAAATGTTTTTATATTACAATAAATATCGAAAATATTTTTGTTGTTTTAAACATTTTATTTAACCCTAGATCATGAAATGACTTTCTCATAGCATCATTTACTAAAGAAATTAAAAAAGTAGTAGACCTATAGTCTATTAAAAAACAATCGTGAACAGATAATAATGGTTTAATTGATATAATGTAACGGATTACGGCTGAATCATGAGAGTGTATATAATTAGCTCTAGACGATGTTTTTATTTTATTATAATCTAGGCTGTCAGTTAGTATCATATTTTGTTTAGTAAATCTTGTATTATTAATTGTAACCTTGATTTGACGTCTTGTTGATAGATAATAATTTAAATTAACCTCTACGCCGTCAATTAATGTTATTTTATTATTTATTTCTTGTAAAGAAATTATCATTTCTTTAGGATTTTTATCCAGTAGTCCTATATTTTGATTAATAAATTCATAATATTTTTTAAAATAATATTTAAGTTTTGTTAAATCCTCATCGTTTACGTAATTTTTTTTGACTTCGTCAAAAAAATACTCTCAGCATCGTTTATAGCTAGCTCCGTACTGAAGAGTCATTGTTGGTTTTTTTATACTAGAACGAGTAAAGTGTTTTTTAATTAAATTGATATCGTCTTGGTTTAAATTTTCGGATACGAGGACTATTCATTTATTTAATATATACATGTATGTATCGTATCACGTCGAACAGCTTTTTAAATTACATCAAATTAAAGAATCAATAGTCTCATGTCCTAAAATTTTAATTAAATGTTGGAAACATGAAGCCGTCGCGTCTTTCGAAATTAATCTTTTGACGTACTTATCCGTATTTACTTCTTTTAAAATTTTTTTTAAAGAATATAGCTTTAAATCATCGTACTCGTCTAAATTTTCTAAAATAATTTCTTCGTTTAACACTTTAATTCCGTAATCTAAAAAGGAATCAATGGTTATTTCAGCTCCTATTTTTTTCTTATTTATTTCGGCAATTGAAATTATAATTCATAAAATTGAATTTTTAATGTTATTATTTTTTTCATTGAAGGAAAAAAATTTTAAATACTCGAGTTTATAATGATAATTTGATAAAATTTTTTCAATTTTATCATTAAGAGGATGAGAGGGTAAAGTAAAATCTTTTGGATAATTATCCTCGTACAAACAATATCTAAGCTCTTTATAAAATGTAAAGCTTACACTTGAGGTAAAATATGCCCTTCCTCTAAAACATAAAAGAATTGGAAAATAAAAAAAACAGTTTTTTTTTTCTTTTAAAATTTCAAAAATTCTAAGAAGATCTAAAAGTTCTGACATTTTTTTAGATAAAATTTTAACGGCGTAATCGTCGTTTTCCTTGATAGAATCTTTTAAATTATCTAAAACTTTTCAATAATAATTATGTAGCAGATTTTTATCGTAAAGAAGATTTTTAAGTTTTTTATTAAAAAAATATTCTAAAGATTCGTAGTCAATTTTAGCTCTAACATTTAAAACGTTTTTAAAAAAATCAGAATTTACGTCAATTTTAACGGCTTCACCGCTATGAATATTTCTTCTTAATACTTCAAATACATTAGTATAGTGATTTATAAATATATATACGGTTTTTTCATTTCTTTCGTATACTTTAAATTTTTTGTTAAATAAATTTAAAAATATAAAATTTTTATTTTTTATATTTAAAATATAAAAAATAAGTGATTTATTGTTAATTCATTTTTTACTGATGGTAATTTTTTCTTTTTGATTTAAAATAATCATAAATTTAAAGATTCCTAAACGTGCTTTAGAAAAATTTGATTGAAACAACTGTTTACTAACAGTGTTTTCATTCAAAAAAATTTCAATTCAAATTAAAAATAATTTAAAATCATTTAAAATGGAATTAATGATTGTGCTTGATTCAAACACATCAATATAATTTTCTGAGTTAAATCTATTTTCGCCGACAGTTTCAAATACTTTTATATTGTAAAAGGATTTAATCGTTAAAATTGTTAAAATTAAAGCAACATATTCAAATTCATTTTTTATCGATTCATTAAAAATTAATTGAAGTTTTTTAATATAATTTGCTTCGTTTGTAAAATATTTCTGTAATTCTTTTTTTGATGATGTAAAATGTTGATACAGTTCGTTTATTTCATCTGTATAAATAGATATAAATTTATAATAATTATCACATAACGTTGAGTTATTTTTTTTATTGATTTGATTTTCAATTTTTAATAAGTTCTCTAATAACATTCTTACTTAGTCTGCCTTTTAAATCTGAGTACGGATTTAACGATTCATTGTAAAGGGCAGACTAAATAATAAATACACTTGATATAGAAACTTTTATTGATGAAAATAAAATTATACCGTATTGTATCTGTATATTTTTTAAAAAAAAAATGCATATTATGTACGGAAACAACTGCATATACAACATCCTATTAAATATATTTAATATTAAGTTTACTGTTTCAGTTTTATTTGTTCATAATTTAAATTTCGATGGTTTTCTTATTATTGAAGCGCTTTCCGGCAAAAACATAAAATTTAAAGTTTTTTCAAAAGGTTTAGACATTTATTCTATCACTGTCTTTTATAACGATAAAACCCTTATTTTAAAATGCTCGTATAAAATTTTACCGCTTTCTTTATTAAAAATATCAACAATTTTTAATATTAATGAAAAATTACCATTTCCTTATAAATTTGTGAATAAAAATAATTTAAATTATAAAGGAGAGATCCCCGAACCGGTATTTTTTAATTCTTTAGACGAATACTTAAATTTTAGTAAATTGTATACGGTGTTTGATTTAAAAAAAATTTCTATAAATTATTGTCAAAACGATACCATTATTACTTCAAAATTTTTAGTTAATATAAAAAAATTATTAACATCCTTTAATGTCGATATCAATTCAATATATTCTGCGCCTTCTCTTGCTCTCAAAATTTTTGAAAAAAAATTTAATAAAAATAAAATAACTACAAACTCTAACGCTTTAATAGATAAATTTGCACGAAATGCTTATTTCGGCGGTAGATGCGAAGTATACGCTAATCCTTTCCCAGAGGAGTATATTTTTCATTTTGATTTTTCAAGTATGTACGGGCGCTGCATGCTTGAAAAATTTCCATACGGGAAGCACAGTCTAAATTTAAACGCTAAAGAAATAGACAAACCCGGAATATATTGAATTGAATTTGAATCAAAAAATATAAATAGACCCGTTCTTCCTCATCATCGATTAAAAGACGGCAAACTTATGTTTTGTAATGGGAAATTCACCGGTGCTTTTTGATATGAAGAAATTTTATTATTTATTAAATACGGTGGAAAAGTGAATAAAATTTTGTATGCATTAACGTTTGAAAATTATGATTACGTGTTTAGAGAATACGTGGAATTTTTTACAAATTTACGAACAAAATCCGAAGCTTACAATGTTTTTGGTAAATTAATGATCAATTCAATGTATGGAAGATTAGGGATGCGAGAAATCGAAAATTACTCTTTTATAACGTATAAAAATGAACTAAATAATTTAAAAGAAAAAATAAATATAAATTCGATTAGAGAACTAAACAATATCGCTTTAATAGATTGCATTTTTGATAAAAAATTAGAAAATTTTTTAAATATTAAAAAACAAAAAACAAAAAATAACATCGTTATCGCGGCGGCAATAACTGCAAAAGCAAGAATAAAATTATACGAGGCGCAGGAGGCGGTTATTAAAAATGGCGGAAGATTACTTTATTCCGACACCGATAGTATTTTTGCTGCTTACAAAAAAAACGTCATAAACGAACAACACGGTGAAGTATTTTGAGACTCTACTAAAAAAAATACAATTATAAAAGATGCTATTTTTTTTTCAGCTAAATCTTACGCTCTAAAATTTGAAGATAACACCTATGATATTAAAATAAAAGGGTATAATCAAAAAGAGTTAAATTTTGATGCGATTAAAGAATTTTTTTTACAAAAAAATAAAATTGAACTTAAAAATTATAAATTTTTAAATAAAAAAAATCTTGAATTGTTTTATTCTGAAACAATTAAGCATTTTGACTTAAATTTCTACGATAAACGAATATTTATAAATAAAAATTCTAGCACAATTCCATATATTTTTGATAATTTTAAATACAAATAAAACCTTTCATCGCCCAAAAGCAAACTACGTAAGAATGAACAGCGCTCATCAATTTCAAGTTCGACAACTGTACAACTACCTCAAACTTAACGAATTTCAAATAGGAGCATTAATTCTCCCCTCAGGTCCGTCTCACGCCGCTATGAGTATAAAAGTGGGCGGCGTTTTTGTTTCCGATAATTGCACGAGCCGAAATGCTATATATTTACAAAATAAATCCGTTGGAGTCGTTACTCTCGATTCACCGTATATCAAAGAAATTCATAAAATCTCACCGCTTTTATTCATTTCATTAGATTAAAATGAAGTACGATCTGCTCGTGATGTTGATGCTTTTATAAAAATCACAGGTCTGCAGAAATACGACTCAGACGAATTTTTATGAAATAGTCTAATAAAGGACGTTCATCTTTCTTTTTATAATACATTACTTAATAAACATTCAAGTGATTTACTTATATATAACGCTAAAAGACACGTATTGGCGACGCCCAATGTTAGTTTTTTAGAAGGGGGCTTTGTTGCTACGATAACATCTCCTACTGAGATCTCATTTGTTTCTAAAATAAAAAATTTACGTATTTTATTTGATTTTGGGGAAGAAAAATTTGATTTTTAATTATAATTTTCACAAGCACATTTAAATTAAACTCTTTAACGCTTTAGTGCGGACTAAACAATTTAATATTGATATGCGAATCGACTTCGAACGTCTACACTTTTTACCAATAAAATTGATTTAATGCGCGCTCCCGAATTAATTTAAAAACATCTATTGATTTTGATAATAATGAAAATTTACATTAAATGTGCTAAAATTGGAAATTATAGAATTTGATAAAAAATATGAATTTTTTTTTCTAGAAGACTTCGAAACAAAAATTTATCACCCAGTATCAGATTTTAAATACGAATTGAAGGATTTATCAGTTAATTTGTTAATAAATTTAAAATGGATAAAATGAGGGTACGCTTTTTTTTCACAACTTTATTTTAATTTAAATAAATTAGAAGAAGAAATAGATCTTAAAGAACTTATTACAGACTCTATACATAAATCAATTAAAATCGAAAAAAAAGAAAAAGTGCTTTTATTGGATGATGTTGAGTTAAAAACTAATCAAGATTTTGAAAATTGTCTTCAAAATTATTATTTAAATAGAAATTTTAAAAATTTATTTAACGAAAATACTGAAGTGCATTTCAAATTAAAATTAAATCTTAACGAGTATCTCGCGCTTACTAATATATTAAACCCGACTTTTGTTAAATTTTCAAAGTAACGAGTAAACTAAAGCAAATCTTTAATCGCAGCAAAACTTTTTAAAAAATATTAAATATCTTCCCATCAGTAATTAATAAAAGATTAAGCTAAAAATAATTAATTTTTTTAAAACCTCTAATTTTATACACAAAAATCAGCGACTAACAAAATAAATTCGTTGCTTATTAAGACACGACTAATACATTCAAAAAGCGCAGCACGCACTATTAACCTTCATATTATTTAAAATTTAATAATATGAAAGTTAATAAAATAAAATTAATTGAAACACCTAACTATAAAACTAAATAAACCATCGATTAAAACAATTTTTAATAAAAGGCAGGCTAAGTAGAATGAATGTTCTTGAATTAATTGAGCCGGCTGTGGCTTATACACAAGTTTTAGAAACGAATGTACCCCATTCGTTTGATTTTTTTACTTTAAATGGAAAATTAATAAAATATACTGATTATTATTTGCTTAATCAAAATAAATATAAAAATATAAAAAGATTTCGACACGTAGGCGTTAAACAAAAGCTTACTGAAGATCTTTGAATTTTTTCATTATTCGCATCACAAAACTACACAATGCTCTACGATAATATTATAATGAAAAATATTCAATTATCGCAAAATATGCATAAAAATGTTAATCCAGCGATAATAATATCAAATAAAACTTTTTCTGAATATTTTGTTGTTTCAAATAATTTAGGCGATCTCCTTTTGTACGCAAAAGAGCATTATAATTTGAATTATGATAATCAAAAAATTATGTATAAACGCGATAATGCAAGACTCTATTAAAGGTTATAGAAATTCTATATTTGCGACCGATTTTAGCAATCCATTTGTCGTAATTGACGCTTTAATTTGTTATTTTATCGAAACTCAAAATATAGACTCACCTAAAGATTTTTCAAGCATTAAAATAATGCATTCTACAAAACCCCCAATTTATTTAGAATTTTCGCGTAAAGTTGAATTTTTACGAATGTATAATATAACAAATACCGATATTATACGTTTTGTTGATAATTTTCTATTAAATAAAACAATAAACAATGTTTCTTTATATGTAAACGAGTTATATTATAAAAAGTAAAAAAATAAAGGCAGGCTAAATAAATATGTTAATGCGCACTGATTGAGGTACGATATTTTTAAAAAAAGATGGTTTCTATATTAAATATAATAAAAATATATTAAAAATAGATAAAATTTTAAAAATTATTATTAATTTTAATAAAATAAATAATAATTATATAAAACTAAATAAATTAAACTATCGATTAATTACAGAAGACCCTCTCTCGTTTCCTGACTTATCAGATATTTTTTGATCTTACACTATAATAAATAGTAAAATCAAAAATTATTTAAAGTCGAATAAAACTATTGAATTTCTATGAACCGGCAGAAACTTGTCTTCAAATTATGATTCGATAATTATTTCTAAGTTAAAGACAATAAAAATAACAACAACGGAGGCTAATATAGAATTCATATACACAATAAAAGACGCAGGTCTTGTATTATTTTATATAAAGGACTGTTGTTCCCTTTTAAAAGATAATTTTAAAGTAAAAGACTTTTATTTAACCATAGGCAACAAAAAAATTACCAATATAGATGAAATAGATTATTGTAACTATAGACTTTTAACTGAATTAACAAAAACAAATAAATGTTTTTTATTTTTTCCTCATAAGATACTATTTAATTATAATTTAAAAATTTTAATAAATAATAAACAGTTAGAATAAAATCGACTGTTATTTTTTTATAAAATTTTATGAACAATTTTTTTTTTAAGAGTTGAGCAGAATAAAAGTAAAATAAATGAAAATAAAAGATTTTTTTTTTTAAAAAGAAATTAAATTAGAAAAATTTTAATCAAAGAATATTAAATTGTTAAAAAATAAAAATTAAAAAATAAAAATAGAGTTTTATTCGATTAATATTATATAACAATAAAAAATAATCATAAACAAAATTTATTAATAAATATAAAAATTGATAATAAAAGGCAGACTAAGTAATAAATAAATTTTAAATTATAATAAAAACGCGGAGATTAATATTCACGGATAATCTTAACTGCAGGTAAGCCCGCAGAATATTAATCTTAGACCGTCGACGGTTGAAGTATTTTATGGTGTTATTAATAATAACCTCATAAAA
>JACCDQ011176956.1_pt1 | contig 11056 bp, 10 predicted proteins | sample 7446031 | NCBI WGS metagenome assembly JACCDQ01 (sample SAMN15323442, study PRJNA562643) | freshwater metagenome | isolation source: river surface water | place: USA:Blue River Watershed | collected 2017-08-17
GTTTATCTAAATTAAATTCATCGTTATCGAACAATTTATCTCGGTTAATATTGGTAATTTGAGTGAAGATTTTTACAAATCCTTCGATATTCAAAGTAGAATATTTATTCAATCTGTAATCAGTTCCAACTACGAGATGATTGGCTTTTTGCAATTTATGATTAACGTCTTTACCATTAAATGTTTCCGGTAGATTGTCTGGACCCGATAAAAATCCATAAAACAAATTCACCACATCGCGATCTGAAATGGCCGACAATAAGTTCTGAGAATATTGTCCCGCTGCCATTTTCACACCCCAAGCAGGAGTTAAATTGTATCGCATTTGTACACGGGGTTCCCAGGAGCTATTTCCCAAGGAAGCATAGTATTGGGTTCTTAAACCAAAATCAGCGATGAATTTTTTACGAACGAACTTATAATTAACAAAGGCATTTAACTCTGTAGTACTTTCTAATTGATTGATTCTTCTGTTGTTGGAATTATAAATTTGAAAATCGGTTTGAAAAGCATTGATTTCCAATCCCCATTTTAATGCATCGCGATTAAAGTTATAATTGAAGTTCATCCCTAAGTTAAATCCTCCAATTTCAGACGAGCGAGGTCGATTATCTGATTCAATTTGGTTGATTTTGTAATTTGAATACAAGAAATAACCATCCACGCGGGTTTTGGCTTGCTCGGGAACAACTAAAAACTTACCTCCAAATCCGGTTGATTTCCATTCATACTTGGTGGTATTTGGAAAATCGACTACATCGGTGAAGTGAAATCCGTACAAACGGGAATAACCTCCTGATGCAGAATTTTGCGATAATTTGACAAACAAATCACCAAAATTATAGGGCAAACGGTCGGGATTGGCATAATTATACAATAAACGAGAGGATTGTTTGAGGAAAGAATTGCGGTATGAAACGGCAAAACTGGCATTACCTTTTCCCGGTTTGTATTTTTTGATTGGACCTTCCACCAACACTTTGGATGTAAAACTGGTAAGACCGGCTTTCACACGCAAACGATTGCGATCTCCGTCGCGGGTTTTCACATCTACCACTGCGGAAACTCTCCCCCCATATTCTGCTCCAAATCCCGCGGTATAAACGTCGGCACTTTGCATCATGTCGGGATCAAACACCGAAAACAACCCGATGGAATGGAAGGGATTGTATATGGTCATTCCATCTAAAGTTACTTTATTCATAACCGGAGAACCCCCTCGAATATACAGTTGTCCGCCCTGATCACCGGAAAATACCACACCCGGTAAAATTTGCAAATATTGAATTAAATCGGGTTCCGCACCCACTGAAGGCATTTTTGAAAGTACTTTAGCATCAATGGTTTGAACGGAAACTTGAGCATCTTTGGGTCTATTTCGAACAATGATTTCAACTTCTTCAATGGTTACCACTTTGATCAAGTAAAAGTCTCTTTTCGAATTGGCACCAGGAACTACTTCCACTTTTTGAATTAACGTATCAAATCCCGGATAGGTACTGATTACGGTATAACTCCCCTTAACGATATTGGTTAAAGCAAAAAAACCATCGTTATCTGTGCTGGTTTGTCGTTTAAGTTCTTTTACATACACATTGGCACCTTTCAATCGATCACCATTTTCGTTGTTGTAAACGAAACCTCGAATATCACCGTTTGCATTTTCACCGCCATCGATTTGGGCCAACGTAACCCCAGAATATAACAAGCCCACAAGCAGGCAAAAAAGAACTTTTCTCATTTTCTAACTGCGAAAATACGGAATTGCATTCGAATTGTTAATTGTTCAAGATATTGGTTAATTTTGCAGCAATGGTTTACCGCTTTAAAGTATGGTTCGAAAACAACGATGAAGTGATTCGTTGGTTGGATATTAAGCCCTCTCAAACATTCTTGGATTTTCATAATGCCATCCAAGATGCCATTGGCTTCGATAAAAAAGAATTGGCCAGTTTTTATATTTCAGATGGCAAATGGAAACGAATGTTTGAAATCATGCTGGAGGATATGACCGACGGAGATGAAAACGAAGATGCTTTGCCGGTTGTTACCATGAATCAAGCCAAATTGCGCGATTATATTAACGACCCGCACCAACGTTTTATTTACGTTACCGATTATTTAGCTAATTGGACCCTTCTGATTGAATTGTTATCCATCGAAGAATCTTCAAAAGATTTAATATATCCCCGATTGTTCCGCTCTGAAGGCAAAGCTCCACGTCAACGTGAAGATAGCAAATTCAAAATGCTCGACGATAACGAATTTGATGCTCTAGCTGCTAAAATTTTAGCTTCCAAAGGAATCCAAAATGAACTTACTCAAGAATTTTCGGAATTAGAAACCGATGCTACAGACGAAGACGATGATGACGAATTTGGAGTGGACGATGAAATGGAAGATGATTTAGGTTACGAAGATGAAATTCGCGAATAATAGCGAATCCTTACCCCAAATCATACTAATTGGTGGTCCCACCGCCTCTGGAAAAACTCGTTTGGCCATCGATTGGGCAAAACAACTCAACACCGAAATTATTAATGCCGACAGTCGGCAGATTTACCAAGAATTGAACATTGGAGTGGCTCGTCCAACTCAGGAAGAACTCCATGAAGTTAAACACCATTTAATTGCCAGTCATTCCATTCAATCTCCTGAAAATGCTTGGCAATATTCACAAGAGGCTCGTAAAATTGCCGCCGATTTAATTGAGCGGAATGGACACGTAGTAGTTTGTGGTGGTACGGGGCTTTACATGGATGCACTGGTCAACGGACTCGATGAGTTGCCCCTTATATCCCCCGAAAAAAGAGACGAATTGAATACCGTTTCAAAGATGCCCAATGGATTGAATTTGTTGGTAAATCGTTTACTTCAACAGGATAATGATGCGGAAAAATGGGTAGAATTGACCAATCCAGCCCGAGTTATTCGAGCACTGGAGTTGGTAGAAACAACGGGAAAATCATTGGCAGCTCTTCGCTTCAATTCAACTCAAGCACCGGATCCGATTTCGTATTCTTGGGGATGCTATGCGTTGGACTTAAATCGCGAGTATTTGTACCAAAGAATCAATCAGCGTGTGGATCAAATGCTGGAACATGGATTTTTAAAAGAAGCAGAATCGCTGTTTGAATTTCGACATTTGACTGCACTAAAAACCGTGGGTTATTCAGAACTTTTTGATTTTTTCGAGGGACGTTTAGACTGGTCTTCCGCAGTAGATTTGATAAAACAAAAAACCAGAAACTACGCAAAACGCCAAATTACCTGGTACAAACACCATCTAAACACTGAATGGATTAACCCGTAAATCCGTCTGATTTTAAAATTCTTTCAGCGGAATTTCCCCCAAAAGCCAATTAAATTACATAAAATTGCATTTTTAAAATGAACGACGCACTAATTAGCCTTTTTACCCTTACCATTTTGGAAATTGTATTGGGTATTGACAACATTATTTTCATTACCATTTTAGCCGGCAGAGTTGACAAAGCAAAGCAATCGGCGGCTCGAAACTGGGGCTTAATCCTAGGCATGTTGGTAAGAATTCTTATGTTGATGGGTATCAACTGGATTCAAAAACAGGAACACCCTATATTTAGCGCTGCAGGACACGACTTTTCTGGAAAAGACATCCTGCTCATTTTAGGAGGATTGTTCTTGGTTTACCAAAGTGTTCATGAAATTCACATCAAAATGAAAGGTGAACCGTTGGAAAAACAAGAACGTGGAAAAGCCAAAGGTTGGACAGCCGTGATGCTTCAGATGGTGGTAATCAACGTGGTATTTAGTTTGGACAGTGTTATCACAGCTGTGGGTATGGCAGATCATTTGTGGGTGATGATTACCGCTGTTATTTTAAGCATGGGTGTAATGTTATTGGCAAGTAAACCCATTGCCGGTTTCGTTAACGACAATCCATCGGTAAAAGTATTGGCATTGGCCTTTTTAGTGCTTATCGGGGTATCCTTGTTGGGTGAAGGATTCGATCAAGAAGTCAATAAAGGGTACATTTACTTCTCTATGGCATTTGCATTTACCATTGAGATGATCAATCTGCGTATTGACAAGTTAAACAGCAAGAAATAAGCTGATTATAAATCCGTAAATCGATATATATCTTCGATTTCGCTGGTGTGATCTTTTTCAACTACCGATTTCAATAATCCGGTTTCCATTTCATAAACCCAACCGTGAATAATGGGGTACTGTCGGTTTTGCCAAGCACGTTGCACCACCGAGGTTTTAATCAAATTATTAACCTGTTCAATGACATTGATTTCCACCATTTTATTTACTTTCTCTGTTTCATCTTCAATGGCATTTACCTCATGTTGATGATGGTAATAAACGTCTTTTAAATTGCGCAACCACTTATTTAATAAGTCAAAATTCGTATGCGTCATAGCCGCCTTTACGCCTCCGCAGCCGGTATGTCCACACAGGATAATGTGTTTGACTTGTAAATGTGTCACTGCGTATTCCAAAACACTGAGTAGATTTAGATCTGTATGAACCACTAAATTGGCAATGTTTCTATGTACAAATAATTCGCCCGGTTGTGCACCAATGATTTCATTTGCAGGAACTCGACTATCGCTGCAACCAATCCACAAATATGCGGGACTTTGATCTTTAGCCAAATCACTAAAATACTCGGGATCTTGTCCTAATTTTTCACTTGCCCAAGCCCTGTTACACAGAAATAATTTGTCTTTTTCGTTCATTGTAGTGTTTTTTTTATTTTCTAGGGGATGATAATTCGGTTAAAGGGAAAATACAGTTTGAATAATAAAATGTTCTTTTTTAGCCGAGAGAAATTGAAATTTGATGCCCCTTGTTTTGATCATAAAGAGATTTCTCCTAAGCCAAATTCAAAATGCGTGATTTTAAATCATCGCGTTGCTTGTCGTTATGGAATTTACTTTGAACCATAATCCCTCGAGAATTGGATTGTTCGATGAAATCGTTCAACACATCGGTTATATCGTTATCAATGAAGGTAGAATTCGAAAAATCCAATATTAAGGATGCTCCATCTGGAATTTGAACCAATTCTTTTCTCAACACCGACTTATTCATAAATGTAACTTGATTATGAAACCTCAATAATAAGTTATTTTCAGAAGATACCATGCTAAATGTTTTATGAAAATTGGATTTTAAAACGAAATAATATCCCAAAACCAAACCAATCGTAATTCCAATTAACAGGTCGGTGAATAAAATAGCAATGATGGTTCCCACAAAAGGAATCAGGGCATCCATACCCCGGGCTTTTTGCTCTTTTAACAAGCTGGGTTTGGCTAATTTATATCCCACAAAAGTAAGAATAGCGGCCAATGCAGACAACGGAATCAGATTGATTAAATGGGGTGCAAAAAGCACAAAAACCAACAACCACAAACCGTGAAAAATGCTGCTGTATTTGTTGGTAGCTCCGGCATTTACATTGGCTGATGTTCTAACAATTACGGCAGTAATTGGAAGAGCACCAATAAGTCCAGCTAATGTATTTCCTATTCCTTGAGCAATTAGTTCTTTGTTGGGAGGAGAAACGCGCTTTAGAGGATCAATTTTATCACCTGCTTCTAAACTCAACAGCGTTTCGATACTGGCAATTAATGCAATGATAAATGCCAATTTCCAAACCAAAAACTCTCCAATTGCACTCCAATATGGGGTGTGGAATTGACTGCCTAAACCTTGAATGGATGACACTATGCTGCCATCTCCTAAAATAGGAACATTAACCATGTGCTTGGCCTTAATGACCCACTGGGTTTGACCGTAATTTATCATCCATTGATTCACCAAAACACCCATAACTACAACAATTAACGGTGCCGGAAACCATTGAAAAATTTTGTTCTTCTTAATTGCAGGTAACTCCCATGAAAATTGGATAATCAATCCCAAAATTCCAATCAATATAGCAGTAGGTGAAACTTTCTGAAAGGCGTAAAATAGTTCTGAAAGTGTATTGTGTCCGTCTTTTTGAATGAACTCTTCATCGCCAAAAGCTACTTTATCGTATCCTACTAAATGGGGAATTTGTTTCAAAATCATCATGATTCCAATTGCGGCCAACATGCCTTTTACCACAGATACGGGAATAAAATCAGCAATTACGCCCCATTTTAATGCGCCGATGATCAATTGAAATATACCTGCCAGAATAACTACCAATCCAAATATGGCGTAAACGTTTTCTGAACTTATAACCGATAAATCTTTGTACGCGCCTTCAACTATTACAATTAAACCGGCTGCGGGACCTGAAACGCTTACATGACTCCCACTTAACGCTCCAACTACGATTCCCCCAAGCACACCTGCCATAATTCCTTGAATTACAGAAGCGCCTGAAGCCATCGCTACACCCATGCACAAGGGTAAAGCCACTAAAAAAACTACTAACGATGATGATAAATTCTTTCCTAAGTTTAAGTGTGTCATATTTAATTAAATCTATTAATATGGGTCATAACCAAATTTAATAGATTCTCAAAAATACAAGGAAATTTGAAGATTATTTACAAATTGATTGTGTATTGCAAAAGAATTTGAATTGTTATTCTTATTTCTCGTCGAAGAACCAAATAAATTCGTCAATGCCATCTAAAGGCAGGGAATTAATATCCCAACGAAATCCAAATTTTAGCATCAGTTCAAAAATAAAAGTGATTCTTTCCCAAGGTTTACTGGAATCAAAACCGGCATTTTTTAGCTGACTCAATTTGGTTAATTTCCGCGATAACTCATTTTCTCCCCATTCACCAGCTTTATAACTTTTAGAGGCTTGTCGCAAGCGTTTTATCATTTCTTCCTGCTCTTTTTTCACTTCTTTCAAGCTGGGATAACCTATAGAATGAAGTTGGGAACGAACCCCTTCCATTTGTTGATTCAATTGCTCAATTGCTTGATCCAATTGAAACTCATTTTCAAATGAATCCGAAATTATTTTCACTAGAGCCGATTCAGAGAGAAACAATTCTTCCTGACTTATTCCTATTTGATCCATTTTCTTCTGAGTAGCCGCAGTCATCAAAGCGGAACTCAACCGTAGTTGTAATCGAGGTACAGCCAATCCATTGGAGGAAATAACCGAAGGAACTTGCATCCAATATCTGAATTCAGCTGGACCGGCTACATAGACCACATTCGGCAAAAAAGCTTGTTGATATGCGGGTCGCAAAATCACATTGGGACTAAATCGCTCGGGATGTGCTTGTAGCTCCTCTATAAATTGTTCTTTACTCCAGGATTTTATAGAATCCAATGCGGTAAAACGATCTTCCTTGAAATCAATTCTACGTCGAATTTTATACATCTGGGCAGAGGATTTCTCATCTGCATCCACATCTGAATTTTCATCTGCATTTTCAAAGTAAAACAGATGCGTATTTCTATGATGTACAGGTGGTTGAATCTGAAGTGATTTTAATTCTTGAGATTGAGTTTCAAACAAATCAAAATTCTTTCCATTGGTTTCACCTTGAAAAACCGATGAACCCAATTTTTTCAATTCCGAATCCATGGGATCCAAAACCAACAATCCCGAATCTCCAAACCATTCATTTACCAAACTCCGAGTGGCATCAGCCAAATTGGTAAATTTTAAATAATGCATCTTACATCCCTCCAAAAAATCGACCCAGGCCAATTCATGTGCGAAATCCGATTGCATTTGATTGATGATTGATACGATACCAGAGGTGGGTAGTTGTCCTACCGGAACTCCTTGTTTTAACACAGGATATTCCCAAACATATTCCTTATTTAAAAATGGGATTCGAGCTATTTCTTCAAAATCGTGATCCTCTGTGGCCATCCAAAATACGGGTACGGCAGTATAATCGGGATATTTTTTATTGATTTCCCGCGCTGTTTGAACGGTAGATACGATTTTATTCCAAACGAATACCGGACCTAATAACGGATGAATCTGCTGTCCTGTTACCACCGTAACACAGTTGGGATTCAGCAACACATTCAAGTTTTCTTGAACTTCGAGGGATATACTCTCAGATCCCAAGTGTTCGTATTGTTTTGTCAATACATCGCGCAAAATTGCTCGTTTTTCTGGAGTAAAAAACGCTATATTTTGTTGAATAATGGGAAATAAGTCTGCTTGGATTCCCAAATTGGGTAATTTCTCGAAGGATTCAAAATGCTCCCAAGCCCATGTTTGTAATTGATTGTCTCTAAATCCACCTGGGGTAAAGCTCTTTTGAATTCGAATCATAATTATTTTATTGAATTATCAACTCTCCGGTTAAATCGTAATGCGATGCTGCCACTATTTTGACTTCTGCAAAATCGCCCATTCTCACATAATTTCCATTAATTGGAACCCAAACTTCATTATCAACCTCGGGTGAATCAAATTGCGTTCTTCCCACAAAATGATCATTTTCAATTCGATCGAACAAGACTTTTTGAATGGTGCCAACTAAGGATTGATTAAATTGATAACTAATATCCATTTGTTGCTCCATGACGCGATTTGCACGCTCCTGTTTCTCTTCTTCGGATAAAACATCATCCAAACTATATGCATGTGTATTGTCCTCATGAGAATAAGTAAAAACGCCCAATCGTTCAAATTTTAATTCGCTCAACGCCTCTAATAACTCGGTGATATCCGCTTCGGTTTCTCCCGGATGTCCAACCAAAACAGTGGTACGCAGAGCAATTCCCGGTACTTGTTCTCGGATTTGTTGAATCAATTCCATGGTTCTGCGCTTAGTTATTCCGCGACGCATGGTTTTCAACACGTTATCCGTGATATGTTGAATCGGCATATCCAAATATTTTGCAATATTGGGACGTTCCGCCATTACTTTCAGCACATCCATAGGGAACTGAGATGGGTAGGCATAATGCAATCGTATCCATTCTAAACCTTCGATATCTGCTAATCGCGACATCAATTCCGCCAATTTTCGCTCCCCGTACAAGTCCAAACCATAGTAGGTAGAATCTTGAGCAATGAGCATAATCTCTTTGGTTCCATTTTTTACTAAATTCTGAACTTCCAGTTCCAATGCTTCGATGGATTTACTCACATGGTTTCCTCGCATTAAAGGGATTGCACAAAATGAACAGGGACGATTACATCCCTCGGAAATTTTTACATATGCATAATGTTTTGGCGTAGTTTGTAAACGTTCACCGAGTAATTGGTGCTTATAATCGGCACCCACCGTTTTGAGAAGATTGGGAAGTTCCAATGTCCCAAACCAGGCGTCAACCTCTGGAATTTCGGACATCAAATCGTCTTTATACCGGTGGGATAAACAACCGGTAACATACAATTTTTCAAGTTGACCATTGGCTTTAGCTTCTGCAAAACGAAGAATGGTATCGATACTCTCCTGTTTAGCATTTTCAATAAACCCGCAGGTATTAATGATAACAATATCCGAATCATCTTGGTTGCTTTCGTGTTGAACATCGAATTCACTGGCTTTTAATTGAGCCATCAAAACTTCTGAATCGACAACATTTTTACTGCAACCCAATGTAATTACGTTGACTTTGGGTGTATTTATACTTTTGGTTCTCATACCGAGAAAATGGAATGAATGAAACTGGGTTTATCGAATAATTTTAGATCCTCTGCTTTTTCGCCAAGGCCAATGTATTTTACTGGAATATTAAATTCGTGACTAACTCCAATCACGACACCGCCTTTTGCTGTGCCATCGAGTTTTGTCACTGCTAAAGCATTTACTTGTGTAGCATTTGTAAATTCGCGAGCCTGTTCGAACGCATTTTGTCCGGTGGTTGCATCAATCACTAACAAAACTTCATTGGGTGCGTCGGGTTTAAATCGTTGAATCACACGTTTAATTTTAGCCAATTCGTTCATTAAGCCTACTTTATTATGCAAACGACCGGCTGTGTCAATGATAATCACATCTGCATTTTGTTCCACGCCTTTTTTAACTGCATCAAAAGCTACAGCAGCGGGATCGGCATTCATTCCGTGCGACACAATTTCCACACCTGCGCGATCTTTCCAAATATGCAATTGGTCAACAGCGGCAGCTCTAAAGGTATCGGCGGCACCTAATACCACTTTCAAGCCGCTTTGAGCATAGCGATAAGCCATCTTTCCGATGGTAGTGGTTTTACCTACTCCATTAACTCCTACCACTAAAACTACATAGGGTTTACTGATTCCATTGAGTTGAAAATCTTGTCCTAAGTTTTTGGGGATTTCAGGCATAATTTCATCGGTAATTTCAGCCAACCAACGATTAAGATCATCGGGATTTTCGAATCCTTCTTCTTTAGCTCGGGCCTCCATTTTTTCGATGATTGCAACGGAGGTTTCCACACCAACATCGGAAGTTAATAATGCTTCTTCGAGTTCATCGAGAAACTCGGAATCGATTTTATTCTTACCTGTAAGTAATCGACCCAATTTACTCAAAAATCCAGTACGAGTTTTGTCGAGCGCTTGCCGCGTTTGATCAATTTCTTCAGGATTTGCGTTGGATTTCTTTTTGAACCAGTTGAACATAATAAATAGATAACAAAGTTGGTATTATTTGGGGTATAAAAAAAGCCCCTATTGGGGCTTTTTCAAGAATATCGTTGTGATTAACCCTTGGCTAAAACGTCTTTTACACGATCAGCTGTTACAATTTCTTCTTTAAAGGTGTAAGCACCTGATTTGGGGGATTTGATTGTGCGGATAACTTTAACCATTTCCACACCACCCTCTTTTTTCAATGTTGCAACTACTTTCTTAGCCATTATTTGATCTCCTTATGAACAGTTACCTTACGCATGTAAGGGTTATACTTTTTCAATTCAATACGCTGAGTGGTATTTTTCTTATTTTTGGTTGTGATGTAACGGCTCATACCTGCAACACCACTACCTTTTTGCTCTGTGCATTCCAATATTACTTGAACGCGATTGCCTTTTTTTGCCATGATTAGATTTTTCCTTTCTTAAACAGGTTATTCAAACAGGCTGCTACGCCTTTTTTATCAATGGTTTTGATGGTGCTTGTAGATACTTTCAATGTAATCCA
>JACCDQ010575882.1_pt1 | contig 11052 bp, 12 predicted proteins | sample 7446031 | NCBI WGS metagenome assembly JACCDQ01 (sample SAMN15323442, study PRJNA562643) | freshwater metagenome | isolation source: river surface water | place: USA:Blue River Watershed | collected 2017-08-17
AACATTACTCAAGGGTTTCCGGGGGTAGTAACTTTATCCAGTGTGGCTGACCCTAATTCTTTTCCTGTAGCGAATGGTCAAACTATCACCATTTCTAAGGTTCAAGGGATGTTTCAGCTTAACGATAAACGCTTTGTTGTGGGCAGCTTAGATACGATAGCCAAAACATTTAAGCTTTATACGATTCAAGGTCATCCGTTCGAAACAACAGCATTTACGCCCTACATTGCTGGCGGGGAAATAAACATCATTTCTTATGTTCCTCCAGCCGGGCAACCACCAGGGCTAATGTACAATAACCAATAAGGGAAACATGAGTATTAAAAGAGAAAAAAAGATTCCTGTAGAGACACTTCAAGAGCAGCATCTTTCAGGCCCTGCAGATGAATCCTTAGACCAAATTGCCAAGGAACTAAAAGAAGAAGAAGTGATTGTGTTTACTGAGATGCCTAGATACGAAAAGGTTATATTCAGAAATCAACGTGATCCGGGTTATCCACTCGAGTTTCATTATTCCAGCAAAACGCATCCTTTCAAGATGTACAAACTTATCGATGGACAAACTTATGACTTGCCAATCGAAGTAATCCGCAATCTTGAGTCTTGCAGGGAAAACATCGAGAAATATCGCCGTAATGCAGAAGGGATTCCAGAGATTTACATTGCCGGCTACAAGACTCATTTCGTTTGTGAGAGGGCTGCATAATGACCTTTTCTGTACCTGCTTGGACGCTAGGATCAATTATCGATGAGTTTAGAGACATCGTTGGTGTCCCGGATGATACGATGCTTTCGGACCAGCAGTGTGCAGACTTGATCAACTACTATTATCAGTTCGTTTTGCCTAAAGAACTTAAGATATTTTGGGGTTACACTCGCTATCAGTTTTATTGTCAGCCTAATATCGATCAATACGTTGCACCGGTTAATTTTCAGACGCTAAATCCAGTGGCCTATGCCGATGGTTTTCCTATTGAGTGGTACATCGACCCGGATACTTTCTATCAAGATTACCCACAGCAACTGAATAAGCAGCAAGTAGCGACTGGAGATGGTTTTAACAATAGCTTCAGCTTCGATATTTCTGCTTATCCTGTCTTACCAAGGAGTGTTTATGTCAGCGATGGGGTTCAAGTCGCCCAAGACAACGGTAACGGAGGTTTTGTTGATCCTAACAATGGTAATGCTGTTCTACCTGGTGCAATTGATTACATAACCGGTTCAGTAGTAGGTCTTGGATTCGATGTCCCTCCGCCAGCAAACTATACCATAACCGCAACTTCACAGACTTACTTGCCCAATCGTCCACAAGGGGTTCTGTTCTTTAAGCAAGCTCCTTTAGCTAATGCAACGGTAGCAGCGCGCGACCTGGTTAATATGTTTGTTCTTAGGCCAGTTCCGGACCAAACGTACCTAATCAAAATGCAAGGCATACAGATTCCTCCTGCATTAGTTGAATATACGGATGTGCCTTTCAGAGCAGATCTTGGTCCTTTGATAGCACTTGGCGCAGCTCTACAACGATTCAAGCGGCTTAACCAAATGGATCAATATGACCAATATATGCCAGAGTACTTGCGTTTCAAAGATATCTCAATGCAAGACACTTACGAAGAATATTTATATGAGCGCTCCATTCCAAAGTTTTAAGGAGAACCAATGACTTACACTAATAATGTTCCGCAGGGAAACCAGACAATAGCGCAAACGACAACTCCGATTCGCAATAACTTTCTTTACCTAGATACGGCTCTTAAGGTTGATCATGCGTTTAATGGCAATGAAATCGGAGGACAGGCACCTGGTACACATCAAAAAATTTCTTTTCCGAATCAAGCAGTAGATATAGCGGCTCTCCCTGCTGGGATTGATGCCATACAATATTGTATTAATGACCATCTTTACTCTTACAACGGTAACAAAAGACCTGTTTCGGGAGTGAGCGGAACTGGTTCGATTGCTTTGACTAATGCGCCTCAATCTATCTTAAGCTTAACGGAAAATTGTATCGGAATCTTTGTAATTCAAGGGGCAACCGTTGGAGGAAGCACAGGTACACCAACAGCACAAGCCTTTTCTTTCTTTAGAATAGGTGCAAATCAAACATACTCTAGTATTAACGCTGCTGTGGGTGCAGGAGTTACAAATTACTTAACACTTACTGCTATTGGTGACAGTCTATTCGCTACCATAGCTAACGGGGCGCCTTACGTTGCTAATTACAAATACATCTACTGGCCGATATAATGAAGGAATACAAAGGTTTTGCCATATCTAACTTTCGCGTAGGTTTCGATGAAGCGGTTGAACCTTGGCTGCTTCCGAGAGAGGCTTTTCAAGTCTTGCGCAATGGTCATCTTTATCGAGGCGTTGTAGAAAAGATTCCTGGATATGGACTTTTTGCGCGAATGAGTTATCGGCAAGAAGTTGCTCTCACAGGCGCTATCGATGGGGTAAACAAAACATTCACTGGCTTGCTCAATCCTTTACCGACTACAAACAACATCTTAGTACAGTCAACAATCGATGCTGGCGCCACCTTAACCGAGATATTTACAGATGACGGCAGCGGCACTCTAACTGGATCTAACGGGGGAACGGGCACTGTCGATTATGTTACTGGCGCCGTTAGTGTTACTTTCGGTTCTGCCGCTCCTGCTGATTTAACTGAGGGGGGCATCCAATACAATAGCGTTATTCTTACTTACGATAGCGCAGGAAGTGACTTGCCTATCATGGGTATAAAGTCTTACATAGGAGCAAATGGTTCACAAGACATTTTGGTATTTGATACGCGCCGAGTCGGTAAAATCGTGGTTCTTTCTGACGCCATGGCAGTCCTACAGCAACTTGATTATGGTATCTCAGAGTTACCACACGAAACTCAGACTCTTGGTATCACAACCGGATTCAATGGCACAACGGGTCCCTTTACTGGCACGGTGACAGCTCCGATTGTTCCTGGGCATTTCGAGCTAAACATTTACCTCACGACATCTCCTACTGCCGGATTATGGACGACAATCACGGATAACGGCGCAGGTCTTTTAACAGACACAGGAGGCAAGCTTGATCCAGCTGCTGCCAATCTAATCAACTATGCAACTGGACAATGGACGCTTACTTTTTTGGTAGGACAGGAACCGCAAGCAACTTACCAAACTAACTTTGCCGGCTGCGTTTATGGGGACATATTTACCGGTGACTTCACTAACTTCTTTAGCGTTACCAATTACCAAGCAAAAGCGTTCCTTACAAATGCGGTAGATCCCCCGATGTATTATGACGGATCTTGCGTAAAATATCTCAACACTAACCTGAGTTCTATACCAAACTCCATAGCCCCTTATCAAGTCAGTAAGGTTTTGCATGTGGTTGTTCAAAGAGAGAGACTTCTGCTTGTTTCGGTTTATATAGACAACATCCCTAGCTTAAATACTATCGTTTGGTCACGAGCACTTAACCCTTTAGATTTTACAAATAATGAGTTATTACAAGCGCCGACGTCAGAAATCATTCGTACGCAAAGCATTATTAATACAGATTTGGTGGTTCGTTTCTCAAATTCTGACAGAATCTTTCGCTACACTAACGATGCATTTGCTCCTTTCCGTTGGGACTCTACGAATATTATGTACCGATGCGATGCTTCTTATTCTGCTATTAACTATGACTCGTGGTTTTCTTCAGTAGGACAACCAGCAATTGTCGGATCAGATGGAGTAAACGTTAAACGAGTAGATGACATTATCCCCGACTTTACACTCAATCTTCGGGTAGACGAACAACAACCAATTCTTTCTATTGATCAAGGCAGTATCGGGCAATGTTACGGCGAGAGATTCGATGATTTTAAAGAGGGTTGGCTTTGCTATAGAAACTTCGATGATGTGTCTACTTCTGGCGTAAAACCTTCAAATAGTGTTCTTGCATTTAATTACTTAGATCAAACCTACGCTGTGTATTCGTTTCCGTTTAGCTGTCTTGGTTTCGGTCGTATTATCGCGGAAGATACCTGGGGCAATAACTTCGATCTTTGGGATGAGGCTAATTACACCTGGGATTCATACACGCAGACAGAAGGCGCATTAATCGATTTAGCAGGAGATCAGAATGGCAATGTATTCAAGTTGGGTTTTGGCAATAGCATCACGGATATGGAAGGCAATAAAGTCCCGTGCCTGTTCGAAGCAATCACCAAAGATTTCAACCCATTCGTCGAGGAAGGACAACTGGCTAGATTAGGTTACGTAGACTTTCTGGTAAGCTCCAATAACGACACTAAATTCCGCGTTCAATTTTATAAAGACAACCAGATGGATGCAAACTTCAGCACCTATTATCAAGAGACACCACTTACTTTAACAGCAAATGGTCAATCCAAAGTATGGAAACGCATCTATGTTGGAGCTGTAGGTAAAGAACACACCTTTCGGATCTATCAAGCAGAAGAAGATTTCGAAGAGAATGAGAACCAACCTATTAGAATACATGCAATTGTGCCTTACTTTAAATTCGCCGGGAGAATCTTTAGTTGATGAATATTTACTACCAAGTTTTCGAATACTTTCCAACTAGTGAAGGTGAAGGAAAAAGATTGATTCATGCATTTGAAACTTTCGAAGCTGCTAATGGTTTAATCGATTATCTCTATAGGCACGACCATATTGAAAGCTCTTTTGGCATGGAGGAATATGAAGCTCCAACCAAACTTTAGCTGGCAGAAATACGAAGGTCAACCAGAAGACCAAAGACAGCAATTTCAGTTTCAATTGCAGCAGCAGCATATTCTCGTGGCAAATGCACTTAACGCAACTATTGATGACGAAAGCTACTTCTTACGAGAGAGAATGACCGCTTTTACTTGGATTAACAACAAACCGATATGGACAAAGACATTACCGACAGTTGCATGGGTGGGCGGAACAGTCAACACTATCCCTCTTGGCATAACCGGAAACTTTACCGTAATTGATATGCAGTGCTGCCTTAGTGACGGAGACTTATCTTCTAGTTCTACGCTTCTTCTGCCTAATTTGGATGTAACGACAGCAGCAAATGAAATTTCGATTATTCGCGTAGGAACAGACATTATTTTAACGAGTGGCGGTACAAATCGATCAGCTTTTTCTGGTTTCGTCACGGTTTACTTTATAAAGAATTGAGGTGCAATCATGGTTAAATTAAAGGAATTTCTCTTTGGGGGAAAAGATGAAGTTAAGCAGTTACCGACTCTAACTCCAGAACAACAAAAACTAATAGCCTTAATTGAAGAAGGGTTAACCAAAGGAACGGGTGACCTTGCTGGTATTTTTGGAGACTTTGATCAGGAATCATTTGACGAAGGAGTAACACAGCCGGCACTCAAAAACTTCCAGGACAATATCTTGCCTATGTTAACGGAGCAATTTATCGGAAACAATCAAGTCCTTGGTTCTTCTTTACAGAATGCAAAATTAAAAGCGGGAAATGACTTGCAATCCAAACTCGCTCAATTAATGTACCAAGCAAAACAAGGGCAGCAGCAAAACAAACTAGCTGGAATCAATAACATTCTAGGCACAAAAGGTTTCGAGAATGTCTATAAGCAAGGTAATCAAGGGGCAATTCCTGGCCTATTACAAGGTTTTGGACAGGGAGCCGGGCAAGCAGCTGGTTCAATCATAGCGGGGTAACACATGGCACAATTCATTCCAGGAAATAACGATTGGGCGCAAGCATTTCAACAATTTGGCTCGGGATTATCGCAAGGGTATATGAACCGTTCCGATGAAAATGCTGTACGTAAAGCAATAACCGATCTCGGCCCAAACGCTTCAGCTCGCGATATTTTACAGGCTCTCACAGGTGCTAAAACTTACGGGCAGGAATCGAAGCAAATGGCTCTTAAGAACTATCTTGGTGTTGAGCAATTCGAAGAGTTAAAGCGTAAGGGGAAAGAGCAGCAACAAATTAGAGATTTAGACCTTAAGAAACAACAAGAGAAAAACGATCTTGAAAAAGGAAGTACCTCTGCATTAATCGAAAATAGCGCGTTAGATTCAGAAAAGAAAGAGCAGCTAAAAAAACAAATTGACGAAGGACTCATAAGTTATCAAGCGGCTAAAGACATTCTCTCTGTTGATAAAGGTTCCGATAAACAAAAAGAGAAAGAAAATGCCGCACAAACTGGACTAAAAACAATAGCTAGAATGAGAGAGTTAGGAACAAAAGGTAATCTAGGTCGAGGCTCTAATTTCTATAGGGTATTCGGGGGAGAAACCGCTAAAGATGCCGGTGAGTATGAGCAGTTAGGTAAGTCTTTAATTCAATTGTCGACAAACATCCCGATTCGAAACAGACAGGAATTTGAAACACTAGCTCATAATTTGTATAATTCTTCGCTTCCCGATAGTGAAAGAGAAGGTATATTAAATGCTTTAGAATCAATTATCAAAGGAAACTTAGGAAGTGAAAACAAAGACTCACGGCCGCCACTTTCTTCTTTTATGAGGTAATATGAATAGCACGTTTGATTATGAGGCGGCAAAAAAAGCTGGATACAACGATGAAGAGATTGAATCGTTTTTAGGTAACTTGCATCCCAATTTTGATAAAGCAGCAGCAAAGCAAGCGGGATATAGTGACGAAGAGATCGATTCATACTTGTCTTCTCTACCTGAAAAAGAAAAAACCGAACGCTCTATTACAGAACAAATTTTACGTTCAGGTGCTCAATATGGTTTAGGTTTATTGGAAGCAACTCCAAGCGGGATAGTTTACAATACTGCCGTAGCCCCTCTCAATTCTAAAGCAGCACAAACAGCCAATTATCGTGAACTTCTCGGCGATGAAATAGAACAATTAACAGAACAAAAAGCCACCGGAGTATGGTCGGAAGAAGACGAAAAGTTCCTTCAACACGCCAAAGATCAACTCGTTAATTACCAACAGGGAGCCGATAAGACTCACACTGTTGACCTGAGTATGCAAGGCTTGATCGAAAAGGCAACCGGCATTGATCTTAATCCCGAAGGTATTCTTGAGAATGCTGCACGATGGACTGGATTTATAAAAGATCCCAAGAAGCTATTTGAGTTGGGTAAAACTGGTCTTAAAGCTAGCGATGCCATAAGAGCCATTGCCCCTGGTGGACGTGAGTTACTACGAGGTGCAGGAGCCGGTACAGCCTTGGAAGTAGCGAGACGTGGAGACTTTGGCCCTATCGGAACAATGGCAGCTGCAGTCATCGGTGATATTGGCGGTAATGTTGCGGGACTTGGTGGCAAAGCTGTAAAAAAGATCGTTTCAAATCCTAGAGAAGCTATCGCGGAAGTTTTAAGCAAGTTTACTCCCAAAGATAAGAAAAAGCTGCAGGAAGAAATCATCAATGAATTTAGAAAAGCCAATATACAACCAGATGTCGGTACTATAACCAATAGTGACTTAGTGAAATGGGTACAATCTCGGCTTGCTCAATCAGGTCTGACAGGAAAAGGACTCGATGAACTCAAAGATACGATTACAAAGCAAATTAAGGAAGAGTACAAAGCTGTAGCAGATTCACTAGGAGAAGCTAAATATGCTACAAAACACGAAGCCGGCGAGATAACTAGAGAGTCCCTTAAAAAAATTCGTGATAAAGACTTAGATGAATCAAGACAACTTTATAAGAATGCGATTAACGAATTACCGGAAGATGCGGCAGTGAATCCTACGAGAGTTGCGACAAAGATAAAAGAAATCGAGAAATCCCTTAAGCCAGGCCAAGTTAAGTCTTCAGAGCAATCTCAAGTTCTTAATATATTGAATGACATCAAACGCGACATTTCTAATTCTGAAGGGGAGATTTTTTATGCTAAAGTCAAGGATCTCATCAATAACAAAATTGCGCTTAACGATATTATAGACCACGAAGTGCAAGGTGGTTCAAAACAGTTGCTCAAGGGTTTAGTGAAAGATCTAGATAGAGCTATCATTTCATATGGGCAAGAAAGTCCTCGCTTCGCCAAAAACTATATCAACGCTAATAAACGCTTCTCGCAACATGCAAAGACTTTTCGAAACAGAGATGTAAGCAAATACCTCAATGCTCATGACCCGCAACAACTCATGAATGCAATGAATAGTGTGCAAGGAATTAGGGATATGCGCTCTATTCTCTCGAAGACTCCAGAAGGCAAGCAGGTTTTTGATGGTATTTCTCGTCTGAAGCTCGATGAAGTAATCGGAAACAACATGGTAGATAGTGTGACTCAACAAATGAAGCTGGGCACTTTCTCTAAATTACTTGAAAACCCTGCAAAAAAAGATGCTATTCGAGAAATTCTGGGACCGCAAGCTTTCAAAAGACTACAGAGAGTACAGAATCTGAGTGGCAAACTAGCAGAATCAGCTCAAAAGTTCTTCAACGCCTCTAAAAGCGGTGTGACAATTGAGGATGTAGGAATTGTTACGAAAGTATTATCAGACTTAGGATTATTACTTTCTGGTAATCCTTGGCCTCTCATTAAATCTGGCGCCGGTATTTCTAGCATGCGATACCTTACAAATCTCCTTAGTGACCCACAATTTTTGCGTTTAGTCGAGGAATTAGTCGTAGCTACAGAGAATAATAACGTGCCTTTGATGGACGAATTAAGTAAATCCCTACTAGCTTCAATTAGAGTAGGATTAGACAAAGAAAACGATTAAAAAATTTTTATCAAAAGTGTAAAGTGATTTTTTGAAAAAAGGAGAATCAAATGGGAATGTTTTCAAATCCATTAGGTCATGCGGGATACCCACCAGGTGTGACAGGAACCCCAACAACTCAACCATCAGCAGTAAGAGCCGCGACAGCAGCCGAAGTTCAAGCAGCGGAACTAGACAATTGCTACGTTTCACCAGCGACGGTAGCTCAAGCAGGTGGAAATATTAACGTAATCGGTGCGCAAGCCGGAGCCGATACTAAAGTCGGTAACTCTACAGGAGACATCGGGTTCTTCGGTTCAAATGGAGCAGCACGAGTTTCTCAAGCAGCCCTAACAAATAGCGTAACAGCTGGGGGAACAACGGGTACTATCGCAAACTTTACTGATCTTTCAACATATGCGACAGATGCTCCGACAATTCGCAACGACATCTATCAATTGTCTCTTGCGCTTTCGAATGTAATTAACGCAATGAGAAGCTACGGATTACTAGGATAAGGACAGATCATGGCAATTGTTAGAGCAGACACACTAAGGACGCTTGCTTTTGGAGGAATATCGGGAGCTTACGCCACTGTAGGAACCCCTTTGGCTCATAGCTGGCGAATATTTCGGATTACAAACAACACTAACGGCGATCTTTTTATAAGTTTAGATGGAACAAATAATAACTTTTTTGTGCCTGCCTCTAGCTTTGTTTTGTATGATTTATCGACCAATGCACCTCCTCTTAAGGTTACAGATAATCTCATGTTACCTATTGGAACGCAATTCTATGTGAAGCAGTCTAGCGCTCCAAGTCAAGGGGCTGTATGGATTGAAGGAATTTATGCTCAGGGGGAATAGATGAGTCAAGGTGGAGCAATAGGAAATAGTGGTGGCGGTGGAGGTGGTGACGTGAATTCTCTAACGCCTAATACCGGGGGAGCAGTTACGGCGACAGGCGATACAATCCCCACAGAAGGATACTTTGCTGGAACAATTCCCGTTGTAGAAACGTATAACGATGGAAACGTCTTCAAAATAGCTGATCAAACTTATTTTACTCCCTATGTGGTTGATCCAAGCACTACGCCAGGCACTAAGGGAACATTCCAGACTATTCAAGATGCAATTGACCAAGCAGTTTTGGATGGGGCCTCGCAAACCAACTACAAAGCGATTGTGATTCGTTATAATGAAAATCCTTATGTAGAAAACTTGAATTTTCCAACATCCGGAATTGTCTTATTCAGCGAAGATTTTATAGAAAATCCCGGTTTTTCTTTACCAAAAGTTGTTATCCAGGGAACTCATACCTATACGGATTTTAATCTTTGCGCTGTACGTGGAATTTCTTTTAATAATACTTCTGCTTCATCAGATACATTTTCTGGTTCAGCGATAGATGCGTTGTATTGGCAGTTCGACACGGTTAATTTTACCTTAAGCGGTAGTGGCAATCATTTTAATTGTCAAGGCGGTTCTAATTCAAATTTTGTTAATTGCAATTTTAGCCAGCCTGCTTTTCAGGAAGTTTTTACCGGAGATGGCACCACCTTTTTATTTAATCAGTGTCATTTGAATCAAGGCGGGTTTAATACTTCCAATGGATTTTTGCAATTTGACAATTGTAATGGTGTTGGTCCTGTTGTTAATTCTAACACTGAATTGAGGGCATATTACACGCAATTTAATGCTGATACTCAGGATAATATTTCCGGGACAGGGCAATCACCAACCTTGTTTAACTGCAATTTTACATCCAATAGCACCACGACTGTCGCTAGTAGTATGGGCTTAATTGGCGCGGGAAATGGGGTATCGGGCACTAATCCGCAGAGACTGACTGATCTACCTGTTGGTAATGGTTCACTAGCACAAGCTGGAAGTGTTCATAATCTCCTTTTAACCTCTATAGGAGCAGATATTAATAATTTCACGGAAATTATTGGTGTCACCGATACTTCAGCGCCCCGTACAATTAGATTACCAGCAACTTCATCTGACGGACACACCTTCATTATCAAAGATCAAAGCGGAAATGCTAGTGTCAATGCCATCACCGTTGAAGTATTCGGAGGTGTCAAAACAATTGACGGAGCAACAAGCGTACAGATTACGCAGGATTATGGAGTAGTCCGAGTTTATTACAGCATCACTGACGACGCTTACTTTACCTTTTAACGAGAGATACCTAATGAGCCAAGCAGGAACACTAAACCAATCTACTCTAGAACCTCCAGCGCCTTATTCTACAGCAAACTTAGGCGTAGATTATGATAGTCCAACTTTTCGAGTCACTAGCCAAGATCAAACACCTTTATCTCCTACAAATATCGCTTTTGTGACCCTTGCTTCAAATGCAAGCCCGGGCGCTTTTGTGACCTATGAAGTCACT
>JACCDQ010960860.1_pt1 | contig 11052 bp, 9 predicted proteins | sample 7446031 | NCBI WGS metagenome assembly JACCDQ01 (sample SAMN15323442, study PRJNA562643) | freshwater metagenome | isolation source: river surface water | place: USA:Blue River Watershed | collected 2017-08-17
GACATGGGCGGCAAGACAGAGGTGCGTTACCGCGGCCCCAACATCACGCCCGGTTACTGGCGCAATGCAGAAGAAACCAAAGGTGCGTTTGACGATGAAGGTTTCTTTTGCACAGGCGATGCCGTCAAATGGATTGACGAAACCGATGTGCACTTGGGCTTGAAGTTTGATGGCCGCATTGCAGAAGACTTCAAGTTGGCAACGGGTACGTTTGTCAGCGTGGGCCCTTTGCGAGGCAAGATCATTGCCGCAGGTGCGCCCTACATCCAAGACGTGGTGCTGACAGGCATCAACTTAAAAGAAGTGGGCGCCATGGTGTTTCCAACACCCGCCGTACGCGCGCTCAGTGGCATGTCGGCAGATGCGCCATTGGCCGATGTTTTAGGCAGCGAACCTGTGTTGGCGCATTTCCAAAAAGTCATCAATGAGCTGGCCAAAACAGCCACAGGCAGTGCCAATCGCATCGCACGCATGTGCTTGTTGTCCGAGCCACCCACGATCGACAAGGGCGAAATTACCGACAAAGGCTCGATCAATCAACGCGCAGTGTTGACGCACCGCGCTGACACAGTGGCCGCGTTGCATGAAGAGCGTTTGCACTTCATCTTGAAGCCCACCGCCTAATTTTGAAATTCTGAAAGACGCATCATGAGCCAGCCTGGATTTTTCAACGCCTTTGAAGACGTGTGGATGCACGAAGGCGTTCGCACCCCCATGGTCGATTACTGTGGCGCCCTGGGCCACATCTCCCCCACAGACATGGGCATCAAAGCCGCGCGCGAAGCCCTAAAGCGTGCCGACATTCCCGCCAAAGACATTGGTTCTGTGCTCACCGGCAACATGGCCCCTGGCGACTTTGATCAGTTCTTCTTGCCACGCCACATTGGTCTCTATGCGGGTGTGCCTGTTGAAGTGCCTGCACTGATGGCACAACGCATTTGCGGTACTGGGTTTGAGTTGTTCCGACAAGCCGGCGAACACATTCAATCTGGCGCGGCAGACGCAGCGCTGGTGGTGGGAACTGAGAGCATGACGCGCAACCCCATCGCAGCGTTCGATCACCGCACCGGTTTCAAACTGGGCTCTCCTGTGGGTTTCAAAGACTACATGTGGGAAGCCCTGAAAGACCCAGCCGCTGGCATCAACATGATTCAAACGGCCGAAAACTTGGCCAAAAAATACAACATCACGCGGGAAGAAGTGGATGCCTTTGCATCCGAGTCTTTTGCCAAAGCCGTGGCAGCGCAACAGTCTGGTTTCTTGGCAGGCGAAATTGTGCCCGTCATCACCGAGAAGTTTGAACTCGACGGTTACAAGCCTCGCGGCATCAAGTTGCAGGGCAAGGTGACTGAAGTGTCGCAAGACACACACCCACGCATTTCTCCGGCAGACGTCTTGGCTAAATTGCGCTCTGTGTATGAAGGCGGCGTACAAACAGGTGGCAACAGCTCCGCCTTGGTGGACGCTGCGGCTGCTTGTGTGGTCACCTCTGGCGCCTATGCCAAAGCCAACGGCAAAAAGCCTTTGGCCCGTGTGGTGGCTGCGGCTGTGGCAGGCGTGCCCCCAGAAATCATGGGCATTGGGCCCGCACCAGCCATCCGTTTGTTGTTGGCTCGCACAGGATTGAAATTGTCAGACATTAGCCGCTTTGAAATCAACGAAGCGCAAGGCGCACAAACCTTGGCGGTCGGCCGTGAGTTGGGATTGGACCTCAGCTTGCTCAACGTCAACGGCGGCGCCATTGCTTTAGGCCACCCGCTTGCAGCCACAGGTGTTCGCCTCACCATCACATTGGCGCGCGAATTGGCACGCAGTGGCAAACGCTATGGCATTTCCAGTGCGTGTGTGGGCGGTGGCCAAGGCATTGCCTTGCTGATCGAAAACCCAAACGCCTAAAGCGACATCCATCCATCAACATCTATCCATCAAGAGGACATCATGAACATTCAAGGCATGAGCGCATTGGTCACCGGCGGTGGCTCTGGCTTGGGCGAAGCAACCGCCCGCGAATTGGCCCGTTTAGGTGCCAAAGTGGCCGTACTCGACCTGAACCTCGACAACGCGCAAAAAGTAGCCGCTGACATCGGCGGCATTGCCATTCAGTGCGATGTCACCAACGCAGCCAGCATGGAAAACGCCGTGGCCGAAGCGGCCAAAGCCCAAGGTGGCGCGCGCATCTTGATGCAAATTGCGGGCATTGGTACCGCCAAGCGCATTGTGGGCAAAGACGGCAACCCCGCGCCTTTGGAAGACTTTGCCAAAGTGGTCAATGTCAATTTGATTGGCACTTACAACGCGGCTCGCGTGTTTGCTGCCGCCTGCGCCAAGCTCGATCCCATGGAAGACGGCGAGCGCGGCGCGATGGTGTTCACAGCTTCTGTGGCTGCCTTTGATGGTCAAGTCGGTCAACAAGCGTATAGCGCATCCAAAGCGGGTGTGGCCGGTATGACTTTACCCATGGCTCGCGATTTGGCACAACATGGCATTCGTGTTTGCACCATCGCGCCTGGCATCTTTGCCACGCCTTTGTTGAAAACATTGCCTGAACCTGTTCAAGCCTCTTTGGCCGCCAGCATCCCCTTCCCTTCTCGCCTTGGCAAACCTGAAGAGTTTGCGCAACTGGCCGTACACATTGTGAGCAACGGTCACTTGAATGGCGAAGTCATTCGCTTGGACGGTGCGCTGCGCATGGCGCCTCGCTAATTGCAAGAAAGTTTTCAATGAGCAAAACAGTTGTTTACGAAGTGCAAGTGATGTTCGGTGACTGCGACCCCGCAGGCATCGTCTTCTTTCCTAACTTTTCCAAATGGATGGATGCATCGTCCTTGAACTTCTTCGTGAAGTGCGGCGTGCAACCGTGGCGCGAGCTTGTCAAAACCACCGGCATCATTGGCACCCCCCTGTTGGAAATCAACACCAAGTTCGGTCGTCCTGCCACCTATGGCGAAACACTCCAAATTCACACCAGTGTGCAAGAGTGGCGCGACAAAACCTTCATCCACAAACACGTGGTGATGCGCGGCGATACGGTGTTGTGCGAAGGCACCGAAGTGCGTGCGTTTTGCATCAAGCACCCTGACGATCCCGATCGCATCAAGGCCATTCCAGTTCCCGCGGACATCAAAGCGCTGTGCAGCTAATGCACAGCATTTGATTTCCATTTTTCTCTCAACGTTTTTCCAACCCACCTCTTAGGAGACAAGAATGAAAATGACTAAAACTCTGCTGGCTTTGGCCATCACCGCTGTCACCAGCACTGCTGCGCTGGCCGACATCAAAATTGGTGTGAGCTTGTCGCTCACAGGCCCAGGCTCAGGCTTGGGTACGCCGATGCAAAAACAAATGCAACTGTTCCCCAAAACAATTGCCGGTGAAAAAGTGACTGTCATTCTTTTGGACGACGCCTCGGATCCAGGCAAGGGCTCCGCCAATGCACGCCGCTTTGTGACAGAAGACAAAGTCGACGTGATCTTCGGCTCATGCCTCACACCCGTTGCTGCGGCCATGACCGACATCGCGTCTGAAGCGGGAACAGTGCAAATTGCTGGCTCACCAGTGGGCGTGCCCCCAGGCAAAGACAAATGGTTGTTCCGCTTGCCCCAATCCAACACAGTGATGGGTCATGCCGTGATCGAGCACATGAAAAAACAAGGCATCAAATCCGTTGGCTTTTTGGGCTACGCTGACGTCTATGGTCAACAATGGCTTGACGCTGTCGGTCCAGAACTTGAAAAGGCTGGCATCAAGATGGTGGGCGTTGAGCGCTTTGCACGTACAGATACCAGCGTCACGCCCCAAGCGCTCAAATTGACTTCCGCCAATCCCGACGCCATCTTGGTGGTGGCGTCAGGCTCAGGTGCTGCCATGCCCCAAATGGGCTTGGTCGAACGTGGCTACAAGGGCAAGGTTTACCAAACTCACGCAGCAGCCACACCCGACTTGTCACGCATTGGCGGTAAATCTGTCGAAGGTACTTTCGTCGTTTCCGGTCCTGCCTTGTTGGGCGACCAGTTGGCCGACAGCCATCCTTCCAAAAAGCTGGCCTTGGACTTTGTGCAGAAGTTTGAAAAAGAGTTTGGTCCTAACACTCGCAATCAGTTTGCAGGTCATGCGTATGACTTCCAAGTGGCCATGGAAAAAGCCATTCCTTTGGCATTGAAGAAAGCCAAACCTGGTACACCAGAGTTCCGTGCTGCCCTTCGCGACAGTTTGGAAACCATGGGCCGCACTGTGTTTTCACACGGCGTCATGAACTGGACGGCTGCTGACCACTGGGGTTACACCTTGGAAACAGGCGTGATGACCAAAGTGGTTGATGGCAAGTTCAAAGTCGAATAAGACCTTTGACATGCTTGCATAGGTGTGAGCGCCATTTGGGGCGCCACCCTATGCACCTTGTGTTTTTTGTATCGGAAATTTCATGGACTTCTCCATCGCCAGCATCCTCTTGCTAGACGGTGTCACCAACGGCGCCGTCTATGCCCTCCTTGGGTTGGCCACTGTGTTGGTGTTCACGGTCACCCGTGTGATCTTCATCCCGCAAGGCGAATTTGTGGCCTATGGTGCACTCACCTTGGCCATGCTACAAACCGGCAAAACGCCTGGTACAGTTTGGCTGCTGCTGATCCTTGCAGGCGTAGCATCGCTGATGGAGTTGATTGAACGCTGGCGTCACCATGGCAACATGTTGCGTGCTGTGAGCGCTGCATTCAAGACCATGGTGTTTCCGTTGTTGGTGTCGCTCGCAGCCATCTGGGCTGCACCACAAATGTTTCCACTTTGGGCTCAGGCCGTTTTAAGCGTGGCCATTGTGACGGCCTTTGGTCCGCTCGTGTACCGCGTGGCCTACCAGTCACTTGAATCTGCCACACCCCTGGTCTTGCTCATTGTGTCTGTCGGCGTGCACTTTGCCATGACCGGTTTGGGCTTGTTGTTTTTCGGCGCAGAAGGTTTCCGCAACCCCACCTTTTGGGATGAACGTTTTACTTTAGGCCCTGTCGCGTTGACGGGCCAAACTGTCATTATTTTCGTCACCTCATTGGCGCTCATTGTCATGATGTGGCTTTACTTCGAACGCTCGCTGCGAGGCAAAGCGTTGCGCGCTACAGCTGTCAATCGCACGGGTGCGCGCTTGATGGGCATCTCTAGTCACACCTCGGGTCAACTGACCTTTCTGATGGCTGCCCTCATTGGTGCATTGTCAGGTTTGTTGATAGGCCCCACCACCACTGTGTTTTACGACTCGGGCTTTTTGATTGGTCTCAAAGGTTTCGTTGCCGCCGTGATGGGTGGCCTCGCAAGTTATCCCGGCGCTTTGTTAGGCGCCCTGTTTGTAGGCATTGTCGAATCTTTTGGCGCTTTCTGGGCCAGCGCATTCAAGGAAGTGATCGTCTTCACTTTGGTCTTGCCAATTCTCCTCGTGCGCTCTTTGCGCAGTGGCCATTCAGACGAGGAACACTGACATGAACAAACAAAAACTTTTCATCTGGTTGCTGGCAGCGGCCGTCCCTGTGGTGGCGCTTTTGCCGCTTCCCGACTTCTGGATTGCGCAGTTCAACTACATTGGTTTGTATGCGCTGGTCTGTCTGGGGCTGGTCCTGCTCACCGGCGTAGGAGGCTTGACCTCCTTTGGCCAAGCTGCATTTGTGGGCGTTGGCGCATACACCACCGCCTGGCTCACGCTCAATACGGGCATGTCGCCTTGGTTGACTTTGTTTGTGGGCTTAGGGCTCACCGCCATCAGCGCCCTTTTGGTAGGCGCCATCACCCTGCGCATGTCGGGCCACTACCTGCCGTTGGCCACCATCGCTTGGGGCTTGTCGCTGTACTACCTCATGGGCAACCTAGACGCCTTGGGCAAGTACGACGGTTTGTTGGGCCTCAAGAGTTTGTCGATTGGCAATCTCGACATTGGCCAAGGCAGGTTGTTCTTCATCCTGACTTGGGCCATCTTGATTGCAGGCGCCGTTGCTTTGTTGAACCTGCTTGACTCACGCCCCGGCCGCGCCATTCGTTCATTGAAAGGCGGCTCGCAAATGGCTGAAGCCATGGGCATCAGCACCTTCCGTTACAAAGTCACCATCTTTTTGATTGCGGCCTTGTTTGCCTCCGTCGCAGGTTGGTTGCTTGCGCACTTCCAACGTACCGTCAATCCTTCCGCCTTTGGCTTGAAGATGGGCATTGAATACCTGTTCATGGCCGTCATAGGCGGTGTGGGTTATGTCTGGGGCGCCATCGTGGGTGCCGCCCTCATTAAATTGCTCGACGATTACTTGCAAGTGGCCTTGCCTGCATTAATTGGCACCAGTGGCAGCTATGAAGTGATTGTGTTTGGTGTGGCCATGGTCTTGGTCCTCAAATATTTGCCCGATGGCATCTGGTCTTTGGTAGCGCGCAACATGCCACGCCCTCCCCGCAAAATGGATTGGCAAAACGCAGAGCCCTTGAGCGCCCGCAGCAAACCGGTCATGGGCGAGTTGGTCTTGAAGGTCGACAAGATCCGCAAGCAGTTTGGTGGCCTCACCGCAGTGAACGACATTGGCTTTGACATTCATGCTGGGCAAATTGTGGGTTTGATTGGTCCCAACGGTGCTGGCAAGTCCACCACTTTCAACTTGATCACCGGTGTATTGTCTAAAACTTCGGGCCAAGTCACTTACCGCGGCCATGACATTTCTGCATTGCCGTCTCGCGAAATTTCTCGTCAAGGCATGGCACGAACCTTCCAGCACGTGAAAATGATTCCTGACATGACCGTGTTGGAAAACGTTGCATTGGGTGCCTATACCCGCGGCAAATCCGGTGTCATTGCTTCAATGCTTGGCACCAACAAATCTGAAGAACGTCGCTTCATGAAAGAGGCACAACATCAACTGGAGCGCATCGGCATGGGCCAATACTTGCATGAGCAAGCTGGCAACTTGGCCATGGGTCCACAGCGTTTGATGGAAATTGCACGTGCGCTGTGCTGCGATCCTGCGCTGCTGTTATTGGACGAGCCCGCAGCAGGTTTGCGTCACAAAGAAAAACAAGACTTGATCAAAGTCCTTCGCCAATTGCAAAGTGAAGGCATGAGCATCTTACTGGTGGAACACGACATGGACTTGGTCATGGACGTTTGCGATCATTTGGTGGTCATGGAATTTGGCACCCTGTTAACTCAAGGCACACCGGCAGAAATTCAAGCCAGCCCTGCCGTACGTGCGGCCTATCTGGGAACGGAACACTGACATGACAACACCCATTCTCAAAGTCACCCAACTGCATGCGGGGTATGGCAAAGCCGAAGTGCTTCATGGCATCAACTTAGAGGCAGCCCAAGGCAGCGTCATCACGGTCATTGGCCCCAATGGCGCCGGCAAATCAACGTTTTTGAACAGCCTGATGGGCATCTTGCCTGCGCAAGGTGTCATTGAATTCAACGGTCAATCCATCAACGAATTGACCTTGGAAGAGCGTGTGATGCAGGGCATTTCTTTGGTGCCAGAAAAACGTGAACTCTTCAGCACCATGACGGTAGAAGACAATTTGGTGCTGGGCGGTTATCGCCAAATGCGCCTTGGCAACATGGCATGGCGCAGCCGCATCGACGATGTCTTTGACTTGTTCCCGCGCCTCAAAGAACGTCGCCTCCAAGAAGCTGGCACCTTGTCTGGCGGCGAACGTCAGATGTTGGCCGTGGGTCGATCTCTCATGTCTCGCCCCTCCCTCTTGATGTTGGATGAGCCCAGTTTGGGTTTGGCCCCACTCATTGTTAAAGAGATTTTCTCAATCATTGAAACACTGCGACGCACGGGTGTGTCCATTGTCTTGGTGGAACAAAACGCACGCGCTGCATTGGCAGTGGCCGATCACGGCTATGTGTTGGAAATGGGCGAAGTCAGTTTGCAAGGCAAAGCATCCGATTTGGCCGAAGACCCCCGCGTGATCGACACCTATTTGGGTGCCGCGAAAAAGTAATCGAAAAAAGAAACCAATGAGCGACTACCAACCCCGCATTCAGGACATGCAGTTTGTTCTGTCTCATGTTTTAAATGCCCCACAACAACTGAAAGAATTGTCGATTTTTGAAGATGTCGATGCCGATCTGGTGCAGCAAGTCTTAGACGAAGCGGGCAAGTTTGTGGGCGAAGTGGTGGCCCCACTTAATCGAGACGGCGACGAAATTGGTGCCCAATGGCAAGACGGCAAAGTAACGATGCCACCAGGTTTTCAAACGGCTTACCAAATGTTTTGGCAAGCGGGATGGCCTGCGCTGTCATCAGCATCAGAAGATGGCGGACAAGGACTGCCTTCAGTTCTGGAAATCATGCTCTATGAAATGCTGTCGGCAGCCAATCATGGCTGGACCATGGCCCCCGGTTTGTTGCATGGTGCTTATGAATGCATCAAACATTACGCCAGCCCTTCACTCAAAGAAACTTACCTCAGCAAAGTTGGCACGGGTGAATGGTTGGCCACCATGTGTCTGACCGAACCCCATGCTGGCAGTGACTTGGGGTTGTCGCGCACCAAAGCCACACCTCAAGCAGATGGCCGCTACGCCTTGAATGGTACCAAGATCTTTATCTCTGGTGGCGAACACGACCTGACTGAAAACATTGTCCACTTGGTATTGGCACGCTTGCCAGATGCCCCCCCTGGCCCCAAGGGTTTATCGCTGTTCTTGGTCCCCAAGTTTTATCCCAATGGCGAACGCAGTGCGGTGCATTGCGACCGCATTGAAGAAAAAATGGGCCTGCATGGCAGCCCCACCTGCGTCATGCGTTTTGACGATGCGCTTGCAGAGATCATTGGCGAACCAGGCAAAGGTTTGAACGCCATGTTTGTGATGATGAACGCTGCGCGTTTGCATGTCGCCATGCAAGGCATTGGCCTGCTGGATGCCGCTTGGCAAAAAGCCGACGCCTATGCCAAAGAACGTCGCCAAATGCGAGCGCCAGCTGGCAAGGATGGAAAAGCCAAATCTGCAGCAGAGGCGGATTTCATCATTGAACATCCGGCCATCAAGCGCATTTTGGACACACAACGTGCATGGGTGGATGGCGGACGTGTGTTGGCCTATCAAACAGCCTTGGAATTGGACCGCATCAAACATGCCGACAAAGAGACCGCCGCCAAATCACAACGTTGGTGCGCGCTGGTCACTCCCATGATGAAAGCAGCCTTCACCCACCAAGCCTTTCATGGCGGCAGCGATTGCCTCCAAGTGTTTGGCGGCCATGGCTACGTGCGCGAATGGGGCATTGAACAAATCGTTCGCGATGCGCGCGTCGCCATGATTTACGAAGGCACCAACGAAATTCAAGCCATCGATTTATTGGTTCGAAAAATCTTGGCCGATGGCGGCCAGAGTTTGAACCAACTGCTAGACGACATGAAGGCAGAAACACAATCGGAAACGGCAGAAGCCTCGCAACTTCGCAAGTTGACACAAAGCATCGTGAGCGCAGCGCCTCAAGACCCCAGCTTGGGCCACCGTGTGGCCGATGACTATTTGCGCGCCATGGCCTTGGTCATGTTGCAATGGGCATGGCAACGCATCAACGCCCAGCTTCAAGAAGACAATCCAGACTTGCAAGACCGTTGGCAAGCGCCTTCCAAGGCTTTCCAACAGTGGGTCTTGCCCGAGTTCGCCATGCGCAAACACATCATCGAAGCGCAATGCCAAACAGCTTAAAAACGCCTGTGGCTTCCGTCGACAAAGTCGACACCAGCTACTTAGAGACCTTGATTGGTTACAACGCACGCCGTGCGGCGCTGGCTGTCATCAGTCAATTTTTAGAACGCATGGCGGTCTATGACCTCAAGCCTGTTGATTTTTCTGTGATGTCTGTGGTGGTGCATAACCCGGGTGTGACATCACGACAACTTTGCACCGCATTGAACATCCTGCCCCCCAACTTGGTAGGCTTGGTGCAATCGCTTGAATCACGTGGCTTGCTAGAACGACTGCCCCATCCCAGCGATGGCCGTGCCATGGGCCTGCATCCTACCGATCAGGGAGAGCAACTCATGAAAAAGGCAGAAGCCACGGCTTCCGAGCTAGAAATGACCATTGGCTCTAAACTCACATCTCACCAAGCGCAAACCTTGGTGAGCTTGCTACAAAAAATCTACCTCTAAGGGGACCCAGTTACTGGACCCAAGAGACACACATTGGGAGACTAGGCCTTGTCACATTCCAGCTTTCCTTCATTGGCAGTCACGCTACCAACAGATGCCGCCAACGCCGTTTTGATTGGCCGCATGTGGGTCCCCGGCGAAGGTCCTTACCTTGTGAAGGTGGGTGCCCAAGAAACCACCGACTTGTCCGGCTTGGCACTGACCAGCAGTGACTTGATGGAAATCGACAGCGCTGCTGCGCTTGTGCAACAGCAAAACGGTCAAACTTGGTCAACCCAAGCCGTTTGGCAAAACACAGATCCGCACAAGCGCAATCCACAACAGCCCTGGTTTCTCGCCCCCACTGACTTGCAGGCCATCAAAGCTGCAGGCGTGACCTTTGTGGCCAGCATGCTGGAGCGTGTGATCGAAGAACAAGCACGAGGCGATGCCGCCAAAGCAGAGAGTGTTCGCAAGGCCGTGATCGATGTCATGGGCGACAACCTGCGCAACGTCAAACCGGGTTCGGCTCAAGCCATGAAACTCAAAGAAGTGTTGGTGGCACAAGGTGTTTGGTCGCAGTACCTTGAAGTGGGCATTGGCCCCGACGCCGAAATCTTCACCAAATCACAGGCCATGAGCGCCGTGGGTTCTGGTTTTGAGGTGGGCTTGCACCCCGGCAGTTCTTGGAACAACCCCGAACCCGAAATTGTGCTGGTCATCAATTCCAAAGGCCACGTGGTGGGAGCGGCCCTGGGCAATGATGTCAATCTGCGCGACTTTGAAGGCCGAAGCGCCCTGCTCTTGGGCAAAGCCAAAGACAACAATGCCAGCTGCGCCATCGGGCCCTTCATCCGCTTGTTTGACGGCCAATACACCCTCGACAGCGTTCGAAACACCGACCTCAGCATGGCCGTCCATGGCCCCGAAGGCTTTGTGATGCAAGGC
>JACCDQ010893410.1_pt1 | contig 11049 bp, 12 predicted proteins | sample 7446031 | NCBI WGS metagenome assembly JACCDQ01 (sample SAMN15323442, study PRJNA562643) | freshwater metagenome | isolation source: river surface water | place: USA:Blue River Watershed | collected 2017-08-17
GTATTGAAAAATTGAATGATTTGAAAAGTGGCGGTACCTACAATTACGGATAAAACGATGTATCTGAACGCGGTTTCAGAGGTTTTTTGAAGGATTTTCTTGCCGACAAAACTTCCCCCGATACCAATGGCGATGAGGAAAGGAAGAAGGAACAGATACTCGTATTCGAAGTACCCGTTGTACACGTAAACCACCGCGCGGCTGGTATCCACGCCGAGGTCAATGACAGCCGAAGTGGCGATGAAAACATCTTTTGAAAGTTGAAATGCCGATAGTGTGATGCCTCGAATGGCCCCGCCTGTCCCGGCGATTCCTGCAATGAAACCCGACGCAATTCCACCGAAATATAGGTTGGTATTGGTTTGTTTTAGCGTTTTATTGAAATTCACCATCAAGTAAATGGCCAAACCCACCAACACGATGTTCATGGCCAATTCGATGTGTTTTGTAGGAATGTAAGCCGTAGCAATGGCGCCAATGGTAACGAAAATTACCGCTGGAATTCCCAATTTAATGGTAAGTTCTTTGTTAATTCCTTTACGAAAAAGTGCAATTTTTGAAAGATTGCTAAACACGTGAAACACGGCGGTAATTCCCAAAACCGTCTTAAAATCAAAAAACAGCGACGCCACCGGCACAAACAAAATGGAAGAACCAAATCCCGAAACGGTGCCGAGCACCTCAGAGATAAACGCCAATGCTATGAAAAGGCCGTAGTTGTTTTCCATTTTTTAAGTAATTAAATGACAATCATTTGACTAATTTTCAGTCTGTATAGTGACATGTCACTATATTTCTAGGTTTTCCAAGACCTAGATTTGTCGGGTCAAATATAGTGTTGATAAAATGATATGTAGAGAGTTTGTCCAATATATAGACGGTTGATACAAAAGTTTATTAATTGCTCAAATATTTCTATTCTCTCTGTCTGACCATTAACGCAAAAACCGTGTTAGGTAGTGTCCTTTCCGTCCTTTTTTATTTTGCTAAAAAATCTTTGCCACACGTCATGAGAATTTGTCGGATCAACGCCTTGTATTTTTATCAAATGCAATTCACTCATCACATATTTCAGTCGAGCGAGGTCGTCTGGATTATGGTCAATTGGCACCATACTAACACAATAAAAAAAGAAGTCATCGCATTCAACGGCTCCTGTAAACTCTACATAATTATCTTCAACATAGTCTATCTGTCGATATGTTACATTGCCTTTATCAATTTTCTCATCCCAATATTTGATTTTTGTTTTAGGGAGCTTACTTTTTACAATATTATCTTGCTCCTTAAGCGTTGTTTTTAAATCTTTATTGTCAACAATCGGATAGATTTGAAAATACATAAAATGCTTTTTTGAGCTTGCAATGCGTGGAGTAAATTCCATCGGGTGCATGAAACCTAGCATGTTAGGCAATAAATCAGGTGTTAGGTCGCTATTTACAACCCAACCGTTGGGAGCAGAAATTATTGCGCCAAGATGTCCACGGTAGGCGTTTGCCCAAAAGCCGTAGAAATTTGGGATATTTTCAAAATTGAGAACTTGTAGCTGCAAATTAACCTCAGTTCTAGCTCTATTATAAGCACCGTCAGAATAACCCAATTTAGAGATAACTATTCCTTTGGATATTCCAACATCCTTTAGTTTGTCAATGAAAGACCCTATGTCCGCCACGTCTAGTTTTGAATTCCAATTTTTACATTCAATAACGAGTTGCATCGAGCAACCAAAAACTGTTGTAGTTAATAGTATATCAATCTCTCTTTTGGTTTTTGAAAGCCTGCCAGGTAATTTGATGTTACGGTCAATTTTACAGCCAGGAAACCTATCTGTAAAATAGTCAAGTACTTTATTTTCATATTCTTTCCAAGTCATATTACAATGCTAATGTTTTTTCTCTTTGCGAAGACGTAAATTATTACCACTAAACTTCATACGAAACCAAACACTTCAAATTTACGAAAAACTGTCAATCTAAGAATGTAACACCCGTTTGCGCCAAACCGATGCTGGGTGCTGGCGATATGATTATTTTGTTGGCAAGTCTTTGTCTTATAGGCTGCGTGGTGGAGGTTTTAAAAATTTTAATAGGAAAGGATTAAAAAAATAATCTATCTTTCGGGTAGAAAAGGTGAAAGCTCTTTTGTGAATTTTGGTCTGTGGGTTGGATTGTTTGTAGCGGTTTGCGATTCTGCTTACACCTGTGCGTGTTGTTAGTCCTCCCAAATTATGCTCAAAATAGTTTTGTATCTTCTTGTCGGAATGCAATACTCATAGAAGTCCGTATCTTCATCGTATTCGTTTAAATTGAACCACGTTGATTTGTTAATGCTTTGTGCTTTTTCTTCAAGTTTATACACAAACTCGTAATTCTTTTGAATATATTCTGCTGCAACAGAATCAGAAGGCGGTGCTAACTTGGTATAATCGCCTAACCAAACCTTTAAGTCATTGGATTTCTTCCAATACTTTACTTTCCCATTTTCAATAAAGACAAGGCAAAGTGGATGTAACTGCTCAAACTGTAAATAACGAAAGACTGTTGCTGTTAAACTGGTTTTAAATCGTTCTGCAAGCTGCTTTATCAAAAGCGGTGAAAACATTTTTCCTTTCGATTCTTTCAGAAATATTTTTTCTGGCATTAAAAGTTCACTTGCAAATTCATTGGCTTCCAATTCTTGTCTGCCATTTTTAAGTGCCTTTTCCATGCCTGCAATGATGTTGAAATTGGCGAAAGTATCATCAGGAAGCTGCATATTCCTGTGCATTATCAAATGTCCGATTTCGTGAGCCGTAACAAAACGTTTTCGCTCGACAAACTGGATATTTGAATTTACTTTGATTACTGCTTTACTGTTTCCAAAAATTATTTTTCCATCACAATTTGTCAATTCTTCTTCAATCAACATTGCATCTAATCCTGAAACGAACAAGTCCATTTCCAAGTCAGTAATTTCATCTAACCCGCAATTTTCCAATAACTGCTGTGCCTGAAGATGTGCATTAGTTGCTCTTGTCATTTTCCTCTAATTGTTCTAAAAGTTGAACAAGATTTTTGTCCTTGATAATTTCAATAATATCTTCTTTTGTAAGTTTATCAAGATTTCGGTATAAAGCAAGTGAGGCATTTCCCTGAAAAAGTTGTTTTAAAATTGCAACTGGTTTCTCGATGTTTGATAAGACTGCTTCCTGAAATTTGCTTGCCAATTCTAACAAATATTCATTATGCATTTTGTTCGCCTTAGCCTTTGCAAAAAAGATAACTTGTTTTTTCTTTTTATTGTATTCATCAAGATTTTGAATATCATTTTTCAGTGAATCGTTGATTATGTCCTTGTCAGCTTCTAAATAGAAGTTATAAAGGGCTTCATTGATTTTATTTTTGATGTCGTTGCTCATATGATATTTGCTGCTTGTGTTTGAATTTTTGGAAGTCGTCTTTCAAGCCGTTTAGTAATCTTGTATACTTCTTTCACATCTATTCCTAAGTCTTTTGCTATTTCAGCAGGTTTCGTTACCCCGTCCGCCCAATATTCAAAAACAGTAAGCTCGTCATCGTCTGCTCCCTCTTGTTTTAATAATTCAGAAACCTGATTTCTTTTATCTTTAACATTTAAAGATTGTTCATTTGAAGGAATATCGGGCAATTCATAATCGTATATGTTTTTGTTGGTGGTAAAAAAGTTATTGATTTCACTTTTCAAACAACCGAAAAGAAATTCCGTGAACGAACATTGAGCTTTAGTCCAATCTCGTTTTCCTTCCATTACCTTTAAAATCACGTCCCCAACAAAGTCAATAGGTTCTTTTCCATTGAAGTTTTTAACTCCAACAGATTTCAAAAGGCTGATAGCATAGGCATTCATCCTATCTATAATCTCGTCCATATCTATTGACTGCATTGCTTCTGTTAGATTCATTGACCTTTCTATAACAGTATGCTAAGGTCGGTAAAAATTTTGCCATTAGTGGCAAAAAAAGATAAATGCTTAGCATACTTATTTGAAAACTCACTCTGCCAATATGTCTTACCAAAACTGTTGGTCGCTGTTTTGGTAGAGATTGGGAATAAGTTTTACCAAAAAATCAAACACATCATGAGTAAGAAGAACCAACATATAGTGCCCAACGGTAAAGATTGGGCTGTAAAAGGTGCAGGGAACGACAGGAAAACTGCAATCGTAAACACCCAAGCCGAAGCAATCAGGATTGCAAGAGAAATTGCAATTAATCTAAAATCGGAAGTAGTAATTCATCGTCCTGACGGAAAAATCAGGGATAAAGATTCCTACGGAAATGACCCTAACCCTCCAATAGATAAAAAATATTAAGAAATGAAAGTTAAAGTTAGTTTCGTTATTGGTCTTATTGGATTTGCAGTTTGTTTTTTTCTCCAAGAAGATGAACCAAAGAATACCATTTTCAAAATCTCATTGGGTTTTGTTGCTGGTGGACTAATTGAGTTCATTGTTTTCATTATTGAAAACAGAAAGCGATGGAGTGTTTTGAAAACTTTAATCATAAAGCGGAATCAACCAGTAAGAGTAACGGTTGCTTATTTGTTCAGGATAGAAGTAAACGGAAAGTATGCTTTGATTAAAAGGCATAAGAAAGATAATCCCGGGTTTCAACCTGTTGGCGGTGCATATAAGTATCTCAAAGAAGAAAATCGTGAGTTGTTTGATAAACTTGGAATTGAACCTTGTAATCATGTCCCCCGTGATGAAGATACTGAACATGACTTACGAATTATTATTAAGAAACGAAAGAACCTTGTTGCATTTCTAAAATGGTTTGAAAGCAGAAAAAACAGGGAACTTGACCCCTACAGAGAATTTTGTGAGGAGTTAATCACATCTGGATTTTTGTCAAAAGAAGTTTTCAAACACATCAAATATGTTTTCATCGGTAAGCATATTGAAGGAGTATTGAAATCGCCTGTCTATCCGCAAGATGAACTTAGGTATGCTGATATTTTTGAATTGCGAACTGAAAATGATGCTCAAAAACAAGCAATAATTGATCTGAAGAATAGAGTCGATGAAATACTTTTTGCAACGCCTGATGAGATAAATAAAAGAGCATCAGATAACGGAAGTGTGATACTTCCACATTCATTTAAAATACTACCAAGATGATTACATTAGAAAACAAAACAACGCAAATTGATGACCTGCTTGATAAAATGGCAGAAGCGGTTCAACTTGATGATACAAGGTATGACCGAATGAAAACAAGTTACGAATCGGTAAAGAACTGGATTGAAGCGGATGAAATATTTTTCAAACCATATAATTATGATGTTTACCCTCATGGATCAGTAAGGATACTTACTGCTGTAAAACCTATTGGTAAGGATGAGTTTGATTTGGATATTGCCATTCATCTGAAAAGTAATACGCCATATACACCGCAAAGAATTTATGCAGAATTAAAAAGGTGTATGGAAGCATACGCCAAAAAGCATGGGTTAAAGATTGAAGCAAAGAATCGTTGTATCCGTTTGAATTATGCAGGAGATTTTCACATGGACATACTTCCGGGTATTCAGGAAAATCCATTTGACCAAAATAAAATAAAAGTTCCTGACCGTGAGTTGGGTGATTGGGTAAGCAGCAATCCGAGGGGCTACGGTGATTGGTTTATGGGAAAAGCCAACTTGGTTAGAGAAAGTTTACTTGAAAAGGCATTAAGGGCTGAAAAATTGCCTTCTGATTATTTCAAACATAAAAAGCCATTGCAAAGGGCTGTTCAATTGATAAAGCGTTATCGTGATATGTATTTTCAGAAAGATGATACTTACAAAACATCAAGCATCATTCTTACCACTATTGCAGGTCAGTTTTATCAAGGTGAAGAAAGTATTTTTGATACGGTAGATAATATCATTACTACCATTCGCACGAAAGTAAATCAGCCAATAGGTAGGTTGAAGATTGTGAACCCTGTAAACGCAGAAGAAGATTTTACCGATAAATGGGAGGATGAACCTGAATATTACGAGGCGTTTAAAAAATTTGCAAGTCATTTATACAATGAATGGCAGAAACTAAAAATGAAAAACGGTGTTCTTGAAGAAGGAATTATTATGAAAGGATTATTCGGTGATGATATTTTCAGAAAAGCACAAACCAGTCAAACGGCAAGAATTGAAGCACTAAGAAAAAGTAAGGATTTGGGTGTTACACGAAATACAGGAATGCTTACTTCTGCAAGTTCTGTTGGCACTGCTGCAATAAAATCAAATACATTTTTTGGAAAATAATGGGAAGGAAATTTACAGTCAGAGTCAAAACCATTGCTGAACAACTTTCTGCAATGAGAATCAAGTATCCCCAATTTGAAACATGCTTTACTACTCATGCCGGATTGAAGGTAACTGGTTCGTTGCAGCCAACTTCAAGAAGTGTTACTTATGATTTTGTACTGAAATATAATTTGACTGATAGCCCGAAAATTAAAATTGTTTCACCCGAACTAAAAAGGAACGAGAAAGGAGAAGAGGCAGAGCATCTCTACCCAAACGGATATTTGTGCCTGTATCAACCTAAGTATCGTGAGTTCAGGAGAACTGATTTATTGACTGATACAATTATACCGTGGACTTCACTGTGGCTTTATCATTATGAGGTTTGGCATCTGACAGGCGAATGGCTTGGTGGTGGTGAACATCCAAAATCTAAAACAAAAAGCAAATGAGAAGACAAGACAGAAATATTGTAAACGGTGCTTTAATAGTTGGCGGTGCATCGGCATTGGTTGATATTTTATTGCAATGGATGGAACATAGGGACAAAGGTGTTGAATTCACTTGGAATAGTTACAACGGAATGAGAACTTTGAAGCGTTCTCTTGTTGGTGCTGCTGTTGGCGGAGGTTTAGGTTATGCTTATTACCGATACCAAATAAGTCAGGAAGCAAAGCTACCATTTAACTCTGATGATTATGTAAAAAAGATTTTGACAGAAGAACATTTGAAAGCTAATCCTGCAACTTTTAAAAGTGTGGTTGCTTACCGTGAAAAGGTAAAGCAATGGATGGTGGATAAATTCGGGAATAAACTTGTTGCCTTACCCGAAGATACTGGCTCGTTTTACAAGCGAACTGCAATCAATTCAAATTATGACTTAGATATTGTTCTTCCTTTCAGAAAAAACAGTTACTCTTCTTTAGAAGAAATGTATTATGATGTTTATGAAAAGGTCCGAAAAGCATTTGGTGAAAAAGCAACTGTTGCCAAACAAACAAAGGCAATAGGAATTACTTTTGAAAATAACGGAAACCCAATTCACTTTGATGTTGTGCCGGGACGGGAAATAAATAATTATGCTGTTGAGAAGGATTTGAACTTGTATGTAAACCCTGACTGGATTTGGCAAAAAGGGGGCTCTTTTAAAATAAATGTTGGCATTCAAAAAAGTATGACTGTAAATAAACCTGAAACAAGAACAGTAATAAAACTTTTAAAAGCATACAGAGATAGAAACAACTTGCCATTGCCTACTTTGATGGTTGAGCAATGTGTTGTTGATGCTCTGTCCGAAAATAATTTTGGCGTTTATGCCTCTCCAACAGAGAATCTGCTAAACTGCATGGACTTTATTTCAAAAAAGATGGAACAAAAGAATTTGATAGATATAGCCAACTCAAATAACAACCTGCACGATAAAGTAACGGATTTGCAGAAAAATTATATCTCAAATCAGTTGAGAACGGATATTCAGAGAATAGAAGAAAACCCACGATATATCAAGGAAATTTTTGAATGTTAGTGTTCTATAAACCCATCCAATTGTTAATAAAAAGTATTGGATAGGGTTGAGTTATTGATGATTTTAAGTATCTTTGTGAGTGTAAATGGCAACCAAAGAGCAAATAAAGAACACGGGGGCAACCTTTACACCAAGAGAACTTTCTGTTTTTTTGGCTGAAAGAATTGCGTTTTACACCAAATCAAAAAATAGTCGTGTTCTTGACCCTGCTTGTGGAGAAGGTGAATTATTGATTGCAATGGGCGAAGTGCTGAATGAAATAGCAATTGATTTTTCGTTAACTGGTTATGATGCCAATGAGCATTATTTAAGTTTTACCAAAGACCGCTTATTGTGTTTTGGAAAGCAAAAAGCAAAATTGATTCACGAAGATTTTTTGCAGTCTGTTGATATTCCAAGCGATTGCAATTCTCCTTCATTATTTGAAGAATGTACTATTTCTGGAACGGGAATAAATAACTCCTTTGATATTGTTATTGCAAATCCTCCTTATGTACGCACCCAAATATTAGGAACGGGCCAAGCACAAGCTCTTGCACGAAAATTTAATCTGAAAGGTAGAGTTGATTTATATTACCCCTTCCTAATTGCAATGACTGAAAGTCTGAAAGTAGGTGGAATACTTGGTGTAATTACTTCAAATCGTTATTTATCAACTAAAAGTGGGGAGAGTATCAGAAAATTCCTGTCCGAAAATTATGAGATTTTGGAATTAATTGACTTGGGAGATACAAAACTGTTTGATGCAGCGGTATTACCTGCCGTTTTTATTGGAAAAAAGAAAAAACAAAGAACGCCTTCACCAGCCAAATTTATTAAAGTTTATGAGGAATTGAATGGCTATAATGGAGAGTTAATTCCTGTGGAATCTGTATATGATGTTTTGAAAGACAATCAATCAGGATATTTTATTACGGGAAACGGAAAAAGATATAAAAAATCATCAGGAAATTTAAAGTATAAAATTGGTTCGGGTTCTTGTTGGGAAATGTTGTCTTGTGGAGAATCAGATTGGATTTCTAAGATTGATAAAGCCTCAAAGAATCGGGTAGAGGATTTTTTCAAAGTCAAAGTAGGAATTAAATCAACGGCAGACAGAGTATTTATTAGCGACAAATGGGAAGTATTAAACGAAACAAAGCCTGAAGATGAGTTGCTCAAAGAATTGATTTCACAGGAAAATATTGAACCTTGGAACGCTAAGGATAATTTTGAATTAAAAGTTCTTTATCCTCACATTTCTGTTAATGGTGAAAAGCAAACTGTTGATATTGAAAAATACCCCAAAGCGAAAAGATATTTTGCACAACACGAAGAAAAACTAAAAGCAAGAAAATATCTTATTGAAGCAGGAAGGCAATGGTTTGAATTGTGGGTTCCTCATCGTCCTGACCTATGGAAATATCCAAAACTTGTTTTTCCAGATATAAGTTTAAAGCCAAGGTTTTGCTTTGATAATGGCGGAAAAATAGTTAACGGAAATTGTTATTGGATTGTAGTTACCAAAGAAGAAGAAGTTGAAAAACTTTTGTTGATTCAAGGAATTGCCAATTCAAAATTAATGACCAAATATCACGATTTGGTGTTCAATAATAAACTGTATTCGGGCAGAAGAAGGTACTTTACTCAATATGTTGAAAAATATCCTTTGCCTGATTTTGATTCGCCAAAGGCGAAAGAAATTATTGCTGTTGTGAAAAGTTTAAATCAGTCCAATGACAAAGCGGAAATTTTAGAATTGGAAAACCATTTAGAAATTAAAGTTGCAGAATCTTTTGGGGTTGAACCAATCTTTAATCTGGATTAAAAACTGATTTTCCGTTATGATCTTCAAAAAGTGACATTGGTATTGCCCTTTGGCATTTATAGCTTTCAGCACTTACATAAGAAAATAATTCTCCTAATTTTTCACCTGGAGAAAGTATAATTCCTTCGATAATTTCTGTTTTCGGATTTGTCAAAGCTATCAAATACCTTACATCAAAAGTTGTTAATTCCGAATCCTTAATAACAACTTCTTCTTTTTCAGGCGAGAATTTGCCCAAATCAACAGTCGGACTATCTTGTACTTTTACTTCTAATAACTGATTTCTAATGTCAGGAAAAGCACCATACAGGAGGTCCCTTTCGTTTACTTCGTATCCTAACAATTCAAGTACTTTCTTTTCTAATGCTTGTCCTCGGTTTTTGGTTGATGCGGCATCTAACTTGTACCCGATTAATTTTTCGGCAACCAGTTCTTTCAATAAACTGATAGAAAATAAATGCTTCATATTCGGTTCTTCTACCATTTCCGATTTTGGCGATTCATAATCGTATCGAATATGATAAGAGAGTTTTTTAGAATCAGGAAAATAAAGAATCTTGTCTTCTCGTTCGTAAATTTCCTTTCTTACTTTATCTGAAATTAGAAGTTGGTGTTTAATTGTTGGTTTGCCGAATTTTCCAAATTTCTGTTCAATATATTCAGGAGTAAGAATAATAACAGTAGCAATTTTGTTTTTTTCGGTGTCAATTCTCACGAAAACAAAACGTACATCAGTACATTTCAGGCTCTCTCCTGATTCGTATTTAATCAGCAATGTTTCCGCTGCTGGAATTCTGTTCCAAACTTGTAAATTGTACGAAGTTCCGCTTGTAACAATGTATGTGTCGATAAATTCACGAGCAATTTTAGGAACACCTTTCGCTTTTGGTGGCACAATTTCAAATTGCCCTTGTTCTGCTAATTCAGGCAAGGCATATTTTTCTAAAGTAGCGGCGATTAGTTTACGAATATTTGAGCCGTCTGTTCTCGTTTTTCCTGTTAATATAAATGGCTGTCCGATTAATTTTGAAAAGTATTTTGCTAATGTTTCTGATTTTGTCAACATAGCAACTGACTTTGGTGGAATCTTAAAATCTTTATTCATTCTTCAATATTTAATAAAACGGGAACTTTTATTTTTAAAGCTTTTGCAATTTTTCTAAGATTTATAACAGAAATATTTCTTTCACCTCTTTCAACGGAGCCGATATAAGTTCTATCGAGGTCGCACTCAAAAGCTAATTTCTCTTGTGACAAATCTGCTTCTGCACGAAGTTTTCGTATTCGATTCCCTATTCGTTCCAAATAGGCTTTTTCACTTTTAGAATATATTGTACTCATTTCAGTAATTTAGGTACAAAGGTCTCGAATAGATGTAAATAAGTCCACGGGCTATAAGTATCAGTACTGTTGGAGTAGTTAGAATCGGCTCCTTTAGGGTTTGCGGTGGGTAGGGTCGTGTGATAGGGCAA
>JACCDQ010641653.1_pt1 | contig 11046 bp, 10 predicted proteins | sample 7446031 | NCBI WGS metagenome assembly JACCDQ01 (sample SAMN15323442, study PRJNA562643) | freshwater metagenome | isolation source: river surface water | place: USA:Blue River Watershed | collected 2017-08-17
CGCTGGGCATCAGCATGGTCTACCAGCACTTCTCGCTGTTCGACACGCTGACGGCGGCCGAGAACGTCTGGCTGGGCCTGGACAAGTCGATGAGCCTGGCCGAGGTGACCGAGCGCATCCGCGAGGTCGCCGGTGTCTACGGCCTGGACGTCGATCCGCTGCGGCCGGTGCACACGCTCAGCGTGGGCGAGCGCCAGCGGGTCGAGATCGTGCGGGCGCTGCTGACGCGCCCGCAGCTGCTGATCCTCGATGAGCCGACCTCGGTGCTCACGCCGCAGGCGGTCGACAAGCTGTTCGTGACGCTGCGCCAGCTGGCCGACGAGGGCTGCGCGATCCTCTACATCAGCCACAAGCTCGACGAGATCCGCGCGCTGTGCCACCACTGCACGGTGCTGCGCGGGGGCAAGGTCACCGGCGAGGTCGACCCGACGCAGGAGACCAACGCGTCGCTGTCGCGCCTGATGATCGGCGCCGAGCCACCGGCGCTGCAGCACCGGCCCAGCCGGCCGGGCGAGGTCGCGCTGGCCGTCAAGGGCCTGAACCTCGCCAAGCAGGACCCGTTCGGCATGAACCTGGCCGACATCGCGCTGGAGGTCCGCTGCGGCGAGATCGTCGGCATCGCCGGCGTGTCGGGCAATGGCCAGCAGGAGCTGATGGCCGCGCTGTCCGGCGAGGACCCGCGCGCCGCGCCCGGCAGCCTGGCGCTGTTCGGCCACGACGTCTCGCGCGCCTCGCCGCGCCGGCGTCGCAAGCTGGGCCTGCATTTCGTGCCCGAGGAACGGCTGGGTCGCGGTGCGGTGCCCACGCTCTCGCTCGCGCACAACGTGCTGTTGACGCGCACCGAAGGCGTCGGTGCCGGTGGCTGGCTGAAGATGGCCGCGATCCGCGCCCAGGCCGCCGGCCTGATCGCGCGCTTCAAGGTCAAGGCCGGCGGGCCGGACGCGGCGGCCAAGTCGCTGTCGGGCGGCAACCTGCAGAAGTTCATCGTCGGCCGCGAGATCGACGCCCAGCCGAAGCTGTTGATCATCAGCCAGCCGACCTGGGGCGTGGACGTCGGCGCGGCCGCGCAGATCCGCGGCGAGCTGCTGGCGCTGCGTGACGCGGGCGGCGCGGTGCTGGTGGTCAGCGAGGAGCTCGACGAGCTGTTCGAGATCTGCGACCGCATGGTCGTCATCGCGCAGGGCCGCGTCTCGCCGTCGATCCCGACCGCGCAGGCGACCATCGAGCGCATCGGCGAATGGATGTCGGGCCTGTGGGACGCCAAGGACGGTGCGGCCGTCACCGCCAGCCACGCCTGATCCCGCCAAAGACAACGACGACGACGACGACAACAACAACGCGCACCAGCACGAGAGAGAACCAAGGAACCGCCATGTTCAAGCTCGAACCCCGGGCCCAGCCCTCGAAGTGGATGTCGCTGGCCTCGCCGCTGCTGGCGCTGGTCATCACCGTGCTGATCGGCATCACGCTGTTCGTGCTGCTGGGCAAGGACCCCGTGCGCGGGCTGCAGGTCTTCTTCGTCGAGCCGGTCAAGAACGCCTACGCGCTGTCCGAGCTGAGCGTGAAGGCGGTGCCGCTGGTGCTGATCGCGCTGGGTCTGGCGGTGTGCTTCCGCTCCAACCTGTGGAACATCGGCGCGGAGGGCCAGTACATCTTCGGCGCGCTCGCCGGTGGCTGGGTCGCGCTGCAGGTCGGGCCCGATTCGGGCTGGGCCTGGATGGGGCGCGGCATCGTGGTCGTGATCCTGCTGGCCGGCGTGCTCGGCGGCATGGTCTGGGCCGGCGTGGTGGCGCTGCTGCGCGACCGCTTCAACGCCAGCGAGATCCTGGTCAGCCTGATGCTGGTCTACGTCGCCGAGATGGTGCTGAGCTACCTCGTCTACGGCCCCTGGAAGGACCCGCAGGGCTACAACTTCCCGCAGACCGTCACCTTCGACGCCATCACCCGCATCCCCAAGCTGTTCACCGGGCTGCGCGCCAACATCGGCCTGCTGATCGCGCTGGTGCTGGTGGCGGGCTTCACGGTGTTCCTGTTCCGCACCTACCGCGGCTTCGCGCTGCAGGTCGGCGGGCTGGCGCCGGCCGCGTCGCGCTATGCCGGCTTCTCGTCGCGCGCGGCGCTGTGGACGGCGCTGCTGGTCTCGGGCGGCATGGCCGGTCTGGCCGGTGCGCTGGAGGCGGCCGGACCGCTCGGCCAGCTCACGCCGTACGTGCCGGCCGGCTACGGCTTTGCGGCCATCATCGTGGCCTTCGTGGGCCGGCTGCATCCGGTGGGCATCGTGTTCTCGGCCGTGCTGATGAGCATGTTCTACATCGGTGGCGAGCTGGCGCAGTCGCGGCTGGGCCTGCCCAAGTCCATCACCGGCGTCTTCCAGGGCCTGCTGCTGTTCGCGCTGCTGGCCTGCGACACGCTGATCGCCTACCGCGTGCGCTGGGTCGGCCGGGCGGTGACCCACGCGCCGGTCGCGCCGGCCTCGTCGTCCCAGACCCGCACGGCCTGATGCCCGCGCGTTCCATCCCCTCACGGAGCATCACGCCATGAACGAATTCGCCCTGCTGCTGGCCGCCACGCTGAGCGCCGGCACCGTGCTGGCCATTGCCGCCCTGGGCCTGCTGATCAACGAGCGGGCCGGCATCCTCAACCTCGGGGCCGAAGGGATGATGCTGGTGGCCGCCATCGCCGGCTTCGCGACCTCGGTCAACACCGGCAACGACTGGCTCGCCTTCGGGGCCGGTGCGCTCGCCGGGGCCGGCATGGCCGCCGCGTTCGGCGTGCTGGTGATCTGGCTGAACACCAACCAGTACGCCTCGGGACTGGCGCTGAGCCTGTTCGGCGGCGGCTTCTCGGCCTTCCTGGGCATCAGCTACACGCAGGCCAAGCTGGCCGAGCGGCCGCGCTTCGAGATCCCCTTCCTGGCCGACCTGCCCTTCTTCGGTCCGGCCTTCTTCAAGCATCACCCGATGGTCTACCTGACCGTGCTGTTCATGCTGGCACTGGCCTGGTTCCTCTACCGCTCGCGCGCCGGACTGGTGCTGCGCGCGATCGGCGAATCGCCCGAATCGGCCCACGCGCTGGGCTATCCGGTGCGGCGCATCCGCTTCCTCGCGGTGCTGGCCGGCGGGGCGCTGTGCGGGGTCTCGGGCGCCTACCTGTCGGTCATCTACACGCCGCTGTGGGTCGAGGGCATGACCGCCGGCAAGGGCTGGATCGCGCTGGCCCTGACCACCTTCGCGACCTGGCGTCCGGCCCGCGTCTTGCTGGGGGCCTACCTGTTCGGCGGCGTCACGATGCTGCAGTTCCACCTGCAGGGCGAGGGCGTGGAGATCGCCAGCCAGTGGCTGACGATGCTGCCCTACCTCGCCACGATCGTCGTGCTGGTGCTGATTTCGCGCAACCCGACGTGGATCCGCATCAACATGCCTGCATCGATCGGCAAGCCGTTCTTCCCCGGCTCCTGAGCCACTCCATAATTTCACCCCGCAGTCGTCAGTCACTCACCATCCTGGAGAACGCATGACCAAGCTCTCGAAGCGAACGATCCTCAAGGCCACCAGCTGGGCCGCCCTGGCCGCCACCGCCGCGCTGGTGGGTTGCGGCAAGAAGGAAGAGGCCGCAGCGCCCGCCGCCGCGCCCGCATCGGCACCGGCCTCGGCCGCCGCCGCGAAGCCTGAACCGCTGAAGGTCGCCTTCGCCTACGTCGGCCCGGTCGGCGATGCCGGCTGGACCTTCGCCCACGACAACGCCCGCAAGGCCATCGAGGCCGAGTTCGGCGACAAGATCGTCACCAGCTTCGTCGAGAACGTGCCCGAGTCGGCCGATGCCGAACGCGTCATGCGCGACCTGGTGGGTCAGGGCAACAAGCTGATCTTCGGCACCACCTTCGGCTACATGGAGCCGATGCTCAAGGTCGCCGCCGACACGCCGGACGTCAAGTTCGAGCACGCCACCGGCTACAAGACCGCCCCCAACCTGCGCACCTACGACAGCCGCACCTACGAAGGTGCCTACATGGCCGGCGTGATCGCGGGCAGCATGACCAAGTCCAACGTGCTGGGCGTGGTCGGCTCGATCCCCATCCCCGAGGTGATCCGCAACATCAACTCGTTCACCCTGGGCGCGCAGAGCGTCAACCCCAAGGTCAAGACCAAGGTGGTGTGGGTCAACAAGTGGTTCGATCCGCCCAAGGAAGGCGAGGGCGCGCAGAGCCTGATCTCGGGCGGCGCCGACGTGCTGTTCCAGAACACCGACTCCAGCGCCGTGCTGCAGAAGGCCGAGGAGAAGGGCAAGTTCGCCTTCGGCTGGGACTCCGACATGAGCAAGTACGCGGCCAACGCGCACCTGGCGTCGGCCATCATCAACTGGGCGCCCTACTACAAGAAGGCGGTCAAGGACACCCTCGAGGGCACCTGGCAGACCGGCGGCGTCTGGTGGGGCGTCAAGGAAGGCGCGATCGACATCGTCTCGGTCAGCGACAAGGTCCCGGCCGACGTCAAGGCCAAGGTCGACACCATCAAGGCCGGTCTGGCCGATGGCAGCTTCTCGATCTGGAAGGGCCCGATCGTGGGTCAGGACGGCAAGGAGATCCTGAAGAAGGACGAGGTCGCCGACGACAAGTTCATGGGCGGCATCAACTTCTACGTCAAGGGCGTCGAAGGCAAGGTCCCGTCCGGCAAGTGATGCCCGGCGGCTGACGCCGTCATCGCTCGACCGGCCCGGGCACTGCCCGGGTCACGAACGAAGCCCGCGAGTGTGCGCATGCGCTATACTCGCGGGCTTTTCCGTTCTCGCTACGCGGAGAAGACAGGGGGCTCGTCCGGATCCGTCCGGTGGGCCCTCGAAGCCCGACCTGAGAGGCCGCACCGACAAGCGGCACCGATGGCCGGGATCACAGTAGCACCCAACCCGCAAATGAAAGATTTGCCATGAAGACCTTCAGCGCCAAGCCGGCCGAGGTCGTGCATGAGTGGTTTGTGGTTGACGCGACCGACAAGGTCCTCGGACGGGTGGCCAGCGAAGTCGCCCTCCGCCTGCGCGGCAAACACAAGGCCATTTACACGCCTCACGTGGATACCGGTGACTTCATCGTCGTCGTCAACGCAGACAAGCTGCGCGTGACCGGCACGAAGTCGCTCGACAAGAAGTACTACCGCCACTCGGGCTTCCCGGGCGGGATCTACGAGACCAACTTCCGTGACCTGCAGGCCAAGCACCCCGGCCGCGCGCTCCAGAAGGCGGTCAAGGGCATGCTGCCCAAGGGTCCGCTGGGCTACGCGATGATCAAGAAGCTGAAGGTCTATGCCGGTGGTGAGCACCCGCACGCCGCTCAGCAGCCCAAGACGCTGGACATCTAAGGAGCCGCGATGATCGGTGAATGGAACTACGGCACGGGCCGTCGCAAGTCGTCGGTGGCGCGTGTCTTCATCAAGAAGGGCACCGGCAAGATCACGGTCAATGGCAAGGCTGTCGAAGAGTATTTCGGCCGTCAGACCTCGATCATGATCTGCAAGCAGCCCCTGCTGCTGACCAACAATGCCGAAGCGTTCGACATCAAGGTCAACGTGCACGGCGGTGGCGAGTCGGGTCAGGCCGGTGCGGTGCGTCACGGTGTGACGCGCGCGCTGATCGACTACGACGCCGCGCTCAAGCCCGAGCTGAGCAACGCCGGCTTCGTGACGCGTGACGCGCGCGAAGTCGAGCGCAAGAAGGTCGGTCTGCACGGCGCTCGCCGTCGCAAGCAGTTCAGCAAGCGCTGATCGGCAGGCGCAGTCGGCCACCGCTTCAGGTGGTGGTCGCTGTGGACTGGAACAGGGTGCAACCCTGTTCACAAGACGAAGGGCCACCATGGGTGGCCCTTCGTGTATGGTGCGGGCCGGTCGTGCCCCCGGGGCGCGGCCCGCGTCCTCAACCATCTCTTGCTCATGCGCTGGAAGCTCCTTCGTCGTCGACTGTCCGTCAGTGCACCCCGTGTCGCGGTGCGCAGTCGCTTGCCCTGGCCTCTGAGGTGGGCGGCGTTCGCGCTGATGCTGGGTTTCTGCGGCGCACTGGGCATGTGGGCCTACGAGTTCGGCAAGGACATCGCCGGCATCGACCGCGACGCCCAGCAGGAACTGGTTCGGCTGCGCGAGGAGATCGGCCAGCTGCGCGGCGAGCATGACCGCGCCGTCTCGGTGGCGAATTCGGCCGAGACGCTGCTCAAGACCGAGCGAGCGACCCAGGACAGCCTGGCCGCGCGGGTCAAGTCGCTTGAGGCCGAGAACCTGGCGCTGGCGCGTGACCTGGCCTTCTTCGAGCGCCTGATGCCGTCGACCGGCGGCAACCGGGCGCTGAACCTCCGGGGCCTGCAGGTCGAGATCGAGGCCCCTGGCCGACTGCGCTACCAGGGTCTGCTGATGCAGGCGAGCGGCAGGACGGCAACCTTCCAGGGACGCTATGAGCTCGCGCTGAGCGGCACGCTGGACGGCAAGGCGTGGTCCCACGTGGTGCGTGAACCCGCCCAGAGCGTGAATCTGAAGCAATATCAGCGACTCGAAGGGTCGGCCGACTACCCGTCAGCCGCCATTGTGAAAATTGTGGAAATCAAGGTCTACGATGCGGCCGGCAAGGTTCAGACCACCGACACGGCCCGTCTCTGACGCCCACCGTGTTCGCGGGGTCGGCAACACCGATCCGCTCTCCACAAGTTCTCCAGGAACAGTCCATGTTTGGTTCGAAGAAACAGCCCGCCATCCGCAGCCTCGTCGGCGAGGGCACCGTCGTCCAGGGTCTGCTGCGATTCAGCGGCGGCTTGCGCATCGATGGTGAAGTCCAGGGCGATGTGGTCGCCAGTGCAGACGACACCAGCATCCTCGTGATCAGCGAGAAAGCCAGGGTCGTCGGCACGGTCAAGGCGGGCCATGTCATCATCAACGGAACCGTGATCGGCCCCGTCGAGTCGACCCATCTCCTTGAGCTGCAGCCCAAGGCAAGGATCGAGGGCGAGGTTCGCTACGAGTCGCTCGAGATGCACCAGGGCGCCTCGATTGACGGCGCCCTCCAGCGCATGAGCGGTGGCGCGGTGTCCGGTCCGGTGATCGACGACAAGCGTCCCTTGAAGTTGCTGGCGACCGGCAACGACACGAACTGAGTTCAACATCCAGCCGGGCTTGAAGAAGGCCCGGTCCCATCGAGCAGAAAGCAGGAGTCGCCCATGAGCGCCGTTGCGGAAAACGTCCAGACCGAGATGCCCGCGCCCATCATCTTCACCGACAGCGCCGCCGCCAAGGTGGCCGATCTGGTGGCCGAGGAAGGCAACCCGGACCTGAAGCTGCGGGTCTTCGTGCAGGGCGGTGGCTGCTCCGGCTTCCAGTACGGCTTCACGTTCGACGAGATCGTCAACGACGACGACACGCAGATGGCCAAGAACGGCGTCACGCTGCTGATCGACGCGATGAGCCTGCAGTACCTCGCTGGCGCCGAGATCGACTACAAGGAAGACCTGCAAGGCGCGCAGTTCGTGATCAAGAATCCGAACGCAACGACCACCTGCGGATGCGGATCGAGCTTCTCGGTCTGACCCGCCGCATCGTCCTTCGAAAAGCCGCCTTCGGGCGGCTTTTTCGTTGCTGCAGTGATTGAAGCTTTTTCAGGCCGGGTGGTACGCGCCCAGGATGCGCGGCCCGCGGGCACCGGTCACTGCCGGCGCATTGCCGGGTTGGTGGATCAGATGTTGCCGGGCCAGCCAGGCGAAGGCGGCCGCCTCGACCTGAAGCGGTGGCAAGCCGACCTGTCCGGTCGAACGCACCTGCCGGGGGCTCAGGCGAGCCTGCAGTCGCGACAGCAAGTGACCGTTGAAGGCGCCGCCGCCGCAGACCAGCAGTTCACTGGCATCGGGCGCGGCGCGAAGCAGGTCGTCGGCGATGGTGCGTGCGGTCCATTCGCACAGCGTCGCCTGAACGTCGACAGGCGCCAGCTGCGCGACCCTGCCGTTGCCGACCGTGTCCAGCCAGGCCAGGTTGAAAAGGTCCCGGCCGGTGCTCTTCGGTGCGGGCATGGACAGGTAGGGCTGGGCGAGCATGACGGCCAGCAAGGCGTCGTCGACACGACCCTGTGCTGCCCAGCGGCCGTCGTCGTCGTACGGCTGCCCCAGATGCCGGCCGATCCAGCCGTCCATCAGCACGTTGCCGGGTCCTGTGTCCCAGCCGCGTGGCGGCAGCCCGGGCTGCAGCACCGTCAGGTTGGCGATGCCGCCGATGTTCACGACGGTCACGGTGACGTCGTCACGTCCGAAGACGGACTGGTGAAACGGGGGGACCAGGGGCGCGCCCTGGCCGCCAGCGGCGACGTCGCGGCTGCGGAAGTCGGCGATCACCGCGATGCCGCAGCGCTCGGCCAGCAGGGCCGGGCTGTTGATCTGGGAGGTGTAGCCCACGCCGTCGTGCAGACCGGGCTGGTGACGCACGGTCTGCCCGTGTGCGCCGACGGCATCGATGTCGGCAGGCGTCAGGCCGGCCGTGTCCAGCAGGCGGGCAACGGTTCTTGCATAGACCTCGGCCAGGGCGTTGGCTGCCAGGGCGGTGCGGTGAAGCTCGTCCGGACCGCTGCTCTGCAAGGCCATCAGCGCCGAACGCAGTGGCGGATCGAAGGGCAACTGGACGTGAGCCTCCACGCCTTGCCAGCCGCCGTCTGCATCCCAGCAGGCGATGACGCCGTCGACGCCGTCCAGCGAGGTGCCGGACATCAGGCCGATGCAGCGCTGCGGCTTCATGGACCCGGCGTCGTTCACTCCATCTGCGCGACCGCGCCAGCCGAGGCGATGGCGCCAGCGAGGCGGGCTTGGGCCACCTTGGCGACGTCGCGGAAGCGATCCAGCGCGGCGCTGCCCAGGGTGACGGCTTCCGAACTGCGGGCGATCTTGATCGGATCGACCTGGCGGCCGCCCTGCTTGAACTCGAAGTGCAGATGCGGACCCGTCGCCCAACCGGTGCTGCCGACGCCGCCGAGCGTTTCGCCTTGCGCGACCTTCTGGCCCACCCGAACGCCGATCCGGCTGAGGTGGGCGTAGACGGTGCTGTGCTCGCCGCCGTGGCGAACGATCACGACATTGCCGTAGCCGTTCTGCGAGCCGGCGAACTCGACCGTGCCCTCGCCGACGCTGCGCACCGGCGTGCCGGTCGGCGCGGCGTAGTCGACACCGAGGTGGGCTCGCCACTGCTTGAGGATCGGGTGGAAGCGCATCGAGAAGCCGGAGCTCACGCGCGAGAAGGCGAGCGGCGAGGCCAGGAACACGCGCGTCTTGCTCTTGCCGTCGGCGCTGTAGTAGCCGCCGCGCTGATCCCCGTCCTGGTACCAGATGGCATCGAGCGTGTGGCCGTCGTTGACGAAGCGTGCCGACAGGACCCGACCGGTGTTGACGCCCCAGGTCAGCGGCTCGCCATCGGCCGACAGGGTCTCGTAGACCACGGCGAAGGTGTCGCCCTTGCGGAGTTCGCGGCGGAAGTCGATGTCGCTGCCGAAGATCTCGGCCATCTGAATCGTGACCGAATCGGGCAGTCCTGCCTGATCCGCCGCCACGAACAGACTGGACTGGATCGTGCCCGCGCTGCTGCGCTGCTCGATGCCCAAGGCGACGTCCTCTTCCTGGATGCTGAAGCCGCCGGTCGTGCGGGTCATCGTGACGCGCGAGAAGTGGCTGAGCGCCCGAGCGCTGTCCAGCGCCGGGCCGCGCACGATCAGTTGCTGCAACTGGCCGCTCGGGCCTGCCACGCTGGTGGCCTGCACGCGCTTGCCGGTCCGGCCGGTCAGGATGCGTTGGGCCGTGCGGTCGCGGCGCAGGAAGCTGGCCGCCTCGACATCCGAGATGCCCAGTCGGGCAAGCAGCGTGTCGGCGGTGTCGCCGGCGCGGGTCACGTCGTTGCGGTGCAGCGCGAGCGCGTGGGTCTCGATCGCCTGGGCCTGAGGCGCGAGATCGGGCACCGCCATCGTCTCGGTGATGATGCGGGTGCTGACCGGGGTGGTGTCGATGGGCGTCAGCGGGGCGACGCCGAAGGCCGTGACCGCACTGCCCAGCAGCAGCGTCAGCGCGGCGCCACTGAGAACCCGGGGGTGCTGTCGCAGAACCCGTTCGGCGCGTGCCAGCGACAGGCGCACGCGTTCACTTCGAATCTTCAACCGATGTCACCAGATGAGTGCCTGCAGGACAGGCCGTGTCGGGTCGGGAAGGCTGGTGGCCGACCCGTCGGGAGCGGGGTGGGGCACGCCTAGAATCCGGGGCCGCCGACCGCGTCAAATGAGTATACCGACGCGTACCACCGTGAAATTTGTAATAACCCGTAGCGAAATCTTCATGTCCAGCCAGCCTGAACGCACGCCCGAGACCACCGCGCGGGAACCTCTTTCCGATGTGGTGCAAGCCGCCCTGCAGGTCACCCGCCGGGGCTGCGAGGAACTGCTGCCCGAGGCCGACTGGATCCGCAAGCTGCAGCGTTCGGAGGCCACCGGCCAGCCCCTGCGCATCAAGCTCGGACTGGATCCGACCGCGCCGGACATCCATCTGGGCCACACGGTGGTGCTCAACAAGCTGCGCCAGTTGCAGGACATCGGCCACACGGTGATCTTCCTGATCGGCGACTTCACCTCGATGATCGGCGACCCGTCCGGGCGCAACAGCACCCGCCCGCCGCTGACGCCCGAGCAGATCAAGGCCAACGCCGAGACCTACTACCGGCAGGCCAGCCTGGTGCTCGATCCGGCCCGCACCGAGATTCGCTACAACTCCGAATGGAGCGATCCGCTGGGCGCTCGCGGGATGATCGCGCTGGCGTCGCGCTACACCGTCGCGCGGATGATGGAGCGCGACGACTTCACCAAGCGCTACAAGTCCGGCACGCCGATCTCGGTGCACGAGTTCCTCTACCCGCTGATGCAGGGCTACGACTCGGTGGCACTGCGATCGGACCTCGAGCTCGGCGGCACCGACCAGAAGTTCAACCTTCTGGCCGGCCGCACGCTCCAGCGACGTTACGGCCAGGAGCCGCAGGACATCCTGATGAACCCGATCATCGAGGGCAC
>JACCDQ010859149.1_pt1 | contig 11046 bp, 5 predicted proteins | sample 7446031 | NCBI WGS metagenome assembly JACCDQ01 (sample SAMN15323442, study PRJNA562643) | freshwater metagenome | isolation source: river surface water | place: USA:Blue River Watershed | collected 2017-08-17
CTCTGTTGTGTATCCGGCATCTTTCATTAAAAACAAGGTATAATTGTTTTTTTCATTATTCAAATTATACACATTTTTTAAATAAGAATTGGTTAATGAATCTGACTGATAACCTGCCCCTCTGGATTCAGACAAAGCTTTAGCATCAGCATCAGATGCATAAATACTAAATGCTTTTAAGCTTAGTAAATAATCGGCCATAGCTAAGTTACCGGCCTGTGAATTAACATATTCCCAAATATTTAACTTAGGCGTTAAAGCCTGATCAATAATATGATATACACCATTTTTAGCATAATGATCTGGAGTTGTAATAGTAACTCCGTCAATAGTAGATGTGCCTTCAAAATCCAAGTATTTATTACTAAGCATCTTGATTCTAACATCAGCCGTTCTAATTGATGAATAAGCTGTTAATGCAATATGGTTAGCTACAAATTGTTTCAAAGCCTCTTCATCATTCAATATCGCGGCATCTACTTCAGCCATAGCGGCATCTGTTGGTACAAAAACCGTATAAGTTTTGGAAGCTGCCAGTACCTTATCATACCCAGTTTCTTTTAATAAATTAGCAAACAGAGATACTTCAGAGGTATTGGTAATTGCTTCTGTCAAATTAACACTAAGGTTTGCATCGCCATTATTTTCGCGATCATCCCAAGGGTTGGAACAGGAGATTATTGCCAGTGTCAAAACACTAGCAAATAATCTTCTATAGTTATTTTTTAATAATATCATCTTTATTTGATTAGTTAGTATTTATATTCGCTTAAAAATTTTAATAGCCACTATTTCCGTTATCTCCTCTGTTAGCTTCTTCTCTGGAAATCAAATAATCACCATTTAAATCATTTGCATCAGCTGGAGCGGGATACGTTTTATATCCTTTACGGAATTTTGGCCAAACCTGATCCATATCTACCGGACGGAATTCAACCATATCCCATTGATCAGCATTACCACCACCACAACCTGTACAGGCATCTGTATTAAACTTAATTTTATGTCTTCCAGTTGTAGTTACTTCTACAATACCAACCAATCTGGAATATAAATAATCACCAGCAACAAAAGGGAACATATAGCGTTTATAACCTTGCGATTCCAAAACCCTGTCTCCTACCCCAGTTGTAGTACTAGCCGGGTCATTTGGTCGTTCTTTCCCATTAAGAATTCTGGAAGTTTGCACACCATCAAAAAACACTTTTGTATTACCTGAAGCCTTACTATCAGGGGAAAAACGATAGGCTACCCAAATTTTATAACGTCCTTTAATAATTACCGGAGTAGTAAATTCAACATCATTCAAACCTCCTGATCCGGTACGGAAACGGAACACATTCCAAAGGTCTCCATTGTAACCTCCGCCATAAGGGTTCCAATTCATAAGATAACTACTACTTCCTGTCCAGGTTACTTCACTCATATCACCTTTTTTAAAACCAAAAGTCACACCTCCAACTTTTCGGTAATTAGCTACATTATTTGCAAATTCAGGTTGATCACACAAATCAAAATATACTGGGGCAGGATTACGTTTTTTCAACGAAAAATTCCCATCTACATAATGTAACACACCGTTAGCACAAGTTACATCACTTTGCTCTCTAATAATACCAACTCCTTTTTCTAAAACACCATTAAAAACATCTTCATTGATTAAAATATTCTGACCAACTAACTTGGAAGTAATTACCTCAAGAGGTGCCTTTGTTAAAAATACTGGTGTAGTGGCAAAATCCGCTAAATAATTTAACGCCGGAACAATATGATATTGAACATATAAATTCAAACTATCTGCCGCTTTAGTAGGATCTCCTAAATGACTATATCTCAATTTTAAATTGTCTAATGTATTCAAAGTTATTGTTTGCCCATCTGGTTTTTTCCAAGTTGTATTATTATACACTTCGTTTGATTGTGCTAAAACACTTAAATAACTAGCAACATTATTCTCGTCGTAGGCCACAGGCTGATTTAATTTATCGTACCATCCCGTAGCTTTTAAAACTTCAGTAAATAAAGAAAGATTTGGATCTGCTTCAATTTGCTCAGCCAAGGTTCTTTTTGCCACTCTTAATACTTTATCAATCACATGGATAACTCCATTTCCTAATTCTACATTCGACACAATAATATTAGCAGTTTTATTAACTGTTATACTTGAAACATTATTATTATTGGCTGCACCGGTAATTAAATATTGACCATACATACTAGGAGTAGGAATTTTTCCATCGGTAAACGAGGTAGTATTAACCTTCTGTTCTAAGATATGCAACTTCGCTAAATCCTTTAAATCATCTAACGGAATCTGAGACAAAGAATTCACTCCCAAATCATTCATATATGCTTCAACTGCCTCATTTGTTGGCAAAAACATGGTATAAGTACCATAGGTGTTCATAAAAGAAGCATAATTAGTAATATCCAAAATTTCTAAAAAAAGCGAATAATCTGGATTAGCTCTTAAATATTCTGTAATATTTAATGTTTCATCTGTACTTTCTTTAATTTTTTGCTCTGAACAACCTTGAAAGGCTAAAGCGATCAAAAACAATAAAGTAAGTCTCCACACACTAGGTAATCTTAATAATCTTTTCATGACTTAATAATTTTATTATTTATAAAATGGGTTTTGAACAAGAGCTTTATTAGTATAAAGTTCGTAAGTATTAATCGGTAAATAATGACTATTATAATCTTTTAATTTCGCTATAATAGACTGTTGTTGATTCGCAGGAGCTGTTTTTACCGCTAAATTAATTAACAAATCTAAATGGGCATAATTATTTGCACGAGCAATACGCAATATATCATACCAACGTTTTCCTTCAAAAGCCAATTCTCTGGCACGTTCAGCTAAAATGTAATCAATAATTTCATCAGTACTAGAAGGGCTGACATTTTGTTCAGTTAAATCCAACGCCCTACGTTTTAATCGTATATCACTAATAATATCAAGAGCAGCCTGTCCTAGTGCTTCGTTTTGTGTTTCACCACCTAATCGTGCTAAAGCTTCAGCCTGCATTAACAAAACATCTGCATAACGATATACAAACCAGTGCGTATCTGAATCCTGCAAAGCTTTGAAATCAGTATTATCTAAACCTATAAATTTCCAAATTGTACCCGTTGCACCTACTAAAGAAGCATAATCACCACGAATATCTTTAGTATTTATCGGATCGTTAAAATCAATTCCATACACTTCCTCCATTACTAAACCACCTGCTTTAAATTGAGGTCTTTGTAAAAAGATACTATAAAATGGTGGCAAATTAGAAGTAGTATATTGTAATTCAAAAATACTCTCTGTCGAATTCCCTACTGCAAAAACTCTGTTAAACCAAGTTGATGCAGAGGATTCTATAAGAGCAAACTTACCTGAATCAGTTACTTTTTTAGTAGCATCGTAGGCTTCCTGATAACTTTCAGTCCATAAATACACATCAGCAAGCATAGCATTAATAGTATAAGTAGTAATGCGCCCTTTATTGGAAGCCGTATTTCCATAATCTTCAACAGCATATTCATCGGCTAATTTTAGATCTTTAATTACCTGAGCAAAAACTTCTGCCTGAGTACTTACAGGAATTTGATAATTATCCTTATCACTCAATGTGGCTTGTAATTTTAAAGGTACATTCTTAAAAGTACGAGCCAAAGTAAAATACAAATACCCTCTTATTGCTAAAGCCTCCGAAAGAAAATGATTTAACTGAGTCTGTGTTAAAGTTGGATCTTCATTTAAAACTTCTGGAGCCAAATCAATTACGGTATTACAATAATTGATAGTTCTGTAAAAAGCGGCCCATGATGTTAACTCATTTGAAGGAATGATATTAGCATTCATAATATCTCTTGCATCTTCTTCAACATTAGGACCAGGAAGCAACATATCTCCTCTTAATTCACCATACATAAATAAATATTGAGTTAAAGGAAAATCACCCACACCCGGAGGCGAATTCAACATCGAGGAATAAATTCCTATTACTGCCGCCTGAATATCTTCTTTAGTTTTCCAGAATTCATCACGTACAATACCATTTTCAGGACGTAAATCCAGATAATTATCACAGGAACTTGCCGAAACAAAGAGGATGAAAATGGCTATTATTGTTTTTATTTTAGTTTGCATAAACAATTGATTTTTAATTAAAAACGGGTTGAAAGACCGAAGGTAAAACGTTTTGTAGGTGGTGTAGCATCTCCATCGATAGCTATCCCAAAAGGACCAGCACTCATACTTACTTCAGGATCCTGACCTGTGTATTTTGTAAAAGTATATAGATTATCGGCAGTTAACCAAAAACGGAGATCCTCTAAATTTAACTTCTTCAACAATTTCTTACCTAAATTATAACTCACTGTTACCGAACGTAAACGACAAAAAGAAGCATCTTCTACATAACGATCTGAACCAAGCCAGTTATAACCGGCTCCATAAACCGCTCTAGGCATATCAGTAACATCACCTGGATTACGCCATCTGGCTAAAACAGCAGTACTTTGATTACTCCATCCATACATGTTGGTTGTTGTCATTTCTGTTCCATTAATAATATCATAATTCAAGCGGTAAGTAAAATAAAATAATATTTTAAGTTTATCATATGATATCGACGGACCAAAACCACCGGCTAATTTAGGATTACTGTTACCTAAATAGACAACGTCTCTTTTATCAATATTTCCATCATGGTTAATATCCTCATAGATTGCATCCCCAGGTTGGAAAGTATAATCAACTGTTGGATAATTGAATCTCATAAAGACTTCCTGACCATTTGGACCTATAATCACATTTCCAGCGGCATCTCTTGCTTTTGTAGCTTCTAAATCAGTATAAACTCCTTTGAAACGATATCCGTAGAAAGATCCAAATGGGTTATCTACCTGAAGGAAACGTTTAAACTGTCCGTTTCTATCCGTATTTCCACTTTCACTTGGATAGAATTCTGAGATCTCTTTAATCATATTCTGATTGGCTGAAATATTGAAATTAAAATCTACTCTCCATTTTTTGGATTTATAAGGAGTACTGTTTAACCCAATTTCCCATCCCTGATTTTGCATTCTACCTACGTTTTGATCGGAAATATTAGAATATCCCGAAACCGTACTAATATCCAAATTAGAAAACAATAAATCTTTTGTAGTATTGCGATAAATCTCAGCATCGATTGACAAACGCTTATTGAACATTTGTAAATTAAATCCTAAGTTCGTACCTATTAACTTTTCCCAACGTAAATTAGCTAATTCCATATTTCCAGGAACAACCCCATTCAAGCCTAAATATTGCGTATCATAATTATCATACACATTAAAGAAACGATAATCATAACGAGGTGCTCTACCAGAATGACCATAACTCAAACGCATACTTAAATCATCTACTTTAGTGAATTTTTCCATAAATTTTTCACCTGAAATTCTCCAACGGGTAGAAATCGATGGAAACAAACCATAGCGATTATTAGCAGCAAATTTAGAATTTCCATCACCACGCAATCCAACATTAACGATGTAACGGTCTAACAATCCATATTGCACGCTCATTAAAGCCCCAACACTTCTAGATTGACTATTACCATTAGATAAAGAAGTCCCAGATGTAGTTGTACGTCCCGGAACAGATGGATCTGTAAGCAAAGAAGAAGCTGTGTTAGTAATCATTGCATAATGCCCTGAATTACGGTAATCATTGGTTTGTAATGAAAGTAAAGCCTGTAAGGTTTGATTTTTGCCAATACTTGGTGTATAAACAAAATTAGTTTTAGTGGTAATACCAGCTCCATCAGAATCAGAATCTCCTGCTCTGTTTACAACTGATTCTGTAAATGGTCTACCTGTAGCACTTTGTGGTAAAAAGTTATGAACTTTTAAACCTCTAAAATCAAATTGTAAATCAAAAGTTGAAATCAACTTATTAGGAATAAGATCCACTTTAACATTAAAGTGAGGCACAATACGATCTTCTGTTTGAGTATTTAAAGCAAACTCTCCCATAGCAACCGGATTATACGTACCAGAATAAGTACCTTGCACATTAGATGCCGGAGTAAAGTAGTTAGGTGTTAAATTCCCCATTTCATCATACTCGTAAATACTCATATTAGGCATTTTAGTATAGGCTACAGATCTTAAACGATCTCCACTATCACTAGTACCATTTACATAATTACGCATCGTTTCAGAGTGGGTGTATGCTATATCAGTTCTAAAACGAATACGATCCGATACTACATAATCCAAATTCAAGCGGGCATTTAATCTTTCTAAACCGGTCCCGATAGTAACACCTCTACCCTTATAATAACCTACAGAAGTAAAATATCTTGCTTTCTCGCCCCCTCCTTGCATAGAAAGGTTATGATCACCTGTCAAAGCTGTCTGTGTAATTGCATCAATCCATTTCGTGTTTTGACTGTAATTTTTATAATAATAGACATCCTGAGGATCATATTGAAACTCCTTAACAGTAAGCGTATTTAAAGGCACACCATTTCTATTCATAAATTCTTCCGGTATCAATTGAGAATATTGATCTCCACTTAACATAGGAATTGTTGGAGGTAACTTCGAATAAGTTCCTCTGAAACTATAAGTAATCTTTGGTGCACTAACTCCACCACGTTTAGTAGTAATCAATAAAACCCCACTGGCTGCACGAGCACCCCAAACGGCTGTTGCAGCAGCATCTTTCAATATGGTAATAGTCTCAATATCTGAAGGAGCAATATTTAACAAAGAAGCATATCCTTGTTCATCAGCCGAACCAAAATTAAAATCATCAGGAACTTCAGTCTCATAAGGCATACCATCTACAACTATCAAAGGATTAGAAGAACCTGTAATGGAAGAAGTACCTCGAATACGTATTTGCATACCAGCTCCCGGATCTCCACTATTGGCAACAATGTCAACACCAGGCATACGCCCTTGTAAAGCCTCATCAATAGAAGCTGCCTGAGTATTTTCTAAATCTGCTGCATTTATGGAAACCGCAGCTGTAGTACGGTTACGATCAGCTATGCTCATCAAACCGTTGTCGGACATTTTTTGAGACTTAACTTCAACAACACTCAATGACTCTACAGTTGAAACCAAAGAGATTTTAATAGAAGTTTTTCCGTTTATTGATACTGTTTTTGTTTTGTAACCAATAGTTGATACCAATAATTTATTATTAGGATTTTTAACACGAATAGCGAAATTCCCATCGACATCAGTCACAACACCTCCAACAGTACGATTATCAGCATCCTGCTCCGCAATTGTTACCATTGGAATAGTCTGATTATCAGCAGCATCTATCACCTGACCACGCACTAATAAAGTTGTAGCCCCCTGTTGTGCTAAAGCAGGCACGCCTGCCAGTAAAATTAAAGCTATAGAAATTTTAAATATATATTGTTTCATTATTATCGTGGGAATTTAAGATAGTTATCTACTAAATGAATTAAGGATCTATCGGCTAAGTTATTACTGCTGGTAGGAATAAAGTTAGCTGCAGGATTTATACCACCAACAGAGTTAATAGTAGTTCCGTCCTTAAATGACAACGACCCTCCTGTACTTGTAATGTTAATGTAAGTTTTATCTCCAAATTCATCCTTTCTCAAAGTTTCGCGCAAACCAGTTATTAACCCGTCATTTGAAACAGTTGAATTCAAAATGATATGATAACGGATAAAATCAGCTACCATATCTTTTTCACCTTGAAGAGTAGGAATAAAATTAGGAACACCTGTAGTTACATTTCCAGGAAGCTGTCCTGCTTTTACTGCATTTACAATTGCGGCATTATTTGGAACAATAATAGTACAGGAAGTTCCCAAATCTACACCTTCAATTTTTCCAGTAGCTGCAGTATAAATAGTTGAATTTAATAAATATTGATAAAAATTATAGAATTGAGATGTACTATTTGGTGCCAAAGCTGCAATAGCTTTTCCTTGTAAGTTTTCAGCATATTTTGGAATATTATCAATATAATAGGCTGTCCCGTTTTCCTGCACTTCACTTCCTACAATAGTAGCATAGGTACCTTTCTCAATATTACCTGCTGCCTGAATTCTATTGTGATCATATTTAATATATTCACCTGGAAGTATAAAATCACCAGTACGAATAACACCAGAAGTAGTTGCAATATCTTTCAATTCATCATTTGGTGTATAAACTATACCGTTATACAAGATTCTAACTAATCTATTTCTTGCTGCTGATGCTGCATCTGCGACGTTATTATCAGGATTTATATAAACCCATTCCTGACGAAGAAAATTATAATCAAACCCCAGGCTTTTTAAAACATTGTCAGAAGGTATAAAAATTGTAAATTTTTGATGGATATTGCTAATTAAATCTCTAAAACCGGAGCCATCATTAAATATTCTGGTAACAAAAGAATAGGCTGGATCTAAATATGCAGTAGTATATACACTATAGAAGTAATCTGAATGCTGAACCTTATTAGCACCATAAAAGAACCCATTACTCAAAACTTTCTTATCAGTAATATCTGTATTGAAATCAAACCTCAAATCTTCTTTTAGATAATTAATAAAATCTCCTTTTTTAGAAGGCCAAACAGCACCCTGAACCATGTGTGCATTAACCAAATCCTGAAAAACATAAACAGGCAATTGAGACACATTGTCAAAATGTTTTAATAATTTGGTAGAGATAAAATCCTGTAACACATCATTTTCAGGCACAATCATCGTATAAGCATCCGATTGTCCATCATTATCTTCTGCCTTTACATAATTCTCATTATTAGGTGCAAAAGCGAGTGTTGGATCATATACTTTTACATAAACATCATCAGATTGCCCAGTATAATTACGGTATGCTGTTGTAGCATTTTGGTTAAAAATATAACTCACCAAGTGATCCTCCAATAAACTTCGGAAAAGACTATATTTAGGGTTTTGTTCCAAATACTGATCAATATTTAATTTAGGCAGGGAAACTTTATCCATTTCATGAATAACACCATTCTCTGCGATGATATCAGCCTCAACAACCTTTCCATCAAAAAGGTTTAAACCATTATACTGAGCATTTGGATAAAAGAAATTATAATCATTGGCCGTAAGACCTCTTGCCGTAAAATAATCATCAGCAAAATAAGTAAGATACTTATTATTGTTATCACCTGGCAAATAATAAGTTGATCCATTTCTATTGGAACCAACAATTACTCTTGGAACACCATTAATCGTTTTTGTTAAAAAACCATCATAAAAAGCAGTTCTTCTTCTAAAAGCGCTATTCTCAACCCAACCTTTTGAAGATTGATAATCAGAAAGCTGGTCTGATCTAAATTTATTGTATACTAAAGCATACTTTACAATTTTAGATGCAGTTGCAGCGTCAATCTTACTCACATCAGATATGGAATTCTCTTGAAAATACTTTTCAAAAGCAGCATCATTTGGAGCAAACATAGTCCAATATCCTGCTTTTCCTAAAATATCCTTATAACCGGCTTTATCTATTAAAGCAGTTAAATTTTTAAAATTACCTTTGGCTTCCAATTCCTGGTAAATAGGATCCTCCAGATAATCAGGGCGGCCGTAGAACTCATTAAATGCATCTCGGCTACAACTGGCAAATAACGCCAGAAAGGGCAAAATTAATAAATAGTTAAATTTTCTCTTCATTATTTGGTTAGCTTATAAAGTGGTGAATAAATTATTTGTGTTTTTTTTAACTCTTTTTTGTCAATATTTAACTTTTCAAATTTAAGTGTTCAACCTAAGACATCTATCCTGCACTATCCTGTTTTTTATATATACATTAAAAAAAACAGGAATTAAATACATATCTTACAATGTATTCACAACTATTTTATAATTAAAAAAATTACTGTATTTATTGGAACTAATTACTTCATTCTCTCCTTCAAAAAAAGAAAATACATATATATATTAAATTAACACATATTTTAAGATCACAAAGAAAACAACACCTTAAGTTGTACAATTGCAACACTTTAAACCCCGAATACAAATTCCAAAAGACTATTATCAAGAATTTAACTATTAATTAGATAATATATTTTATCAATCAGAAAGACAAAAACCGATTCAAATAAAAAAAACATATTAAATTTACATTTTTTTTACAGCAAATTTTAAAATCACAACTTAAAAAAGCTTTTGTAATAAAATCCAATTACAACCATCTGTTTAAGAAAAACTACCAAAAAACACAGATACTTACTACTTATATAAAATTATTTTTTCAATCATATCCCCTCAAAAAATTATCATGAACACTAAAACAGCAATAGTAACAGGCGGAAACTCAGGTTTAGGTTTTGCAACAGCAAAAAAATTATGCGACAACGGCATTAAAACCTATATTATAGGAAGGACTAAGGATAAAACAGAAACTGCCTGCAAAGAAATTGGCCCTAATGCCATTCCTGTTATTTTTGACTTAAATAATTTGGAAGGAATTCCGGCTATGATTTCTGAACTTACTAAAGAAACATCAATCGATATTTTAGTGAATAACGCCGGAATCAATTTAAAAAAGGAATTCACTGATGTGACTGATGAAGATTTCCTGTCAATCATTCACACCAATCTTTTAAGTGTTTTTGCAATAAGCAGAGAAGTTGTAAAAAACATGAAAACAAACAAAGGAGGAAGTATTATCAATATTAGTTCAATGGCCTCCCAATATGGAATACCAAAAGTTATCGCATATTCTTCCAGTAAAGGTGCTATCGAAGCCATGACTCGCGCAATGGCTGTTGAACTAGCCCCGTTTGGAATTCGTGTAAACTGCATTGCTCCCGGTTTCATTAAAACTAAAATGTCTTCAGCAGCATTAGACAATGACCCTGAAAGAAAAAACAAAGTACTGGGTAGAACTCCGATGGGGTTTTTAGGTGAACCTGATGATATCGCTGATGCAGCATACTTCTTTGCTACTGCCGAATCAAAATATGTCACCGGAACTGTTCTTGCTGTTGACGGAGGAAACAGCATTGGATTTTAAAAGATTATTGCTAAA
>JACCDQ010686918.1_pt1 | contig 11045 bp, 6 predicted proteins | sample 7446031 | NCBI WGS metagenome assembly JACCDQ01 (sample SAMN15323442, study PRJNA562643) | freshwater metagenome | isolation source: river surface water | place: USA:Blue River Watershed | collected 2017-08-17
AGGATGTCGCATAATCCGCCTGCACCCGAATTATTGGATTTATGTGATAAAATGGGCTTTATTGTCATGGACGAGGCTTTTGATATGTGGAAAAAGAAAAAATCAAAAAAAGATTATGGGCTTTTTTGGGAGCAATGGCACCAACAAGACCTTGAGGCAATGGTCAAACGTGACCGCAACCATCCGTCTATTTTTGTTTGGAGTATTGGCAATGAAATAAGAGAACAATTTGATAGCACAGGCACTACGATTGCCAAAGAGTTGGCACAGATTGTTAAAAAATGGGATAATACCAGACCTGTCATTTCGGCATTAACAGAAAATGAGCCTAACAAAAACTTTATCTATCAATCAAAAGCCTTAGACTTATTAGGTTTTAATTATAAGCATGAAGATTATGCTTTGTTGCCCCAACGTTTTCCGCAACAAGTACTATTGGCAACAGAAACGGCATCTGCATTGGCTACTCGTGGGCGTTACGATATGCCCAAAGATAGTATTCAGTTATGGCCCAAAACAGCCAAAAGTCCTTTGGTAGAAGGAAATGCGGCCTTTGCTGTAACGGCTTATGACAACGTAGCCGCTTATTGGGGAACAACACACGAAGAAGCATGGAAAGCCGTAAAAAAATCGCCATTTATTGCGGGCTTGTTTGTGTGGAGTGGCTTTGATTATTTAGGCGAACCGCATCCGTATCCTTGGCCTGCTCGTAGTTCATATTTTGGTATCATCGACTTGGCGGGATTTCCTAAAGATGTGTATTATATGTATCAAAGCGAATGGACAAATAAACCTGTTTTACATTTATTTCCTCATTGGAATTGGACAAAAGGACAAACCGTAGATGTATGGTGCTATTACAACGAAGCTGACGAAGTAGAGTTATTGCTAAATGAACAATCTTTAGGCATTCGTAAAAAAGAAAAAGATGCCATACACGTAGCTTGGAAAGTGCCTTTTCAAGCAGGTACATTAAAAGCGGTTTCGAGAAAAGCAGGGCAAGTTGTATTGACTAAAACCATTCAAACGGCAGGGAAAGCCTACCAGGTTGTTTTGGAAACTGACAAAAAAATATTGAATGCAGATGGCGAAGATTTAGCCTTTGTCACCGTTAAAGTAACCGATGAACAAGGAAACCTTGTGCCAGAAGCCAATCATCTTATTAATTTTCAGGTAACAGGTGCGGCTACGTTGGCAGGCGTTGATAATGGTTATCAAGCAAGTATGGAATCTTTCAAAATGCCTTACCGTCATGCTTATAATGGCTTATGTTTAGCCATTGTACGAACAACCGAACAAGCTGGAACCATTCAACTAACAGCAACTGCCGAAGGTTTATTGCCACAAACGCTTGTGTTGGAAAGTAAGAAATAAAAGTTTGATGAGCATTCATAATTAAATATAAGTTTCTGAAAAAGAATATTTTATATTCAAAAATTAGCACTCACAATTCAGCATTCATACGTATTACCCATGTCTAAAAAGCTTTTTGTTCTTGTTTTACTATGCTATTTTCCTCTGTTTGCAAAAGCCCAAAGCAAACATTTAGAGCAACTTTTTTCATTGACTGCACAACAAAAACAAGAAGCCAAACCGTGGGTATTTTGGTATTGGATGCAAGGGGCTGTTTCTAAAGCAGGTATTACCGCCGATTTAGAAGCAATGAAAGAAGCAGGCATAGGAGGGGCGTATTTAATGCCTATCAAAGGTCCTACCAATCCGCCGGTGTTTCAGCCAAGTGTAAATCAGCTAACACCCGAATGGTGGGAGATGTTTAGGTTTGCTATGCAAGAAGCCAAGCGATTACATTTGACAATGGGAATGCACGTAAGTGATGGTTTTGCCTTGGCAGGTGGCCCTTGGATTACGCCAGAACAATCCATGCAAAAGCTTGTTTCAAGCAAAACCTTTATACAAGGTGGGCGTAGCGTAGCAATGACGCTGCCCCAACCTGCTACCAAAGAAAATTATTACCAAGACATTGCTGTGTTGGCTTATCCAAGTCCTGCTCATTGGCAAGCATCAACCCGTAGCATTACACCAACTATCACGACGAGTAAAGCTGGACTTGACGCACAAGCATTAATTAAAGAAGGTAATAAGGTAAGCTTTAAAACCGATGATAGCACGTGGATTCAATATAGTTTTGATAAACCTTTCACTTGTAGAACAATCGAAATAAAAACAGGAGGCAACAATTATCAAGCACATCGCTTGTGGGTACAGGCAAGCAATGATGGCCTTGTGTTTCGTACTATCACTCGTTTGGTTGCTCCTCGGCATGGTTGGCAAGATACAGACTCCGACGTAACGCATACAATCCCTGCTACAACGGCACGTTATTTTAGATTGGTATATGATAAAAAAGGCTCTGAACCTGGTGCCGAAGATTTAGACGCAGCCAAATGGAAACAGAGCTTAAAGTTACTCAACTTACATTTATCTGCCGAACCTCGTATCCAACATTACGAAAGCAAAACAGGAGAAATTTGGCGTATTAGTCCGCAAAGTGATTCTTTGCAATTGCCTGATAGCCTGTGTATTCCTGTAGAAAAAATCATAGACCTTTCGGGTTTTGTCGATAAAGCAGGACATTTGCAGTGGAACGCACCTGTGGGCGATTGGACAATTGTACGCATAGGACACACTTCTACAGGGCATACCAATGCTACGGGTGGCGGAGCAAAAGGGCTTGAATGCGATAAGTTTAATCCCGAAGCTGTGAAACTACAATTTGAACACTGGTTTGGCGAAGCCCAACGCCAATTGGGAGAAACATTGAGCAAAGAAGTATTAAAGGTTTTCCATGTAGATAGTTGGGAATGTGGTAGCCAAAATTGGACTCCTCAGTTTGAAACGTTGTTTAAAGCTAAACGAGGCTATGAACTGCGGCCGTATTTATTGGTTTCTATGGGCATACCTATTGAAAGTCGTCGTAGTACAGAGCAGGTATTGTATGATATGCGTCAAACAATAACGGAATTAGTCGTTGAGAAATTTTACGGAACATTAGCCAACATAACACGAGCAAAAGGATTATCATTTTCTGCTGAAAGTATTGCCCCAACCATGGTAAGTGACGGCTTGGCTCATTATCGACTGGTTGATTTGCCTATGGGAGAATTTTGGTTAAATAGCCCTACACACGATAAGCCCAACGATATGCTTGATGCCATTTCGGCAGCCCATATTTATGGTAAAAATATAGTGCAGGCAGAAGGCTTTACTACTGTGAGAATGATGTGGAACGAACACCCAGCCATGTTGAAGCCATTGCAAGACCGTAATTACGCCTTGGGAATTAATAAATTGGTTTACCATGTATTTACGCATAATCCTTGGCTTGACCGACAACCCGGTATGACGCTCGATGGCGTTGGATTGTATTTTCAACGTGACCAAACTTGGTGGAAACCTGCCAAAGCTTGGGTAGCCTATACCGAACGTTGTCAAGTGTTGTTACAACAAGGGCATCCTGTTGCCGATATAGCCGTATTTACAGGTGATGATATACCTCGAAGAGCTTTATTGCCAGAAAAACTACTCGGAACATTAGATGGATTGATAGGCAAGAAGCGTGTGATACAAGAACAGACACGACTGGCAAACGAAGGATTGCCTATGCGACAAATGCCTGTGGGTGTAACCAATGCCGCTAATATAACCGACCCTGCTCAATGGGTAGATGCTCTGCACGGCTATCAATACGATTCCTTTACCGCAGATGCCCTTTGGTCTTTGGCAAAAGTACAAACAAATAAAGTGCAGTTTACGTCTTCAAATCCCTATAGTTTATTGGTGCTAACTGGAAAATCTGCCAGCAATCCTAACGCTACAGCGATTCATCCTACGACTGTTCAGACGCTAGGGAAATTAGTAAAGCAAGGAGCTACGCTGTTACTTTCGACTAAGCCCCAATATTCTTTTACTAAAAAAACAGATAGTTCATGGAAACGTTATTTGACCCAATTATGGGATGGAAAATATGAAAGACAAAAAGTTGATTCTGTTACGATATATGTTAAAAAAGTAGGCAAAGGACGTGTTATTAAAGCCCCTTATCTTGCCAACTCCTTGAGTGTATTAGGAATAGCCCCCGATTTTATAGCAAGAGATTCTACTCATGAAATCGTCAATGACCTTGCTTGGACACACCGAAAGACAGCAACAAAAGACCTATACTTTGTAGCAAATCAACAAGCATACAGTCGGAAATTGCAAGTTTCTTTACGCATCAATACGACCAATGTGCAGCTATATGATGCCGTAACAGACGAACTTATGCCTGTTGACGCTATTGTAAAAAAGGGACGCACCGAACTAGAAATCAACTTGCCAGCTTTTGCGTCGGTATTTGTGATAGCATCGAAGGCGTTGTCAAAGAAAAGTGCTATTGGCGTATGGCAAACAGAACAAGAGCTACAACAACCTTGGCAAGTAAGTTTTGATACAACTCGCAGAGGCCCAGCAAAAGTCCAAACATTTGCTATGGGACAAGATTGGCGTTTGCATAGCGATACGTTGGTTAAATACTATGCTGGTACGGCTACGTATCAGATGACGCTTTCTTTTGAGAAGATAGTACAAAAAAATAAACGTTATTTTCTCTACACTGGAGAAGTTGCCAACATGGCTCATATAAAGCTTAATGGAAAAGATTGTGGTATAACATGGACGGCTCCGTATAGGGTTGATATTACAGATGCCTTACAACAAGGCAAAAATAACTTAGTCATAGAAGTAAGCAATACTTGGGCTAATCGTTTGATAGGCGACCGTCGTTTGCCCGAAGCACAACGATTCAGTTTTACAACAGCCCCTTATCGACTAGAAGGACGCAATTTAGAACCGTCGGGATTACTCGGTAAAGCACTCCTGATACAAAGCTATACCAAGCCTTGATAAGTAATAAAACGCCCTGTTCTAATAAACATCGCTCGTGGCATGAAAGTAAATATTTCTCTATTTTCTTATTCATGCCATGCGTGAGATTATCCTAAATTTGTCTAACTACACCGTTAAACTTCTCAACAAATGCGGTGATTTTTTGAAAAATACGCTGCTTTTGGCCAAATACTGTGGATTTAATGGACTCATCTTGGGTAAAAGAGCAGTTACGTTCTGTTTTCTAAAGCATATCCACGCTTTAACGAAGCAGTAACATATCGCTTTGCTGCTTCCTCATTCAAATTATCTTCTGTAATTAGATAATGTCAGATGTTTTGGGAGAATATTTCATTCAACTTCTGTTCAAATTCAACGCCATTGCAGTTCCAAGCATTTATTCGTGGCACTTCCCATTTATTTACTTGTCCTGATAAAGCCTCATGCCGGGTTGTAAAGCCAAGCTCCAGCTTCATTTTTTTAACGGCCTTTAACGTTTCCTGATTGTACCCTCCATGTGGATAGGCAATGGAGCAAGGTTGAACGCCTGTAACTTCCCTGATAAAATGGGCGTTTTGCTGAAATTCGTTCAACTGCTGCTCATAAGTAAGGTAAGGCAAATAAGGATGTGATACGGTATGAATGCCTGCTGTAAAAAGTTCATCCGAGCACATTTGTTCCATTTGAGTAGTTGACATGGTCAAATTGCTTTCATCGTTGCTGTAATTTCCCGACCAAGTTCTTAAATCGTCGAGTAATCTTTCTTTTTCATGATAGTATTTGATAATAACATTGTAAAGCTGATAAAAGAAATCTTGTAACGATAAAGCGTCTGGGTGATTGCTGTGGGGTTTAATGTACCAAGTGTATGGCTGAGGAATATGTAAACACAACTCATGGGGCAATACAGGAGTTTCAAATATAATTCGGGTTAATACATCCCACCAAAACTCTTTTTTTTGCCCTGTTAAATTTGTGCAGAAAAAAGTTGCAGGCAGCTTTGCTTTTTTTAACATTGGCGCAGCTAAATTGAAATTATCCTGATAGGCATCGTCAAATGTAAGTGCTAAAGTATTGGGTTTGAGCTTTATCTTCTTATTAAATGCCAGTTTCAAATCATGCAACGATACCACGTTATACTTAGCCAAAACAGCTAACTGTGATGCGAAATTTGCTGGTTCTACGCCAATATTCCACGGGTCACATTTCAAGTTGGCAATACGATGGTAATTAATAACAGCCACCTCTTTAAACTCCACAGGCCTCGAATTGAAAAAGAAATACATTTTATTTTAAAGGTTGTTTAGTTGAAAATATGTCTAAAATTAATAAAGAACTGTAAAGCGTTCACTGTAGCCAAAGCCCATTTACAGCCCTAATTTAAGAGCGGCGTTGTGCAACTTGATGTCATTTATGCGTGTGTAACGCTGAATCATGCTATTGGTTTTATGCTTGGTTTGCCGCATGATTTCTGAGTCATCGGCACCATTAATTTTGGCTATGGTAATAAATGAAGCCCGCATGGAGTGGGCAGAGTAATCTGTGCCAAAATAATGCTGAAAAATATTATTAACCGATTTATCACTCAATCTTTGATTGGTCAATTGGGCATTTTTACGAATGCGTACCCACACGGCTTCATCAACTAAACTACTGTCTATCCATTTCTTCAAGGTCCTAACGGGACATAAATCGGGGTCTGGGCTATAGAAAATGGCTTTTTCTTCATCGTTGCCGTATTGGTTTGTCTTTGAAATTTTATTGCTGATGACTAGACCATTCTCCGTAAAACTAAGGTCTGCTAGGTCTAAATTAACCAATTCCGACCGACGAAACGCACCTGTAAAACCAATTAATAGCAAGCTTTTATTCCGAAGTGCTACAAGGTCGTTGTTATCAAGCGATTTGATAATTTGTTTGAATTGAGCCAAACTATACGCTGGAGCTTGTTTTTGTTTTATGCCAATGCTTCGTTTAATGCCTTCTAAAATCATCTTTACTTCAAAACTCTGATTGGCTAATTCATAGCCTGCCAGTTGATGCCATTTGCGAATGGCGGCTACTTTTCGTTGTATGGTTGCCCATTTACAATTGTCTGCCAACGACGAGAGGTACAATGCCAAGGTTTCTTTGGCACATGGCCTAGCCTGTAAGGCTTGTGTATCGCACCAAGTTTGAAATAATCGCACGTCGGCTTGATAGGCTCGTTCGGTATTGCTTGCTCCAGTCAGCCCTTTACGAAAATAAGCTTGTGTTTTATCTTCAAGCTCTTGTAAAGATGCATTTGATTGTATAAGAATTTCGTTTTTCATTACTTCCGATAAATAAATATTATCGGAAGTAAATATATAAAAATAAAATTTGGTTCAACTGTTGAACCAAATTTTATTTTACACTAGCACGGAAGCTTCAAACTTTGGTTGTTTCAGCGCAAGCATCGAAGCGGTTTAAGCTACAAGTCCACTTCCAACCGTTTTGATATAATTTTTAAGTCTATAACTCTCTTTTTTTCAAGGCTTTTACGGCATAATCTGCCGCTCTTGCTGTGAGTGCCATATAAGTAATCGACGGATTGACACAGGACGAAGAAGTCATGGCAGCCCCATCGGTCACGAATACATTTTTACAGTCGTGTACTTGATTGAAAGCGTTCAACACCGATGTTTTAGGGTCACGGCCCATGCGTGCTGTTCCCATTTCGTGAATACCCAATCCCAAATGCGCCTCTGGACGGTTATAGCCTGTAATGTTTTTGAAACCTGCCGCATCCATCATTTCCATAGCGGCGGTCATCATATCTTTACGCATAGCGATTTCATTTTCGCCGAAAGCAGCATCAAACACAATCATCGGAATGCCCCATTGGTCTTTTCTGTTGGGGTCGAGGTACATCCGGTTGGCGGAGTTGGGCAGTACTTCGCCAAAACCACCAAAGCCGATAGTCCATTGTCCAGGTTTGGTTAAGTTTTGTTTAAAATCACCTCCAAAACCATCTGCATTTACACCTCTGTTCCAGCCTTCACGGCTTGCTCCGCCTTGGTAGCCAAACCCACGCAAATAGGCTTGTTTGTCATTGCCCCAGTTACGAAAACGAGGAATATACAAAGCATTGGGGCGTTGGCCATATACGTAGTCGTCTAAGAAACCTTCAATGCTTGCGGTTGCTCCTACGCCCAAATGATGGTCCATGATATTACGGCCTACTTGGTCGCTGTCGTTGCCTAGGCCATGTTGAAAACGGTTTGATTTTGAATTGAGCAGCAAAGCGGCGGTATTCATCGCTCCTGCATTCAAAAAGATGATTTTGGCAAAATATTCTTCTACTTGCTTGGTTTGCTGGTTGATAACCCGAACGCCTGTAGCTTTTTGCCGCTGCTCGTCGTAAATAATTTCGGCTACAATGCTATCATGCAACATGGTCAAACGCTTGGTCAGATTGGCCGCAGGAATCGCCCCTGAAAGTGAACTATAATACGCTCCATACGGACACCCACGCACGCATTTATTGCGGTATTGGCAAGAACCTCTACCCAGCTTGGTATGCCATGCTTGGGGCTGCGACAGGTTGGCAACACGCCCCACCGTAACTGGGCGGTTGAATTTTTCGAGCATTTTTTGTTTGAAGTGTAATTCGGGTGCAAACAAAGGCATAGCAGGTAAAAAATCGCCATCTGGCAGTACATCTAAGCCTTCTTTTTGTCCACTTACGCCAACAAATTTTTCTACATAGGTGTACCAAGGTGCTAAATCTTCGTAGCGAATAGGCCAGTCGATACCAATACCTTCTTTGGCGTTGGCTTCAAAATCTTGCTTATTGAAACGATAAGACTGCCGTCCCCAGTGCATTGATTTACCGCCTGTATGATAAGCTCGAATCCAATCGAAAGGACGTTTTTCTATGTATGGATTCGCTTTGTCGTCGGTAAAAAACGAGCCGGCTTCTTCGTTAACCAAATTTCCAAAACGTTTATTGGCCCAATGTTCTTCTGCCGAATGTGCCGTAATTTTGCCTCTATGCTCAATTTCCCACGGTTGTTTCATGGCTGTGTCATAATCTTGTGGATGCTTTATTTCACGCCCACGCTCAATCATCAAAACCGTTAGCCCTTTTTCGGTAAGTTCTTTTGCGGCAAACCCTCCTGTCATGCCCGAGCCCACAACAATGGCATCGAAGGTATTATTTTTGGTAGCTTTTATATTCAAATACATTATTTTCAAGTGTTTATCTGTTAAAGTTGTACTCAGTAAGCATACGCTTTTTGGTTGGGCTGGAGCTTGATATTTTCAAGTTTGCCCGGAATTTGCACATATTCAAAAGAAGCCTTAATTCCTTCTTCAGACGTAAAATAGCCCAAAAGCGTTAGTTCTTTGATGAGTCGCCAGAAGGGTAATCCTTTGGGTACTTTTTTGATGTCCTCGTGGTCGTCGTTATCGCCCATTTTGGTTTGTTTCATTTGGCGGGCTACCATTTCTGCCTTGGTTTCTTGCTCCAAATATTTGAGTACACCTTTCCGCTCGCTTTCGTTGAGTTCTAAAAACTTGGTCTGCTCTATCAATACCAATCCTTCCATAAAGCTCTGTTGTTCGGCTTGTGCATAGCAATCTTTCATCATCATTTCGATGAAAGCAGGGACACCTACGTCTTTAGCCCCGGGCGTATCGGTTTTGGGAAGAATCAACTCCGCTATTTCGGCCACAATGGTACGTTGCGACGAACTCAGGCTAAAGGTTGTTCCGCTGACGTGGGCTTGGGTGGCATTTTCCCAATGGTTCATCGCCATGAGTGTCGGAGCAGAAAAAGCACCGCCAAGCATCAAGGCTACATTTTTGATTACATCTCTTCTGTTCATAAGATTATTCTAAAGGGTATTTGTAAGTATGAATGACTGTGCAAATGCTTGCAGACAGCCCAAATAATGCCTTAAAAGTACAACACAACAAGTTTAAATTATAGAAAATAAAAAAAATATACAAAAAATATTTTTTATCAAATGAAATAGGGCTATCAAATCGAACGGCGTATGTTTTGAAGATTAGAATTGAAAAAGGCTTTCAACTCCGACTTCAAAACATACGCCATTTGTACAATTTTGCGTGTGATATTTAACTCAACGTTATTCTCAATTTTAAAAACAATATTTTAGATTCAAAACTTAGCACTTATAATCCAGCATTCATACTTATTGTACCATTTTTTGAACGATAGAAAAGCAAATAAAGGCGAGTATCATGACTCTAAAGGAGTTATACCCACTCGTTGCGTTATTGCTTGAAGCTATGAACCGTTTGGCCTACTAATTTCCATTGTCCGTTTTCCTTTTCTAACAGTCGTATTTCATAGGAAAAATTACTTTGTCCATCTTTCGTAATAGATTCTTCATTGTGGCTTACCCACGCACTAGAGCCATGAATACTCACTTTGAAATTAGAAAAAATGGCACGACCTCCATTTCCCATCAGATTAGCTGGTGGATTTATCATTATTTTGGGGTCTAAATCAAGCACTTTTCCTTCTGCCGTTGAAATGAGAATGCGGCTGTAAGGTCTAATGAGCCAGCATTCGGCATGGGCTTTTATATCGCCCGCTCGCCAAGTAGCTGCTTCTTTTTCTAGTAATTGATAAATGGCTAAGGAGTCTTTTTTAGACTGACTAAAGCCTGAAAATGCTCCTAATAATATTATTATCAGACAAATACCTTTTTTCATACGACTATTTCAATTTCATTTTTACAGGGTCCCACTGAATGATTTTTTTAGCAAAATAACTTTCGTTACAAGCCAAGGCAGGAGCTGCCGCTCTAAAGCCAAATGTGGCATCTTCTACGACGGCTTTGCCTGTACGAATGGAATCGAAGAAATTGGTAAAGTGGTCTAAATGGTCGCTATAGCCTTCTGGTGCTTTAAAAATAATATCGTCTTTGGTTTTTCTTTTTCTTTGCTCGGCACTCCATTTGGCATTGTAGTCGGCTTGCATTTCGGCTTGCATACCTTTCGAGAAAGTAAATAACGAATCGTAGCCGCCAAAACCAGGGGCTTCGGGCATAATGCTGTGTTTTACGGTAATGTTATTGCCATTTACTTCAATAATTCCTTCCGAACCAATCAGCTTAATCACTTCTTGCCCGCCTGTACCACTGATAAAGTTTACTTGCAAAGTCAAC